>Ga0164293_10005964_pt1 | contig 10366 bp, 5 predicted proteins | sample GEODES118metaG_FD_111487 | JGI IMG/M metagenome (GOLD analysis project Ga0164293, IMG submission 111487) | Eutrophic lake water microbial communities from Lake Mendota, Wisconsin, USA - GEODES118 metaG | ecosystem: Environmental > Aquatic > Freshwater > Lake | place: USA: Lake Mendota, Wisconsin...
AGTTGAAGATAAGTTAATAACATTAGCAAGTGGTTCAACTTCATCGGCAACCGCAGATGGTGCTGGATTTGAAGTAGCAGGAGCAGGTGCAAACTTTATTTACCAACATTCAACAACTGCATTTACTTCTTCAGTAGCATTAATTGCACCATCGGTAACATCATCTATTAATTTAGGTTCAACCGCAGGAAGTTCTAAACGAATTGCATTTAGAAACACAAATGGTAATTTGGATTTAGTAGCTGAACCTACAACTTCTGGAGATTTACTACAATGGAATGGTACTGATTTTGTAATGAGTAATACAATAGATGGTGGTTCATTCTAAAATAAAATATCCCCTCTGAAATATGAGGGGATTTTTATAAATCTTTAAATGAATTACTAAAATAGACAAACAATGGCTCAAAATATATTACAAAGACGTTCAGCAATACAAGGTAAGGTACCAGATACCGGTTCACTCTATGTAGGTGAAATTGCGATAAATACATACGATGGTAAGGCTTTTATACATAAATCTGGTTCTGCTGAGTCTATTGAATCTTTTGTTATTACCAACTCCACAACGACAGGTTCAATAACCATAACAGGTACCGGTTCATTTGGAGAAGCTAGTGTAGATTTTGACGCAAATATTGGACAAGATTTATACGTTACAAGAGATATTATAGGTAATGGTAGTATTGATATATTAGGTGCAGTTTCTGCATCAATAGTATCTTCTTCTTTATTTATAGGTAATGGTTCTCAATTGACAGGTGTTACGGCATCTATGAGACCTGATGATTTTGATTTCAATTCAGACCCATTTGCGGGAACAATTGGATACATTCAAGCAAGTGGTTCTCTTTATAAAGTTGCAACTACGAGCACCGCAGTTGAATTTAGATATAACGATACTCCTTTTGCAACTTTTGAAACTGGAAGTACAAATTTATATGGTATAGGTGATGTATTAACATTTAGTTCATCTGTTGCAAGTAGATTAGTAGCTTTAGAATTTGGTTCAGATGCAGGTGAATTTTAATTAAAAACATAAATTACAATAAGACCCTTACCAAAAGTAAGGGTTTTTTGTTTTATAGTATATTTATATACTGTAGTATATACTACATTTTTGTTAAATAACACTTAAATACAATCCATAGATATGGGTCAAAACATTATACTAAAGCGTTCATCGCTTCCTGGTAAAGTACCAGACACAGGTTCACTAAATATAGGTGAAATTGCAATAAATACTTACGATGGTAAACTATTTATAAAACGTTCTGGAAATACAGACTCTATTCAAAGTGTTTTAACAACGGACTCGATTACAACCGGGTCAATAACATTAACACAAACTGCATCGGTAGCGGAACTTATTGTAACACAAGACGCAAATATTCAAAGAGATTTATTTGTAATTAGAGATATTATTACAAATAGAGATATTGATGCCGGTGGAGATATTAGTGGTAGTGGATTACAAGTTAATGATACATTAAACATAGTACATGGTAATTTTAATTTATCAGCTAGTACTTCAATAACCGGTTCGGTTGGAATTGATGGTGATTTAACTATTTTAGGTGCAGTTAATGCAAGACAATTTAATATTAATGTAATATCATCATCCGTAATTTATCAAAGTGGTTCTACTAAGTTCGGTGATACCATAGATGATACGCATGAATTTACAGGTTCAATAGATGTTAGTGGTTCTATTATATTAAATGGAGTAGAGTTAGGTGGTTCATCTAATAGTGGTTCATTTACGGGTTCATTTAGTGGAGATGGTAGTGGATTAAGAGGAGTAGTTAGTGATGATTTACCAATTGATGGGTGGGATTATGATTCAAATAGTTCGGCATCAATTAGTGAATTTAATAATGAGTCTAGAAAATATATAATAGATTTTCAATGGGAAGAGGAAGTTGGGACACCAATTGGATTTAAAACATTCATTTCAAATGTAACAGGTAGTTCACAAATTGTACCAACGGAAGAAGGTATTAAATTTATTGTAGGAAACCAAGAGGTTGCATTGGTAGGACCAAATGGTATTCAATCAGTTCCACCATTGGGAACAGTAAGTGGTTCATCACAATTAACATCTTCATATGATAGTAGATACGTTTTAAGTGGTTCGATTACACAAACAACTTGGGATAATATAGCATCTAAACCTGGTGGAATTGTTAGTGGTAGTTCGCAAGTAATTGGTATATTAAATTCATTAAATACTTATACTGCTTCATTTTCAACTGCTTCAATAGAAACACGATTAACATCTTTAATAGAAAAAACAGGAAGTTATGCAACAACTGGCTCTAATACATTTATAGGAACACAAACTTTAAGTGGTTCAATTATACCTGCAATCGATAATACATACGATTTAGGTTCGGCAACTTATCAATGGAGAGATATATATGTTTCATCTGGTTCACTTTACATAGATGGTACAAAGGTATTAGGTTCAACGGGAAATGAATTACAAATCACAACCGATAATGGACAATCAATAAAAATTTTAGAAGAGGGTAGTGATAGTATTATTTTACAATCCGCAGATGGTGATATTCAATTAAAAGCATCAGGTGGTGGTAATTTATTATTTGACCCAACAACTGGTTTAATTGATATTAGAGGAACTTTACAAATACAAGATGGATTTAAGGTAACATCATCTGGTGGTAACTCAATTCAATTTGGAAATGATTTAGGAATTACAGGTTCTATTTCAACAACGGGAAATGTTAATGGTATAAATCTTACAACATTTAGTTCTTCTATTTCAACTACATTTAATACTATTCAATCTAATACAAGTTCTTTAACAAATAGATTAAATAATATTGAAACATTTTCATCATCCGTTTTAGGACATATATCTGATATTAATACTAAAACTGGTTCATTTGAAAATAAGTTTACAACATTAGGAACTTATACATCTAGTTTAGAAGATAAAAATTTAACTCTTCAAACTTTAACCGCTTCAGTACAATCTCAAATTGCAAGAATACAAGAATCAACTGCAAGTTTAAATGCACAAACTTCTTCATATGCAAGGAAAGATTCCACAAATATATTCAATGGTAATCAAACTATTAGTGGTTCATTAACGGTAACACAAGATTTGGTTATATTAGGTTCTTCTTCAATTCAAAATGTTAGTTCTTCTACATTAAACATTGGAACTAATATCATAACTGTTGCAGTAAACCAACCATCTGTTAGATTTGGAGGATTAGCAGTAATAGATAGTGGTTCAGCAGGAGCATCTGGTTCATTTTTATATGATTCGGTAGAGGATGAATTTATATTCTTACACAGAGGTGATGGTACAAATATAACATCATCACACTTTGTTTTAGGACCTGAAACATACAATAATTTAGGAAACGAAACATATTTAACAAATAATAGAATACCAAAGGGGACGGGTAAAGAGCATCTTAATGATTCAAATATTACAGATACAGGTACTTTAATTACTTTAGGTTCAAACACAGTTGTAAATGGTACATTATTAGCAACCGGAACAACATTAGTTTCATCTTCGGCACAAGTAGTTGGAATATTATCATCATTAAACACATATACCGCTTCAAACGATACAACTAATACTACTCAAAATGGTAGATTAGACCAGTTATCAACTGCAAGTGGAAGTGCAATTAGTAGATTATCAACATTAGAAATTGAAACTGCTAATTTAGAAACATTTAGTAGTTCGGCACTTACGAGATTATCTTTATTAGAAGTTGAAACTGCTAATTTAGAATCGTTTACATCATCCATTAACACTACAATTAAAACACAATTAAATGCAAACACAGTTGTTAGTGGCTCATCACAAGTTGCTATTGCATCTACAAATGGATTTGGAACTTATATAAATCAGGCAGTATTAACATCATCATCTCCTACATTTGCTGGTGTAACATTAACCGGAAAAGGAATTGTGGGTTCTTTCCCTAATAGTACAACAAATGCAGGTGAAGCTTGGTTTGGTAGAGCATCCGATAGAAATAGTGGTTCGTTTACAATTCAATTGGGTGGAAATACTGCAACATCGAGAACATTTGAAGTTGTTGATTATGCTTGGACAACTGTATTATTTAATGTTGGTAGTAATGGTAATGCAACTTTATCAGGAACATTTACGGAAAACTCATCATTGAGATATAAAGAAAATGTTGAAACTATAAACAATGGTTTAGATAAAGTTCTTCAAATGAGAGGTGTTACATATGATAAAAAAGATAGTGGAGTAAAAGAAATTGGTGTGATAGCTGAAGAAATATATAAAGTATTACCAGAAGTAATTTTAAAAAATGAAGAAGGTGAAGTAGATTCAGTTTCATATGGTAGAATTACCGCAGTATTAATTGAAGCAATAAAAGATTTAAAGAAAGAAATTGAAGATTTAAAAGCAAATAGATAATGGCAAATCTTATAAATCTTACTGTAAATGATACTGGTTTTTTAGGATTACCAAGTGGAACATTGGCACAAAGACCTGGTTCTCCTGTAACCGGTTACACTCGATTTAATACAACATTGGGTGTAGTAGAATATTACAATGGAACTTTTTGGATAGACCCTGCTACCGAAAGAGCAGCAGAAGGACCGATTATATCAACAAACCAATTATTTCATGTAGATGCGGCAAAACCATCAAGTTATGCAAAAAATAGAAATTTATGGTATGATATAAGTGGGAATGGTAGACATTTTTCATTAAACGGAACTACTTCATTTAATACATCAAACGGTGGTTCGATAAATTTTGGTGATAATCAAGGATACGCATCTATTCAATCATTAAATCTGCAACAAAATTTTACATTAGAAATATGGTGTTTTATAATTGGAAATAGTGCGGGATTATTTGGACAAGGTCCAACTGCCGTATCGCAAGGATTACACATACTTTGGGATACAACTAGAGGTATTGTTTTTGGTTTATATGGGAATGATTTAGATACACCATCATATGGTCTAACGTATGGTACATGGCATCAATTTGCGTTTACACATAATAATAGTAATGCCGTAAAACAATTTTACGCAGATGGTGCATTAATAAACTCACACACAGGTTCCGCAGTATATACTGGTAGTGGGCAATTTAATATAGGAAGTATATATAGTAATCCGATTTATGCAAATATGAGAGGAAGAATATCAATAGCAAGAGGATATAGTACAATTTTATCTGCAAATGATATATTACAAAATTTTAATGCACAGAGAAGTAGATATAATTTATAATGGCAACTTTTAAAAATACAACAATAAACGATACCGGTTTTTTAAAATTACCAACCGGAACAACTGCCGAAAGACCTTCTCCGTCAACCGGATATTTAAGATATAATACTACATTAGGTAGACCGGAAGTTTATTATAATAGTAATTGGGCAAATGTTGCTACAAAAAATGAAAGTTATTTGTACTACTATGAAGGTAGAGATGCAAATTTATTTACTGCAAATTGGAACGATTCGACAACATACTCGATGTTAAATTTTGGTGGGTTAGGACACGTAACTGCACATGGTTGGTCAACTGGTCCAGTAACATTTACATTAACATTAAGTTCCATTCCAACCCACACTCAAGTTAAATATATTGTATTTTGGCATTTAGTAGATTCATTGGATACTGAAACTAGTAATTTATTTTTAATGAATTCATCTGGTACTGAAACCGAATTTTTAAGATTTACAAAAATATGGAATAGTAATCCAACAACTACATTATTACAATCGGGTGCAACTGCAACATGGAGTGGTGCAAAAACATACACATATACACCATGGACAACTTCTACTGGTAATCCAACTATACATGGATATTATGTATTTGATAGTGGGTATTATAATCATACATCTACATCTTTTACCGCAAGACACGTATTGGGTGCAGACCAACTTCAAGCAGATGAATCAATGTATCTTTCACACGTTCAATTATGGATAAGATAAAATGGCAACACTTAAAAATACATCAATAACAAGTTCAACTGGATATATAGCATTACCATCAGGAACAGGTACACAAAGACCAACTCCATCAACAGGTATGACTCGTTTTAATTCTTCTCGTTTAGAATTTGAAACATATGATGGTAGTAAATGGATTAGTGCACAAAAACAAAGAGAAAATTATAGTACATCTGGATTAGTATGTTACATTGATGCAGGAAATCCAAATTGTTATAGTGGAAATGGAAGTACATTAACCGATTTATCAGGTAATTCAAATAATTTAACTTTACCAGGTTCGGGTGTAGTTTTTAATTCTACCGGAGGTGGTTCTCTCTATTTTGATGGAACTGCAAGAGCAAACGTAGCACATAGTAGTACATTAGATTTTACAGGTACACAACAATATACTGCCGTAATTTGGATAAACCCATCTTTGGGAGGAACTACTTGGCATGGGTTAATAAGTAAAGGAAACGACCAACAATATGCTGCAACACTACGAAGTGCACTTAGATATGTTCATTATGAAACAAATTATTCATTAGGACCAATCGATACACCCAACAACTCAATAGATGGTAATAAATGGCAACAGGTTGTTATTAGAAGTAATGGTTCATCAAAAGCAACTTTTATTAACACAATAAGATGTGCATATGTAACTGGTGCAGTAAGTTCGACTACAAACACCGAAACATTACGATTTGGTGAAGGAAATACAGGTGAATTATTTATTGGATATATGGGTGCAGTAATGATTTACAATAGAGCATTAAGTGATGAAGAAATTGGAAATTTATTTAATGAACAAAGAGGTAGATACGAAGTGGATGCACCATTAGGTTCTGCATTTAATCCTGCTGATTCTGCCGCAACAATTAAAGCAATGAATACCAACGCACCTGATGGTGTATATTATATAAATTTACCAACAGTAGGTCCGAAAAAAACATATTGTATTATGAATAGTGCGTTTGATGGAGGAGGGTGGATGCTAACAATGAAAGCAACAAGAGGAACTACATTTAGTTATGCTTCAAGTTATTGGACTACGAGAAATTTATTAAATGACGGAAATTTGAATCAAGATGATGGGGATGCAAAATATGATGCATTTAATTATTTTGAAGGTTCTGATTTGATGGCAAGATGGCCTGATATTGGAACAAGTGGTGGTAGTATCGCTGGAACAGGAACTTGGACGTGGTTAGAAAGAAGTTTTAATAGTGGTAGAAATAGTTCAAGAACTAATTTAGTAGATTTTTTTACAAACGCAGGAACATACGAAAGTGGATATGGTGGATATTTTAGAGGAGATGCCAAAACATTTAGTGGTTGGGCAAGTGGTATATTTTCAAGTCAAGTAGATATTAGATTCTACGGATTTAATTTTGATGGTGTAGGGACTTATTTTGGAAATGATATGACTAGAGTTAGATGGGGATTTGGATGGAATGAAAACGGAGAAGGTTTATATTCATCACCTGCAACATTAGCAACAGGTGGTGCACCAGGTTCAAATGATGTTGGTGGTGGTATTGGTATGGATACCCAATTTGGAAGTTATTCAGCAGGTGATAGAATTAATTGTTGTCAAGATACAACTGGTATTAATAGAACGGCCAGAGTTGAGATATATATTAGATAATCAAAGAAAAAAGATATTATTATATTTATAAGAAACATAACAGATTTAAATGGCAGCTATATTTCAAATTAGAAGAGGTTCAGGTTCAGTATCATTAGTTGATGGTGAATTATATTTACATAAAGATTCGGGTTCAATACAATTCTCATTAGGAGATGCGAATCCTATACTATTAGCTAGATTAGACCAAATTAACTCAGGTTCATTAAATTTGAGTGGAGATGTAACTGCTTCAAATGCGTATTTTAGTGGAGATGTTGCCATTTCTGGTAATTTATTTTTAGGAAATGCGGCAAACGAAGATACAATTACTGCCGGTGGAGAATTTACATCTAATTTAATACCAAACCCAACAAATACATATTCAATTGGTTCTACTTCAAAAGTTTGGAAAGAGATGCACGCAACATCATTTTCTGGTTCATTTAGTGGTTCTATCAATGGTATAAACGAAGGAGTTTCTGCATTTAGTGCATCTGTCGATAGTAGATTAGACCAATTACAATTGGCATCAGCATCTTTACAAATATTTACTCAATCACAAGAAGCAAAGGATGTAATAATTGGAGGATATACTTCTTCAATGAATTCATTTACTCAATCACAAGAAGCAAAAGATGTAATAATTGGAGCATATACTGCTTCAATGAATTTATTTACTCAATCTATTTATGAGCATACTTCTTCTATTAATGTATTTACATCATCACAAGAAGTAAAAGATTTAGTTATTGAGGCTTACACTGCTTCAATGAATTTATTTACCCAATCTGTTTATCAACATACTTCTTCTATTAATGAATTTACATCATCACAGGAAGCTAAAGATATAATAATTGGAGCATACACTGCTTCAATGAACTCATTTACTCAATCTATTTATGAGCATACTTCTTCTATTAACGAATATACTCAATCATTAAGAAATGCGATTGATGTAACCGGTGGAAACACTAGAATATTAGGAAATTTAATAGTAGATGGTACACAGACATCATTAAATACAACTGAAACATTTATTGAAGATAAATCAATTACATTAGCAAGTGGTTCTACTACTTCAGCAATTGCTGACGGAGCTGGATTAAACATTGCAGGTGCAGGTGTTTCAATGAGTTGGGAAGATTCCAATCAAAGATTATATTTTAATACAAATATAGCAGCATTAGGTTCAATAAGTTCATCGACAGTAGTTGGTTTAAACGGTGTAAGTGTAGAAGTATATTCTACATCCGTAGATAGTAGATTAACTAATTTAGAAAGTAAATCTGCAAGTGTAGATAATTCTATTTCATTATTAGGACAATTTACTCAATCTCAAGATAATAAAAATTCAACACTAGCTAACTATACTGCATCTGTAGATAGTAGTTTAGCAAGTATTTATGTAACAACTTCTTCATTAAATGAATTTACTCAATCTCAAGATAATAAAAATTCAACATTAGGAACGTACACTGCATCTGTAGATAGTAGTTTAGCTAGCATTTATATAACAACTGCTTCTTTAAATTTATTTACTGCAAGTATAGTGGGAACAAATGATTTTACTGCATCTACTAAAATTAGATTAGATAACTTAGAAAGCACATCTGCATCGGTTAGTTCTTCAATTGACCAAATAAATACAAAAACAGGTTCTTTTGAAACCAAATTTACTACAATAGGAAGTTCAACTTCATCTTTAAATGATTTTACATCATCACAAAATACAAAAAACACAACATTAGAAAATGTAACTTCATCTTTAAATTTAATAACCGCTTCATTTAATAGTTGGACAGGTTCAGGATTCTTTACTGCATACTCAACTTCAGTAGATTATTTATTGGATGAATTGAGATATGATTTAGATTTATTAACTCCTGAAGGATTGGGTGCGGCATTTGATAATTTAAATTTATTTACATCATCTGCAAATAGTAGATTAAATAATTTAGAAGCAACTACTTCAAGTTTAAATTCGGCAGTAACTAATATAAACCAATTTACAACTTCGGCAAATTCTAGATTAAATAATTTAGAAGCAACTACTGCAAGTTTAAATTCATCAATATCTCAAATAAATTTATTTACGGCAAGTAATAATATTGCAGAATTAAATTTATATACGGCATCATTAAAAGGTGCAATAACTGTATCTGGAACAGATGTTTCTTTAGCTGGAAATTTAACAGTATTAGGAACTACAACTATTATAGATAGTACAACTGTTAATATTAAAGATAACATTATCCAACTTAATGGTGCAGGTAGTGCAAATGCAGGTTTAGTAGTAAGAGATGCTAGTGGAACAACCAATTCTGGCTCATTACTTTGGGATACTACAGACGATAGATGGATAGCAGGTCCATTGGGTAGTGAAGCAAAAGTATTGACAGATGGGATGGGAGTAATATCAGGTTCGGGTCAATTAGGAAGTTATGAAACTACGGGTAGAGGAATTGTTTCGGGTTCATCACAAATAATTTATACAGGTATTTCTTCAATACCACCGGGAATAGTTAGTGGTTCATCTCAAATTACATATGCAAATATTTCTTCAATACCAGCAGGAATTGTTAGTGGAGCGGCACAAATACCACCATTGTTGCCAACGGGTGTAATTTCTGGTTCATCACAAATTAGTGGTATTACAAATGCACAATTAGTAAATACATCTATTTCAATTGCAGGAGTAGCTACGGCATTAGGTAGTGCGATAAGTGCTAACACTATTAGTAATGCA
>Ga0164293_10005965_pt1 | contig 10364 bp, 12 predicted proteins | sample GEODES118metaG_FD_111487 | JGI IMG/M metagenome (GOLD analysis project Ga0164293, IMG submission 111487) | Eutrophic lake water microbial communities from Lake Mendota, Wisconsin, USA - GEODES118 metaG | ecosystem: Environmental > Aquatic > Freshwater > Lake | place: USA: Lake Mendota...
CGCCGCGAGAATACATCGCAGACCCTGGCGATCTTACTTAACCCGGTGATCCAGCCATTAGGGATGTAAGCAACGTGGGCCTTGCCGTAGAATGGCAACATATGATGTTCGCAGAGGGAGTATATTTCGATATCCTTCACAATGACCATCTCGCTCACCTCTTCGTGGAATTTGGCGGAATTCAAGATGGCTTTAGCATCCATCTGATAACCTTGGGTAAGGAATTGCATAGCTTTGGCAACGCGCTCCGGCGTTTTAAGCAACCCTTCACGATCCGGATCTTCACCCAGCAGGCCCAGGGATTCCCTGTAGTTATCTGTCAGGGATGAGGTAATATTATCTCCGTATTGTTCAACTCTTTTGTAAGCCATGATGCTGATGATTATATGTAATACCTAAGCTGGATACTCAACAAAATTTCGGGGTGTTTCATAAAGGGTGACCTTCAGGTCAAACTTGATGTCGATTTCTTTTCTTAATAGGTCATAGATAACCAAAACGATATTTTCTGCTGTAGGATTAAGGTCTTTAAACTCGACAGTATCCAGGTTTAAATTGCGATGATCGAACCTGTCCACCACTTGCCTTTTGATAAGGTCTGAGAGCAACTTCATGTCCATCACATAGCCCGTTTGGGTATCTGGCACGCCGGCCACCCTAACGATCAATTCGTAGTTATGTCCGTGATAGTTGGGAAGATTACACTTACCGAATATCCGCTCATTCATGGCATCATCCCATGCCGGATTGTGCAGCCTGTGGGCTGCATTAAAATGCTCTCTCCGGAAAACCGCCACTTTTCTTTCCATGATACATAGATAACGGTTTTATATTAAAAAGGTTTGGCAAAAGGCTAAATACCCTAACCGTAATACTCCACAAAGATACGGGGGGCTTCTACCAGCTTAATGCAGTGCAACTTGATGGCGGGCGGCATTAGGGGCCTTAATTCATTCCAGATGCCCGTAACCAGGTTTTCAATGGAGCACATTTTGCCTTTCATGAAATCGACGTCGAGGTTCAGGTTCCGGTGGTCAAGCTTCTCGATCACCTGGTCCTTGATGACCTTACTGAGCCATTTAGCGTCTACAATAAACCCGGTTTCAGGATCAGGCTCGCCTTTTACGGTTACAAAAAGCTCAAAATTATGCCCATGCCAGTTTTCGTTCGCGCAGCGTCCAAAGACCTCTTCGTTCTTCTCCTTGCTCCAGTTGGGATTGGAGAGCTTGTGAGCCGCATTGAAATGTTCAACCCTTGTTAGAAATACCATGATAGTAAAGAGGCGCAAAGTTAACACTTAAGGGATTAATTTCAGAAATTTGCCCCATGAACATCGTTTTGGTCACTGCCACCCGTAAAGAGATAGAACCCTTGCTCCAGTACCTAACTGAAAGGATCTATCTGCGTAAACACCAAAAAGTGGACATCGTTACAACGGGTGTTGGAATGATGAACACCGCGTACTGTTTAGCCAAACAATTTGCGCAATACCGGCCCACACTGGCTATACAGGCGGGAATTGCCGGCACCTTCCACCCTATTTTTGCACCCGGCATGGTGGTTTCAGTGAAAGAAGATATGATTGGGGATCTGGGCGTAATGCAGAACGATCAATGGCTGGATCTCTGTGATTTGGGGCTGGCGGAACCCAATACGCCACCCTGGAAGGATAAGAAGCTGATGAATCCGCACCGGAATCTTTTGTCGAAAGTCCAGCTTGAGTCTGTGCGGGCTATAACGGTCAATCGCATTTCTACCCAGCCTGAATTTATCCAGGGAATGAAAGACAAGTATATGCCGGTGGTGGAAAGCATGGAAGGCGCCGCTTTTCATTATGCCTGTTTGAAAGAAAACATCCCATTTATTCAGTTCAGGGGCATATCGAACATGGTGGGTGAAAGGGATAAGCAAAAATGGAAACTGGGCGAATCGATCGGCGCACTGAACAGTGAGATCATTAAGTTTCTGAATCAAGTGACAGATCCATATTAACAGCACTGAAAATGAAATATACATTAGGATTTTCCCCTTGTCCAAACGACACTTTCATTTTTGATGCCCTTGTCAATGGAAAGATCGATACCGGCAATTTTAATTTTGAGGTGATCATGGAAGATGTGGAAACACTGAACCGGATGGCACTCTCGGAAGAGCTTGATATCAGCAAGATCAGCTATGGCGTACTATCGAGGATATTACCCTTGTACAAAGTACTTAATGCCGGCAGTGCCTTGGGGATGGGGGTGGGACCATTACTTGTTACTTCCAGGCCAACTACAACAGGAGAAATAAATGACATGTCGGTTGCCATTCCAGGCATGAACACGACGGCGCATATGCTTTTTTCCATCGCGTTTCCTGAGGCTAAAAAGAAAAAATTCATGTTGTTCTCGTCGATCGAAGATGCAGTTATTAGAGGCGAGGTTGATGCCGGAGTCATTATACACGAGAACCGATTCACCTACCAGCAAAAAGGTTTGCACCAAGTGCTTGATCTGGGTGATTACTGGGAGCAGCATACAGGCGGTCCTATTCCGCTCGGGGGTATTGTGATGAACAGGAAGTATGACCACCGGACCATGGAGGAGGTGAATCGCCTTATCATGGAAAGTCTTCTTTATGCCAGAAGAAACTATCCCGAACTGACTGATTTTGTTAAGAACAATTCTCAGGAAATGGAAGAGGGTGTCATGCGCCAGCATATCGACCTCTATGTGAATGATTACTCAGTGGATTTAGGACAGAAAGGCAGGGCCGCCGTATGGCAGTTGCTTGAGGTGGCGGAGCAGATCTTCCCGCAATCTGTGAGCGGATCTTTCGAAGTTTTCGTGTAGATAAGAGAGCAGGTTTTTGGAATCTGTGAGCGGATCGTTGTGTAGTTAAGAGAGCAGGACTCTGGCTCTTCAACATCTTCCGTATTATTCGTATTATTTTGCCTGCAGCGCTTTTGAGTATGTCTCAAGGCATCTTTTCCTGGCGAAATCGTGGTCAACGATGGGTTTCGGATAGTTAAACTCCTGGAATTCAGGAACCCATTTTCGGATATATGAAAGATTCTTGTCAAACTTTTCAGTCTGCAACCTGGGATTGAAGATCCTGAAATATGGGGCCGCGTCGCAACCGCTTCCTGCGGCCCACTGCCAGCCACCATTATTGGAAGCAAGGTCAAAATCAAGAAGCTTTTCCGCGAAATATATCTCGCCCCATCGCCAGTCTATCAGGAGATGTTTGCAGAGGAAAGAAGCAACGATCATTCTGACACGGTTATGCATAAACCCTGTTGCGTTCAGTTCGCGCATGCCTGCGTCAACGATGGGGTATCCGGTCTGGCCCTCGCACCATTTTTCAAACGCCGGCTCATCGTTGCGCCATTCTATAAAATCATAAGCAGGTTTAAAAGCGAGTCCCTGGCCCACCCTTGGAAAGTTCCAGAGTATCATTTGATAAAATTCCCGCCAGATGAGTTCATTGAGGAAAGGTTCGCTAAGTGAGCGAACCTGTTTGGCCAGCTGGCGAATGCTGATGGTGCCGAACCGAAGATGGACGCTGAGTCTTGACGTCCCCTTTATGGATGGGTAGTCGCGCTGCTCCTTATAATTCTTAACAATTTCTTCCTCTACATTTTTCAAGGGAAAATCGAGATCCATGGCATGGAAGCCCATCTGTTTTAGGGATGGGATGGTTTGCGGTGCCTGATTATACAAATTCTCTTTCAGCGATTCGGTTGGATACGGCAGCAGGTGAGATGGATTCAGCTTGTTTTTCCATTTCTTGCTGTAGGGAGTGAACACGGTATAGGGCGTGCCGTCATCTTTCATTACTTCATCTTTCTCAAAAATCACCTGGTCTTTGAAGCTTTGGAAGGAAATTCCTTTTGAGTTCAGAAAAGCGGCCACTGCGCCATCGCGTTGTGCAGCGTAGGGTTCATAATCATGATTGGTATAAACGCCAGCGACCTGGTGTTTTTCGCTCAGTGAGACGAATACGTCCATTGGCTTGCCGTAAAATACCTGAAGACTGCTGCCCATGGCCACCATCTGTTCTTGAACCGACTGTATGGCCTCGTGAATGAAAACCACCCGCCTGTCGTGCTTCTCTTCCAGCTTGTCGAGAATATCCTTGTCGAAAATAAAGATGGGAATAACCGGAATCCCTTGCTTGAGGGCCTGGTAGAGTCCTGCGTTATCATTGAACCGAAGGTCTCTGCGGAACCAGAATATGTTAACGGTGGTGGCCATATGAAGACCAATAACATCCGCAGGATAATTTGGTTGAGGGATCAGGAAAATAAGGGGGCAATATGGTCCTTGTATAAGGTAGCTGCTGTTATCTGGGTGGGGTAAGGGGTATCTCCTACAAAAGCGACCCATTGTATACCGCGTACGGCGTTGGTCAGAAAAACCTCGTCGGCCTGCTCCAGCGCTTCTATGGTGAGCGGGTGTTCGTGAATGGGGAGCTGTTCGAGTAGAAAGCGACGCATGACTCCCTGTATAGGTGCTTCGGAAAGCGGTGGGGTGAAAATCTGGTTGTCTTTCACCCAGTAAATATTGGCGATGGCGGAATCTGCAATTCGGTTTTCCGAATTTAGAACGAGGGCATCGTTCCATTTCTGTTCCCGGGCTTCCAATGCGGCTTGGGTGTATACCAGAAAATTATTTGTTTTCAGGTGGGAATAATAGTCGATGGCTTTTCGTCCTTCCCGGAAAATTCCGAGCCTTAGGCCATTGACATTGAGAGAAAGTGCTTCTTTAGCGATCGGCCATGTTTGAATCACGAATCCCGGTTGGAGCGGATTTTTGTCGGTCAGACCACCTTCTCCGCGGTACATGGTGATCCGGACGCGGGCATTGGTAAGATCATTTTTCTTTATCAGGGCCAGGATCAGGTTGTGTAAATAATCTGCGGTCAGCAGCTTAGGTACATTAAACTTAAGATAATCGAGCGCCCCAAAAAGCCTTTGCTGATGGTAGTTCCATAATGGCATTTGGTGTTTATGAAAACGAATGGTTTCGAAAACGCCATCTCCGTATCGGAAGGACCGATTATCTGGGGAGATAACGGCATCATGCTCCTGGTGGAACTTACCATTATGAATAAAAAGCCCAGGCATATTACTTACCTATGATACCGCTCTTCACGGCGAACATAACGAGTCCCGCCATTGATTTTGCACCGGTCTTTGTTTTCAGTTTATCTCTGATTGCTTCTACGGTTCGTGGGCTCAGGTCTACCACATCTGCGATCTCTTTTGTACTTTTTTCCTCGCACATGAGTTTCAGGATGGTGACTTCTTTATCGGTGAGTTTGGTATCAAGGGCAAGGCCGGCATCTGCCTGGCGTTTCATCCTGAGGCCATCGATCAGGGCTTTGTTCGTTAGTGCGTTGAAATAATACTCTGTCGCGTGAACGGTTTTAACGGCTTCATAGATCACATCTGAATCCGAGTTTTTGGTGAGGTATGCGTTGGCACCGAGTTCCATCAGTTTAGAGATCATGGAGTGATCGTTATGCATGGTGAGCATAACCACCTTTACTTCTGGATAGAGTTTCTTTATTTCAGGCAGCGTAGTGATACCGTCCATGATAGGCATTTGAATATCAAGGAGTATCACGTCGGGCTGTATGTGTTTAAGGAGGGTGAGCAGTTGCATCCCGTTATCTGCTTCTGCGACCATTTTGATATCCTTTTCCATGGAAAGCGCCGTCTTTACTCCTGTTCGGAAAAGAACGTGATCGTCTGCAATGGCTACTTTTATTTGATTGCCCGTATCTTCCTTTTTCATTGGATTCAGTATTAGGGTTCTATGCTAAGGGTTTGGATGTAAAAATACCACTGCAATTATAGTAACTTATCAGGCAAAGGCCAGCGTAAAACTACCCGAATTACGTGCTGCCGAAAACCCCATTCCGAGAAAAAACCTCTTTCTGGTGGTGTTTTTCTTTTTTTTTACGTTTATTTTCCCCTTGCTCATGCCGAATGCTTAGTTAGATTTGACAGATGGATACGGCTTATTTGTCTTTAGTAGTCTTTATATTCTTAATGGAGGCGGTTTATCTGGCTAGCTGTCTAATTGTAATAATAAGGGTAATTAAATACAGAACAGTCAATTCGGATAATGCACTTGTTACCCTATCCACTTTGATATTTCTTGCTGCCTGCATTATAGGATCAATTAGTCATACCTCACCTAGTACTTTCGGGAGAATAGCGCGCCATATGTTTGCTTTTTTCTTAATTATCGAAATAGTTTACCTGACAATAATTATGCTTGTTGCGCTACGAAGTCCTAAACCGAAGCTGCTCTTCAGCGTATTGTTATTCCCATGCATAGTAATTATTCCTTTTTTGGCAATGCAGGAAAGGTCAAACGTGACTTATGATCTGTTATTTGCTTACGAATCCTTAATTGCAACTTCGATCTCATTTGCCTATTTCCTCCAACTGAGTGATAAAATAAAAAAAATTAACGTATTGGATGAGCCAGTCACCTTACTGATGCTCGGACTGTTCTTCTGTAATAGTCTACCATTTGCGTACAATACGACGATTGCGACAATAAATTTATTAGATCCTAGTTTTTTTACCAGAATTGAAGAATACAGTAAAGAAGGTATGCTGCTGTTATTGGTGTCAAAGGTGGGGACATTATGCTACATCGTATTGAATATATTCATTTATAAAGCCTTTAAATGCAAAAAACAAGCACCAGTTGGTATATCATTGTAACGATAATAATACTGACAACATTCATAGTTTCATTATATGGGTTTTTGATATACCGTACTATTCAAAACTATAATGCGAAGTCTTTGGCACTGCAATTGAAACTGGAGGAGTTAAAGTTTAAACAGGAAAAAATGATACTTCAGACAGAAATTGAAATACAAGAGCAGACCTTTCAGTTCATTTCAATGGAAATTCACGACAATATTACCCAGGTATTGAGCCTTGCCAAATTACATTTAAACTGCCTCGAACTGACTAGGAATGCAGAAAATATTACCCGATTAGAAAACTCAAAAGACCTGATCTCCAAGTCCTTGATTGATCTAAGCAACTTATCGAAGAGCCTTGATTCGGATATAATTGAAAGTCATGGCCTCATTCATGCCGTAGAATATGAAATTGAAAGATGGAAAAAATTCTCTAAAAACACCATCAATTTAGAAGTTTCAACATCAGTCCAGTTGATGGACAAGCAAAAAGAACTCCTCATTTTCAGAATCATTCAGGAGGCTCTTAGCAATGTGATGAAACATGCTGAAGCAACTTTACTCAACGTGCATATTCAGAAAGATGGTGAAAATCTCGTTATCACCGTTAGAGACAACGGAAATGGTTTTGATTCTGCAAAGGTATACGAGAATAAGAAAGCAGGTCAAATGGCAGGTCTGAAAAACATGCGCCAGAGGGCGGAATCGCTTAAGGGCGAACTGGAGATCGTATCCTTCCCTGGCAAAGGTTCTAATATATTAGTAAGTATTCCCCTTAGTTCAAATATAAATGAAGATGATAAAAATCGCGTTGGCAGACGATCACAAACTATTACGTAATGCATTGGCGGCCCTAATCAATTCCTATGGTGACTGTGAAGTAATTTTCGAAGCAAACACTGGAAGGGAATTTTGCGAAATGGTCAGAAAGAAAAAGCCGGACATTGCTATTCTGGATTTCAATATGCCAGATCTAAATGGATATGAGTGTTCTGAATGGCTAAAGGAAAATTATCCAGATATACATGTTTTAGTACTAAGCATGTACGACACAGAAATGATGTTGATCAAAATGCTCCAGGCAGGTGTCAAGGGCTTCATGAAAAAAGACATTCATCCTTCCGAACTGCACAAAGCCATCCACTCGGTTGCAGAGGAAGGCTATTACTATTCTGCTCAGACCAGCACAAAACTTGCAGGATTTTTCAGGGACTCATCAAGCACACCGATCTGGAGTAAAATAATGACGGATCAGGAACTCTCGTTCATGAAATTGGTGTGCTCGGAACAAACTTACAAGGAAATTGCTGAGGAGTTAGGTCTTAATCCGCGAACGGTGGATGCAATAAGAGATAGCTTATTCGGAAAACTTGATGTAAAAAGCAGGGTTGGCTTAGCGATGTATGCTATTAAACATGGATTGGTGTCAATTTAATCGATCAGCTTATTTTTCATTCCATACATCACAAGGCCGCCAATGGTTTTTACACCGGCTTTTGTTTTCATATTCTGCCTTATGGTTTCGATAGTACGAGGTGATAGATACACTTCTTTGGATATTTCTTCAGTGGTCTTATCCTCTGCCAATAATTTAAGAATTTTCAATTCTTTCTCATTGAACTTAACGGGGTTTGGATAATACTGCTTAGCGTTCTTTTTATGTTGAAGCTTCATTAGAACCGCCTTATTGACCAGGTCGTTGAAGTAAAAATCGTCGTTCATACAGGTCAGAATGGCGTCGTAGATCTCTGCTGGATCGGTGGTCTTGGTCAAATAGGCATTGGCTCCCATCTCCATCATCTTGGAGATCATTTCCTGATCATCATACATAGTTAGAACAATGATCTTGACATCCTCATATTCCTTCCGTAAAAGTGATATTGCATTAATTCCATCCATTTCTGGCATTCGGATGTCCATCAGCAACACGTTCGGAAGCTTGATTTTAATCTTATGAAGCAGGTCCTTCCCATCTTCCGCCTCCCAAATTATTTTTAGATATTCCTTGCCAGACAAGGCCATTCTGATGCCGTCCCTGAAAATTTTGTGGTCATCTGCGATGGCAACTTTAATGGGTTCAGTAGCTGTAGCCATATAGAAATTAATGCGTTATGAATTATGATTTACGAACATCCGCCTTTTCCTTTTCAAATATCGAGTATTTTTACTTAGTATTTTTACTCTTAGCAATTGTTTTTAGCAGATCCTGCTTTTTTCTATGTCGTTGCTGAAACGATCAGTGAAGTTTGGTACTCACTTCATTATGCTCGATTTTTTATAAATGTCTTCGGACTCCGCCTCCAAAAATGAATATAAGGATCAAATACCTGGATTCTCTTTTTCTGTCGGGGGCAAACTATTTGTTCCCTTCACGTACATAAAACAAAATCATTTAACCCCTTCTATTTCAGCGGGTTTACTGTTTGACAAACGTTGTTTTACTACGTTCTGATACGTTAAAACACCAAATGACGATAGTATTTTTACTATTTTATACCGCAAATTTTCGCTTTTTTCTTTTTGTAAAATTTTAATAAACGATCATAACTTATTGTATATCAATTTTTTATGAAAAAATTATGTTATCATTACAATTTCAATTAATATGTACCTGTTTCATAATAGATTGACCCTCAGCATATTTACAATGTTAATTATTGATCACCTAAAATGTTTTTATATGCGTGGTGCAGACCTTTTTACAATGATCAAAGAATGGCTTAGTTAGCATTGGTCTAAGTATGTTCAGAATTATTCTAAAAAGTTTCTATATTTGGTCAAACAAAATCAGATATAGAAGCTTTTTTTATTATATCTAGTTCTCTCCTTCAGTTAACTATCTTAATTTTATTCTTTCTTACCCCTCATAAAAAGAAAGAATTATGGATTTTAGCTGCTTTTGTAGTTTATAGTCTTTTAAATTCGCTTCTTTTAACTTACATTTTCCAGTCAATCTCTAACAAGGTGTACTTAAGCTACAGAATTTTTACTGTAGTTGAAGGCTTGTCATTTATGATGATTTTTTTCACAATCATCAAGAGTACTGTAGTAAAGAAAGCAATTCCAGTCTTAGCTTTTTCATTCTTGATTTTTTCCTTATTCGATCTCACTCAAACCAAGGCTGAATCATTTGACTCACTGCCAACCGTGGTAGAGTGCCTGATCCTGATCGCGCTGTCGATCTTCTATTTCTATGAGCAACTGACGGACAGCTCGTCACTTTTCCTCTATAACACCGCCAATTTCTGGATCATTGTGGGGGTAATCCTATTTTTCTCGGGCAGTTTCTTCGTATTTATCTATGCCCAGAACAACGCCCACCTGCCCGGTTTCAACACGACCTTCAAATTAATTATGGGTGTTTCAAGCTTGATCGAAAATATCCTGTTCCTAATAGCGTTTATAATAGCAAAAAATGAATCTAAATCCATAAAATCTGACCGGATAGCCAGTAAAACAAAGTTTCTGCTATAATCTAACCCTAAAAGCCCGAGTTACTATCGAATGATCTTTCTGCAATCAACCCCAAGTTCCCAGGGTAGTATCACTTCCGTTCTGTTCTTCGGAACAATAGGAATGCTGGTACTGGCCATCGGCTTGGTGGTATTTATCGTTTTACACCAGCGGAGGGTCATCAAATACCAAATGCA
>Ga0164293_10005966_pt1 | contig 10364 bp, 5 predicted proteins | sample GEODES118metaG_FD_111487 | JGI IMG/M metagenome (GOLD analysis project Ga0164293, IMG submission 111487) | Eutrophic lake water microbial communities from Lake Mendota, Wisconsin, USA - GEODES118 metaG | ecosystem: Environmental > Aquatic > Freshwater > Lake | place: USA: Lake Mendota, Wisconsin...
AAATGAGCAAGTGTCTCTGTAATATTTGCAACCATCTTGTTTTTAATATCTGGAAAGTCTTTCAATACTGCGGAAATTACGGTTGTTAATTCTTTATGTTGTGAAGATGCTATTTGTGCTCCACCAGCTTTCTTTGCACTACATTTTATGTTACCATTAATAATTAAATCTGTTTTAGATATCTTTGATATACCCGCAAACTCTTCAGACAATTTACATCCAGATGATCCCAATATTTCTACAGCTTTAACCGGAGCACTAATTTCTTTGTATTTACCACTTTTTAATTTATCAGCTATCTTTTTAGCAACTGTATTTTTTGATCCTTGTGGAGTATTAAATTCTTCACCTATATAGGCCTCCATTTCTCTAGCAGGACACGATTTATCCAAATCACTATTTGCTTTAGATACAAACTTATTTTTATATTTTTTGTACAATGTAGACAAAACTGCAATAGTTTGTACATCGTTCTTCTTATATTGAATTAAACGTTCATCCGACAAACTTCTAATTTTTACATATGTAGAAGCTGGTACCAAATTTACATTATTTGTAGATAGATATTTGTCGAAATCGACAAGTGTAAATTGTATATCTCTTCCTCTAGGAAATTTAAATGTAGTGAAATTGGTTGTTTCAAAAACTTTTTGAAAATAAAGTTCAGGCGGTATAGTCTTTCCAGCATCATCGGTTCCGGCTACTGGTTCATAAAATAAAACGTCTTTTGCAATTTTAAAGAAATCATTGTTATATTTTGGAGAAATTGCTTCTTTTATAGATTTTCTTATTACAGTGGTTTTTCTTGATTCGTCGTATACTTGCTCTCCAATCAAGTTACCTTCTATATCAAACCATTCGTATCCCTTTTTGTAGAATCCAAACTTTTTAGCTTCATCTACACTATAATTTACAAGAGGAGATTGACCAGTCAACACAGATTGTACCGCTATTGCATCCAATTCTTTTTCTCTAGGAGTTCTTTTATCTCGATCTGTATCAACTATCTTTTTGTCCAATGCTTGATCTATAGGAACAGTTTCATCTTTATCGTCTTGTTTTGATGTGTCAGATTTTGTATCTCCGCCAGCTTTAATATCTGATGGGGGTTCTGTAAAAATATTTGTTTGAGCTTTTTTAGGATTTTCAGCAAAGTAAGTACCTTTATTTACAGCACGATCACGATATTCTTTGCTTGGAAACGTAACAAGTATGCCATCTTTGTTATATGCTTGTCGATCTGGAAATCTACCAGCTTCAAATAAATTAGAAGTTTTATCGACTACGAAATTAACATCGTATCCAAGCGTTTCGAGGTATTCTTGCAATACAAAAACATGTTCTTGATTTTTAACATCAAAAATCCCGTCCTTAATACGACCGTCACAACAAATATCGTTAATTAGTGCTTTAAAGTTCATCTATTATAAATATAGATATAAATATATTTATAAATTGACTAATTTCAAATCATTGTAATTATTTCCCCAATAGGTCTTCACTTTGAACCGTTTGTTCTTAAAAATCTCAATTAAGTCCAATATGTTCTGATTATCTTCATCGTTATGAATATCAAATACAATAGAATCATATACATACAGAATCGGTACTATTCTTTTATCGCTCACAAACTTAATACACTTACCCAAACTATTGATTCCGTGTTCCGTTTCGGCTGCTTGAATAATATAAGCAAATAGCTTGTTTTTATTTGGATCTAAAATGTGTTTGTCGGATATCTTTCTTTTGTAGATGGGGGTAGTTATATATCCTTTTTTCTGAAAAGATTCCCAGTACTTATTCTTTAAAGTCTCTACTTTGGCGAAATATGGTATATCACAATATTGTTGGGAAATCTGTCCATATAGATTAACCATCGTCAATTTCTTGGATTTAGCAATAGTATCAGATGTAACTTCTTCTACATTAAAGTATTGTTTAGCAAGATGTTCATAAATGGTCTCGTCTTCTGGAACTTTATAATCAATCAAATTTGCTACAATATATGGATGAAATCCAGTAAAATCAATCATCATTAAATGACCATTATCTCCATATCTCGACACAAAACTATTGCGTGATCCATCGTCTTTCTTTAGAGCTACATAGTTTATGTTGTCATAAGCATTACTTGGTCTACCCGTTGGATTATAAATGTTATAACTGGTATATACAAATCCATCATAAACACGTGATTTAAAATGTTTTTTAAACTCACCAACATCAACTTTTAATCCATTTTTTTCCACATCATACAAAGTATCAGTGATAATATCATTGAAGAATTTGAAACAGTAAGTGTCTGTATCGACTTCGTGCAAATCACATATTAACTCTACTTCATCATCAAAACACTCTTGATGGCTTATATACGGAACGATTAAGTTGAAGTCATTAACGTTACGATGTGATCTATTTAAATAATCTTTGGTTGCGGATGAACACTCTTCTAGAGTTTCATTATTTTTTATGAAACCAAACAAATTTACATCTACTAGTTTACAGTTTAACCAATACTTATAAGTCTTTTTGTTATTTACGTAAACTGTATATTTCCCCGATTCAATTTCATCTTTGAACTGTTCAAATGTTGAATCTACAATCACATCGCCATGTGTGAAGTTATAATAGTATTTACGTTGAGTCTCAAAATCATAAACGAATGCAGCGATAATTGAATTGTTCTTATTATGACAATTATTATCTTTGGTTATTAGTTTTAGATAGATTTTGGAACTGTACTTCACACTCTTACTCTACACTATAATTGTACAGAGTCAAGATTAAAACCCACGCCAAAATTGTTTTGGGTTATTCAAAATAATATTGATATTTTTAATGTATAATTGAGCATCACGAATTCTAAAGTTATTGTAATTAACCACGCCTGTTTCTTGAAGAGTTTTGCCAATATATGTGTTCAACTCCGGTCCAGTTATTTTCCAATCTATCTTGGTTTTTATAAAATAACTGGTATTAGCTGTGTTATAGTCTTTGTAGTTGGTTTCAATAATATCAAAGTAATTGATTCTAGCAACAAAAAATCGGTCAATATAACCACGATCATAGTCGTCTTGTGTTATAGTGGGAATATAAGTGGATGGCTTTGCAAAGTCAAAGCTGCCAAGACCTACTATATTTTTAACACTATTTGGAGTATCGTATATCATACAGTTACATATTCTAGTTTAGACGACCCAATACATCTAACCAACGCATTAACAGTAGTTTCCCATTTACCATTGCTTATTTCATGATCTACTTCCAATATTTGAAATATAACGTTTCCAGGCACATATGGCTTAGGAAGATTGCTTATTGCAAATACCTGTAAATTTCTAAATGAGAATATACCATCAAACTTTATTGTTACAGTAAAGTTATCAGCTACCCCACTGTATTTTGCACTATTGTTTTTAAAGTCGTCGTCATTCATCATTTGTGTTAGTTTTCCCTTCATATCAGATGGCAAACACAAATATTTATGATTCTTTCTATTTCTCACATCATCTACTAATTCCGTGAATGCTTTTGAATCAGCTCCACTCTTCAATCCTCCAATATAAGTTCCTGATACTTGTTTTGTCGTAATACACAACACTCCGCTTTTTTCCTTTGGCCCATAAGATTGTAAATCAGCTATCGCATTATTATCATTTTGTATACCAGATGTTGTGCCTGGAACTAATGTATTAGCAGTAGCTATAGATCCACTTTGTTGTGATACCATTAAACCAAGTTGAAATTTATCCATTCTATCAACAAACTTCATAAATGGTATATTGTTCAAATCATTCAAAGCAGCGTTTAGTTGATCCACACTCTGAGCTTTACTTATTTTATCAGTTATATTGGTTCTTAAACTCTTTGAGTTTTGTCCACCAAACATAACGTTTATAGCTTGTTCATTTGTTAAACTAACATCGAAATTTATGCTCTTTATAACATTGTTTGTTCTACCCAACTCAAACATATATACTTCACGCAATATGTCAAAGTTAACCATGTTTTTATCGACTATAGATAGTGTAGAATTGCCGTTTTGATCTTTTCCTTCCACAATATCAAATTTCCAAAAACCATCAGTTGCATCATTTATAGTATTTAAAATTGCATTAATAAATTGTTTGTAATTTTTGGTTTCAGATGAATTTACAATATCAATCAACTTGGTTTTGCTAATATAAATGTTTTTTAAATACCCAAAGTAATATTTCTTGTATGGAACTTTTGTAGGCTGTCCAAATTTGTTTGGTCGAATAACCTGTACATCTTCCACAAATGGAAATGAAGCCGATGATTCTTTGTTAGAATTTACACTATGATAATATAAATAATTGATCACACTATCAATATTATCTCTATATCTACCACTAGTTTTAAACGTCTTTTTTGCAGCATTTGCAGCAAAGTATAAACTCTCTTCAATTTTTAAGTCTCTATAAAATTCTGTAAGAGTTCCTTCATCAACAGCTTTCTTGTATTTTTGTTCAAGTTGATCATTACGAGGTACTGTAATATCTTGTTGTTGACTTATAAATGGATTACCAAATTGCACAGGTTTTCCGGTCTCTGTATCTATAAAATCAGAAAAACCAACCCCATTATCTCCCTTGAGATAACCACTATTTGGAGAATTTGGTTTGAATTGTGATCCTCTGTTTATCTTTGGAGAAATAGGGTTTGGTATCAAAACATTTTTGTCACAAGATATCAAATTTGGATGTGCGCTTATAATTATATCACTAATATCTACCAAAAATTGTTTAGTATTTGAATTCGCCATGAATAAATTTACTAATTCAAATACAAAGTCTAATTGCATCCAAACTTCCGTTGCGCCATCTTTTGCATCGAAATCTGTTTTATCGTCAACAAATGATAACTGCGTGTATGTTTGTACATCGGGTTTTACAGATCCATAATTTATAACATCAGACTTTCCATCTGGTTTCTTTTTAGCTCTATAATATTCTTCTAATCTTCCAGCGAAAACTCTATCTTCAGGTTTACCTCCATAAAATAAACTAGAGTTACTTCCTGCAAATTTTGTAGTAACAACAGATTGTACATTTTGTTTACTCTTAGCCAACTGTTCTTGATTCGCAATTGCATCTTTTTGAATTTTGTTTTTTGGAATCATATTAATCTTATCGACTATATAATTCAAAAAGTTTGCTTGACTATTATTTACATTCGGAGAAATAACTTGACTTTCTCTCATTACATCATTTATAGATGGTAAATAAGTACGTACAAATGTTCTTAAATCTAAGAATTCAGTATTGTTTTGATCATTCGCATTAGCTGGAGTTGTTGTTGCTATTTTAGCATTATTATCTGTTCTCATTCCAGCAAACATTCCTTGTCTGGATGTCATATCAACATTGCAATCATAAACAAATCCATCGGTTGTGGTAAATGAATACTTTGTTATAATTCCCGTTACACATCCATAATTACCATTGGATTTATTTGAACGATCCAAAGCAGTTTGTGGTTTATATACCAACTCCCAACACTCTTTTAAATTAGCAAGATTAACAAGTGATTTTTGATTAAAAAGATTCCAACCAAATTCAACGAAGAGATTGATTCCAGCAGTAAAAAAGAACGGCGTTAAATATTCAAGTTGTGCAATACCATAACATTTAAACTTAATACTAGCATAAGTCAAAAGTTCTTTGCTTTGTTTTACACTAACACTTACTATTCCAGGCGGAGGAATTATAGGAGATATTTGACTATTTTGCGGAAAATTTTGTGTATTTTCAATCGTCTCGTAGTTCAATTGACTTCGATAAGTATTGTCTATATAATGAGGAGTTATTCCGTCAGCTTCATATCCTATAATTGCAAATTTATCGGTAAGTGGTTTATTCTGACTATATCCGAATGCGTCAAAAAAACCATCGCCTCCTTTTAGGATAAAACCATTATAATCTTTTTCTACATATTTTTTGTTTAAATAAGCACTTCTCGGAACCATTCCATTTATAGACTTTCCGGTACCGTTACTGAATACTCTGACCCATGGGGTCATTGGTCCTTTATAGTCTTTATAGTTTTGTTCAAAATTAAAAGTTGTGTTTATAAATGGAGTGGGAATATTCATACCAATGTTGTTGGTATTACTTCTTCTTCTTAATTCCCTTACAACTTCAGTTGGAATATTTTGTATTTCCCACCATAATGGAGTTGTATCTGTAATTTCTCCGTTTTTTGCCATAACATTAATTTAAGTTCTTCAATTGATTTAGTATACTAGCAACATTAGCAGGAATGCGTAATTGTCTACTAACTCCCACTGATAATTGATAACCAGGCAATTTATTTGCTTTAGCAATTATCCACCACAAATTTTCATCGCCGTAGTATTTCTTAGCTATACTATCTAAGTAGTCAGTTTCACTTGCGGTAATGTAAAAATCATCATACGACTCAGGTATATCTGGATAATATGTAGTTTTATAAACGTTTTTACCATCCCATCTTTTTTCTACTGGAGTAAATTGGTATCTCATGGGTTATTTGGTTGTTGTACTGTAACAGTTGGCTGTTGTCCATTTAATTGTTGAATAGCAGCAGAAAACGCTTCTAAATCTGTGTCGTATCTTATATTGGTAGAAAAATTATAATCTCTAACAAGATTCACGTTGTTTCTATTAACAGTTCCATAAAAGTCTCCTCCGTTAACAATCGCAACTGGAGCATTACCCCAAGCGGATCTTCCTGCTTTTGGTCTGTCTTTTTCCATAACTGCCATTTGAATGCTAATGTCTGCTGTTCTTGGAAATTGTGCAAATCTGCCAAGAGAACTATCTTTATCGCCTCTAGGGCTTAATAAATTGTCTTTACTAGCCCACTCATATGCTCTATTGGATCCCCAGCTCCACGTGTCGTTTGGAGAACTCATATTCTCAGGAATTGTCTCCCAAGAAGCATCATCTGGTATATTGACATTGCAACTCTTAATGACAACAAAATGGTTTTTGTAAAAATCACCAAGCGTTAATTGTACCATCGGAGGAACCATGAAACCACCAGCTGCAGCTTCAGTGTAATTAGCTGGTTTTGTCAAACTAGTCAAATAGTTTATTCTTGACCACATAGGCATCAATTCTTTGACACTGTGCGCATTTACTGTAAAGTTGAAACTTACTTCTCGGGTAAATCCTTTGTAGTAATATAGTTTATCTGGTCTACCTAAATATTCTATTGTTTCCCATTCAGCCGTATTACTATCTTGTATACCTTTCACAGTTGCGCTAAATGGTATGTATTTTTGATTGACAATATCATAGAAATAAAACTTAATAATATCAGGACCGAAACCTTTATAATCAGATCCATCTCCGTATTGCTTATCAAATTGAGCTTGATTTAATACATCCAATGAGTTTACATAATCAACGTTGTGGGTTGGTTGTATAAATCTATCTTTACCAGCTTTTCTTCCCAATCTTGTTGGAAAGTTCAGTTGATTTGGATCAGTGCTAAACTTATCAGTGTATGTAGTCTTTACGTCTTTTAGATAATCCATACCAACATTATTGGTATTATCGTATTTAGCGAATTGTAATGGTTTAGCATTTTTCTTGCCAACGAAACCAATATCATATAAATTATTTGCGGCATTGCCAGCTATATTATCTATAGCTTTATTTAAATTAGCAGTAATTAAATCAGTTGGAGTCTTTGTTTCGTCACTAAATGTATCTGGTAAAAGTTTTGAATTTTCAATCAACACTTTATAGTTTAATAACTGATCGCTTTGTTCTATAAACGTACCTGTGTCTCTGTCAGCTTTAACTACATCAGTGTATTTTAATCTAATCGTAGGTACCCCATCTACTTTAACCTCGCCTTTAAATCTATTAAGTGCTTGATCTTGAAAATCAGAACTTGGCACTGGATTTACATTACTAGAATTGACACTTCCTTGAAATGTAACAACACCAACTGATTTTTGTTGTTCTTGATTTCCATATGTTTTTATATAAAAATCGTTTCTAAGCATCGAAGATGGATTGGTAGTTCCATGATAAAATCTTTGTTTTACCTTTAATCCAGTAAATTTTTGGTTTGTGCCTATACCCAAAGTCTTTTTCAAACCACTTAAAATTCCTCCGCTTTTTGTTGGGGTAATACCAGAATCGTCAAACAACGCACCGGCGTTTAGATACAAATCATATGTTTGTTCGTCCGCACGATAATTTGCTTTCCATGGCTGTGTAGGAGGTATAATGCCGCCTAATAAAGTATTGTTTTTTAAGAAACTACCAACGCCTCCCAACAATTTTTTAAAAAATCCTCCTCCACCAGAAGATACCAATTTAGAATATCTAGGAGCGTTGTAAGCGTTTGTAGCAGTTTGACCTCTCAATAAATCTCTTACATCGGGTCTAGCTAGAGGAGCTACAACTCTGTCTGAGTTATCAGCTCCACCCAATAAAGATGTAAATGTTGATACTCCAAATCCACCACTTGCAGCACTAGCTACGCTACTTCTTGGGGGAGCTGGTACAGCTGGACCGCCTCCTTCAAATAATCCACCAACCGTTCTAGCTATAGAACCCAATCCACTTCCGCCTAATAATCCACCAACTATGTTACTTGTATCTAAGTGTCTGGTTGGTCTATCAACCAATCCAAAAGAAGCTAATCTTAAAGCAGCTATAATTGGAGAAGCTGGATTGTATACTTTGGTTTCATCAAATGGTTGAAATCCTTGCAATACAAGTTGTTTTAATATAAAACGGGTACCAGCAGAACTTCCTAGAAATTTTCTTACTCTTGTGCCGTCTTGTCTCGATGCTTGAAATACTGTAGTAACTTTGTTTCGTTGGCCTTCTTCAATGTTTTTGTATATAAACATTTGACTAGCCATTGGACCTTTTAGATATAGATCTTGTGGTTTATTTTGATTATATAATACAGTACTGTTTCCCGCCGTGGTAAATATTCTTTCAATTTTACCGGGGGATCTAATATTGATGAAGTCTTGGGTTGGAACTGGTAGTCTTAATCCAGCTCCCTGAATATTATCATATGTGGTAATTTGCGTACCAGCATTACCGTATCCTTCAGCGTATGTATTACTATTTGCCATTGATTATAAATAGTATCAAGCTCTAGTTGTTGCTTGTCCAAATCCACCTGATTTTAACATTGTTGTGGATAAAGCTGCGTTAATTCTTTGACCGTCAAGATTTACAGCAATACCACCATTAGCCATCATGGATATTAATTGATCTATTTTAGCTACCATTTGTTGATTGCCAGACTGAATTGCGTTATTTAATGTATCATTATTTAATGATTTTGAGTTATCTCCTGTTTTCTTTGTATCATTAATTAGATCGGTTGCCAATTCGTTAGGCATTTTCATCTCAGACAACCCAGGTACATATTTAGCAATTTTATTGTATCCCATTATAAATGGCGTTATTATAGCGTCTAGCAACATTCCTCCTACAGACTTTAATCCTTTTACCATTGACAGTCCTATTTCAGACGGACTGAATCCCAACCATTCCGATATTTTTTCCTTTGCAATCATGAATGGTTCAGTTAATTCTTTTAGTATTTGTGTCCCGACTTCTTTGAATCCTGTTACCATGGAGTCTGTCATTTTATTAAAAGCGTCTCCAATACTCATATTGCCATCTTCTATGTCATCTAGGAAATCGGCGAATGATTGAAACCCTACTATCAACAATTTAACAATATCCAAAATCCAATACAGAGGACTGAATGCTTTAGTTATCTTTCCAAATAAACCGTCTGTTAATCTGTCCATTATTTTAAAAGTTTTACTAATTAACGATATTGGCGACAACACTTTAAACAACAATCCGGTTAATTTAAAAACCGGTCCTAATAAATCCAAAATGAATACGCCTAAATCAAATAGAGGAGACAATATATCCATGATAGGTTCAGCTAACTGACTCATCATCTGATTGAACTTATTTTGAAGTTGATTCATTCTTTCTTGATTTGCTTTTCTCAATATTTCTTGTTCAGCTACTTTTCCTTCATTCTTGGCCTCTTCATCTTTTAACTGCATCATTCTTTCATAGTTAGCCAAAGCTTTTTTTGCATTTTCATTTGTACCATTTCTAACAAGTTGTATATTTTTTTCTTGAGTCAACATGTCTTGCAACTCACTAACACTCTTACCCGCCGCATCTGCATATGCTTTTTGTTGAATTGGATTCAATTGATTAAAATTAACTTGTTTAGTTATCTTTAGTATTTCTTTATTAGCCCCAATTATATCTTTATTAAATGCTAATTGACGAGCATAGTTAAAGTTAACATTTTGACCCAATAATGCACTGGCTTTTAGTTCAGAACTT
>Ga0164293_10005968_pt1 | contig 10362 bp, 7 predicted proteins | sample GEODES118metaG_FD_111487 | JGI IMG/M metagenome (GOLD analysis project Ga0164293, IMG submission 111487) | Eutrophic lake water microbial communities from Lake Mendota, Wisconsin, USA - GEODES118 metaG | ecosystem: Environmental > Aquatic > Freshwater > Lake | place: USA: Lake Mendota, Wisconsin...
CCCAGACATACCTTTATAAAAAAGGCCTGAACCCATTAAAGCTGACTGAAGAAAATCTTTTCTACGCATTTTTTAATTAATCGATTAAGTAAAAACTTAAAAAAAACTGATAATTGGCAAATAACCCTTCAAATACCATTTATCAGATAAATTTCAGTTTAGTCGATTGATTAATCGATTAACTAATATTTACATATTAAATCTAGTAAAAATTTGATTGGAAACAAATAATTTATTAAAATAATATGCACAAAAAACTAATTAATGTTAATAAATTAGTTAATCGTTTAATTTTGAAGCAATTAGGTGGTTTTCTTATGTATTTTATTGCTTTTCTTTCTAGAAGAGTCTCTTTTTATGATAGAGGCTTGCATTAAAACTTGCTGTGTGGGTGTCTCCGGATTTTCAATTTTCTGAATGAGAATTTCTACCGCTTTTTTCCCTAACTCATTCATTTGCTGCATGATATATGTAATGGGACATTGGTAAAGGTCGAATAGTTCAGCCTGTCCAAAGCTTACTATAGCAATTTGTTCAGGCACTTTTAGTCCTAATTCATTGATATATTTTAATGAATTGACCGCTAAACTATAGGTACAGAAAATGATGGCGTCAACAGGCTGGTCAGAAGAAAGCATGTCATCAATTGCCTCTCTTGTTTTTTTGCCTACTTCTTTTTGGCGAACCTTTCTAAGCCAATGGGAATTTCTTTTAATCCCATGAATCTCAAGTGCATCTTCATAGCCACGAATTCTTTCCTTCATATGGTGTAGCGCAGAATCAATAGCCAGCATGCCTATATTTTTATACCCCATTTCCAACAAATGCGTGCAGGCGTCAAAAGATGATTGATAATTATTGGTTGAAACATAGTTTGTTTGTATTTCTGGGAAGAAACGATCCAATAAAACAAAAGGAATATTTTCTTCTATTAATGATCTTATTTTGGATTGGGAATTTTCAGTAGGAACAATGACAAACCCATCTACAGACCTATTATGAAGCATGTCAATTAAATCAAATGATGTTGCTGCATCCTCATCTGAACTACCATAGAAAACAGTGTATCCAAAACGTTTTGCTTCATTTTCAACTACACGTGCAATATTAGCAAAGAAAGGATTTGAGATATCTGCAATTACTAAACCAATTGTAAAGCTTTTTCCACTTCTTAAACTACGCGCTAGATAATGTGGTTTAAAGTTTAATTCTTTAGCAATGGCCTTAATAGTTGCTGCCATTTCTTTTCCTACTTTCCCTTCCTTGTCTTTACCATTCATGACATATGAAACCAAGGCAGTGGAGACCCCTGCCCTTGTAGCAATATCTTTTAGAGTAATTTTCTTCTTCTGCATCAAATCTTAAATTAGGCACAAAAATAAACTCATTTTATAATATATAAGTTTTTATTATTGTGTCTGCTTATGCTTATTGACTAGAAGGCAAGGCGAATGAAATGTATGAACCACCAGGTTTTAACTTATACCTGGTTCCACCAGCAGCAATGGCTATATATTGTTTGCCATTTATCATGTAGGTAATGGGTGTAGCAAAACCCCCTGCTGGAAGTAACTGCTCCCATAAAACCTTCCCTGTATTTTTATCAAATGCCCTTAATTTCTGATCATAGGTAGCAGCAATAAATATCAACCCTCCAGAAGTAACCAATGGACCCCCATGATTTTCAGTTCCTGTATTCCTTAATCCTTTCTTGACTAATTCAGGGTATTCACCTAAAGGCACTTGCCAAATAGGATCTCCTGTATTTAAATTGATTGCATTCAAAGTTCCCCAAGGGCCCGATACTGCCGGATAATTTTCATGATCTCTAAATTGATTGATACCATTACTTATATATGGCGGAGCATAAGGAAATTCATCGGTTTTTACTTTTTGGGGGTTAACAACAATTTGCTTTTGATTTTTTGCCAATAATTTTAAGTCTACTTTGGATGCAGATTTTTTTGTGTCAGCAAGCAAGTAATTTATTATTTCATTTACATCTTCTTTTGAAAAATGTTTAAAGGAGGGCATTCTGCCCTTTCCAGTTGATAAAATTGATTCGATTTGACCTCTATTCAACCTTTTTCCAATATCAATTAATCTCGGTATTTCTTGACTTTTTACAGCAGGCAATTCATTTTTTTCAAGCCCCCCATGACATGTAACACAACTTGTTTTAAATAATGTTTCCCCTCTAACATAGGTTGATGAACTTGAAGCCAATGCAGTTCGCATTTGAATAAACCATAGCATGTTATTCGCATTAACATATAGTATTCCTTCGGGATCAGTTGCATTACCTCCCCACTCAGCCCCTCCACCCAAACCCAAGTAGAGTGTTCCTTCCAAACTGGGTGGCATATACTTGCTCCCTGTTCTACTATTTAAAAAACGATTCATTACATAGGCTCTTGCTTCTGGTGTTCGATTTGTAATATTTGATTCAGTTAATTCCTGCATTGAAAAAGGTAATGGCCTTGTAGGAATGGGTTGCGTTGGCCATGGCTGTTCTCCTCCTAATGATGAAGTATCAATTACTCTTACTTCATCAATAGGAAATAATGGTTCTCCTGTTTCTCTATTAAGTAGAAAAATTAAACCGTCTTTGGTTGCCTGTGCAAGGGCGTCTATTGGCTTCCCCTTAATATTTACTGTAACTAAATTTGGTTGGCAAGGAAGATCTCGATCCCATAAATCATGATGCACTGTTTGATAATGCCAAACTCTTTTTCCAGTGGAGGCATCTAATGCAAGAATACAATTTGCAAAAAGATTTTGCCCTTTTCTATCGCCTCCATAAAAATCACTACTTGGCGATCCAGTTCCAGCATACACCATTCCCCTTTTTTGATCTAATACCAAACCAGCCCAAACATTGGCACCTCCTATTTTCTTATAGGCATCTTTAGGCCATGTTTCATATCCATATTCACCAGGAAGCGGAATGGTATGAAATACCCAAACTAGCTTACCAGTTCTTACATTGAAAGCACGAATATACCCAGGTGCCGCATCCCCTGCTTCAGATACAGTGGACCCAATTATTATTAAGTCCTTAAAAATAATCCCAGGGCTTGTTATTTTTACAGATAAATTTTTTACCTCATGTCCTAATGTTTCTTTATCTCCTAATCCTTCATGCAAATCAACCTCACCCATATTGCCAAAGCTTTTTACAGGTTCGCCATTAGTAGCATTTATGGCTAATAATCTTGAACCAACTCCATATAGTATTCTTTTATCATTACCCTCTTCCCAATAGGTCACTCCTCTTAATGCATGAGATCTTTGTTTTGTTAATGCACTAGAGAAAGGATCAAATTTCCATAACTGCTTTCCATTAGAGGCATCAAGTGCAAATAATTTCATTGCAGGACTTGTTCCATACATAATGCCATTCACCACAATAGGTTGACACTGCATATCTCCAAAAGAATTTAATGAATCTGTATTTTCTCCGGTATCAAAAGTCCAGGCCACCTTTAGCGCTTTTACATTTGTTGTATTGATTTGTGACAAAGTTGAAAATCTATTACCTTCCTTATTGCCTCCATATATTTTCCAATCTTGATTTTCACTGCATGCAGCAAAAAGAAATAAAAGAAAAATTACAATAACGCTCTTCATCAATATTAATTTTTAGGTGACTGAATTTCACTTCGAACAAAGTCGATCAATTTTTGACTGCCCATTTCTACTTTCATCTTTGGTAATTTTTTTATGTACCAAAAAACAGTCCAAGTTAAAGACGCACCAGGCTTTAGCGTTGCATAGGCACCTTGCACTTCCACTTCTACATATGTTTTGCTTGGGTTCGTGTACACTTCAATCTCTGCCTCAGAAGGCGCTGCTAATTCTTTCGGTTCATCCTTAAAATATTTAATAAAAATAATTCCATTATTTACTTGCGCAATCCATCCTTCCTTACCATCAGAAAAAAACTTGTTATGTGTTGATGGAAGCTTATCAGGCTCATAATTAAACCAGCAAATCCCATTTGATTCTTCAACAATTCCTGCTATATTACCCCACCTAAGACCCTGGCCTGTTGGAAAAAATGTAAGACCCCCAGTGGCAACTCTTGTTACCTCCCAGGGTGCCACTTTTCTAATAGTATCTGCCCCATTGGTAATGGTGTATTTTAATTCAAATGCGCCAAGTTTATTATTGACTGAGAATTCTTTTGTAAAAATGAATCCGGATTTTGGATCTGGCTTGCTTACCATTTTCAAAGTATTATCCAAAATCGTATCAGTATAAACTGATCTATCTAATTCAATCAAATCAGGACCACCCCAAATTTTTTGGGGACTAGGCCATAAGGTCGAGCCCCAAAAAATCGGATGAATTTTATCAGTGGTTAAAAAATTATTTCCCTCAAATTTCAAGGCAGCAATTCTACCTCCAATAGCTGGATCGATAATTAATTCCTGCGCTGCAATTTTAATTGTATAAATGCCGTTTTTTTTAATGGGTTTATGGCCCATAAATTTTTGCGACATTCCCATTGAAACATTCAGCAATGAAAATATAAAAAAGAAATATTTCATTTAATGAAGGCTACCAGTCAACAACAGATCCGTCAAGCGCACTGTATGTCTCAGGGTTTTTCCAATCATGCCCAATTTTATCTTTAATTTTATCTTCATCTATTTCAACACCTAATCCTGGTCTATCAGGTATTAAAACGGTTCCATCTTTTTGAAGTACAAAAGGATTTTTAATATATCCTTCCCCAAGTGAAACTTGCTCTTGAATTAAAAAGTTTGGAATACTTGCAGCAAGTTGTAATCCGGATGCCAACGAAATTGGACCCATTGGATTATGTGGTGCAATTGGAACATAGTATGCTTCTGCCATACCAGCTATGATCCTACCTTCAGTGATTCCCCCTGCATGACAAAGATCTGGCTGCAGAATACTAACAGCTTTCTTTTCTAACAATTCACGGAAACCCCATTTGGTAAAAATTCTTTCCCCTGCAGCAATAGGGATATGTGTTCCACGTGCTATATCGGCAAGTATATCCACATTCTGTGCTTGACATGGCTCTTCTACAAAGAAGGGTGTGTACTGCTCAATTTCTTTAATGATAATCTTTGCTGTTTGAGGAGAAATTTTTCCATGCATATCAATCGCAATGTCTATGTCTTTTCCAACAGCTTCTCTTAAAGCTCCAAAACCATTAGCTGCTGTCTCTATATACTTAGGATTCTCGACAATATTAGATACAGAATAAGATGCGCCCTTACCCATGTAATCTTTATTCATGTAATTGTAAAGCGTATTACCAGTCATATTTGCTGGATCTTTTTGGTAAACTCCAGTTTTAATGGCAGTATATCCTTCCTCTTTTCTTTTTTTAATATCTTCAGGAGTAATAGCACGACCATATATACGAACACGATCTCTTGTTGGACCTCCTAACAATTCGTAAACAGGAACCCCTAATAACTTGCCTTTAATATCCCATAGCGCTTGGTCAATACCGCTCAGTGCACTTGTAAGAATTGGTCCACCGCGATAGAAAGCATGTCTGTAAATTGCCTGCCAGTGATGAACAACTTGTCTTGGATCTTTTCCAATAAGATAAGGCTCTATTTCTTTGATAGCAGTTTGAATGGTCAATGCGCGACCCTCTAAAAGCGGTTCACCCAAGCCATGAACACCTGCATCGGTATGTATTTTTAAGAAAATCCAACGTGGTTTTACCAAAAAAGTTTCCAATTTGGTGATTCTTACTTTTTCTCTACTTGTACTTATAGATTCCCCCACTTTTGGCTTATTTCCTCCAGCATAAGAAGATAAGGGTAATAAGAAACCCGCGCCAGCAGCACCCAGCACATTTTGGATGGCCGTACGTCGACTTTGTTTTGATTCTGATTTCATAATAATAAATGTTATTGTTAAATGATTATTTTACTTAATCGATTAACTAATTTAGTAAAACTTATCAATTAAAAAAAAATTATTTCAATTTTTAATAAATCTTAATGCAAAGAGGAAATAATGGCCAATGCCTTAGCAGTCTCTAATGCTATAGCCTCATAATGCTTAGCAGCTAATAATTCATTGCTAATGAGTTTACTACCCATTCCTACTCCTACTACACCGGCTTTAAACCAGGCAGTTAAGTTTTCTTTACTTAGCTCCACCCCTCCTGTTACCAAAAAACTATGGGTTGGAAATAAAGGCTTAATAGCGCTTACAAAACCTGGCCCAAGTACATTACCTGGAAATAATTTAATTAAATCACAGCCTGCCGTTTCAGCCATATGTATTTCAGTGGATGTCATACAACCAGGTATCCACAGTTTCTTATGTAAATAAGCCGCATCCGCAATAGACTGATCAAAAAATGGACTAATTAAAAAATCGGCCCCTGCCTCAATAAAGACTTGGGCTTCTTTTTGATTTTGAATTGTACCAATGGCTAACACTAAATCAGGATAATTTTCATTTCTATGCGCTAATAATAATTTAAAATTCTCCAAAGCTTCAGGGCCTCTATTGGTAAACTCAATACACCTTATACCTGCTGTATATAATGCTTTGACAATTTCTTTACAAACAAGAATATCATCATGATAAAACAGAGGCAATAATTTTACCTTTTTAACATAATCCTTCATTTGTTCTTCTGTCATCATAAGATTCTATTTTTAATTTGTTCTACGCTTTGCTCAGTAGCATCGCCTAATTCATATAATTTACCAACCGCTGCAGCTGCTGCAAAATTAATTATTGCCTCTGGTGTATTGTTAAGTTGCATTCCATAAATAAGCCCCGCCATAAAGCAATCTCCAGTACCCACTATATTTTTTACTTCTTTAAGTTTATACGTTGGTGATTTATAAAAATTACTTTTATTGAAGATGATTCCAAAATAAGTTTCAGGCAATCTAAAGGTATAAGCCATGGTATTTAACAAAGGGTACTGTTCTTTTAATTTCAACATACTATTATTTGCAGCCATAGTCAACTGCTCATCGGAACATCCTACACTTGATTGAATGGTAGAAGCTATGCCCAACATATCTTCCACTGCCCAAAGATTCCCCATTAAAACAGTACAATACTTAACCAATTGAGACATTACTTCTATTGGCGTTTTTCCATACTGCCATAATTTAGCTCTATAATTTAGGTCCACTGAAATAGGAATACCCAACTCAGTGGCTGCTATTAAAGCCTCCAAACATACATCTGTTGCATTTTGTGTAAGTGATGCCGATATAGCACTAAAATGAAACCAATGCACGTCTTTTAAAACTTCTTTCCAATCAATACTTCCCTTTTTAATTTCAGCAAAAGAACTATTTGCTCTGTCATAGACCACTGCTGCATTTTTCATATCCAACCCTGTTGCTAAATAAAAGCACCCTATTCGATTGCCTGAAATTTGTATGGCAGAAGTATCAATATTTTTTTTAGATAAATGACTAATAATTGTATCAGTTAAAAAATCAGAAGGCATGGCTGTCCCATATTTTACAGGTATATCCCATTTGGCTAAGGCAGTGGCCACATTTAATTCTGCACCCCCTAAATAAAAAGGCATTTGGTGCTGCTCCATAAAATCATGATTCACCGGTGGTGCGTAATGCAATAAAATTTCACCAAAACAAAATACTTTATTCTTACTCATAATTTAAAATAATAAAAAATCCCATTTTCATGATTTGTCAGTGGCCCCTTATGAGACTAGCTCTAAATTAATTATAAAAATCCATCTTCAACAAGATTTAGGTCCTAAATACATTCTGCCATTCTAATTCAACAATTAGTACCTATTTTTGTTATAAGTATATGAATAAAATTGTAGTGGCTATAACAGGTGCCAGTGGCGCTATTTACGCAAAATGCTTATTAGATAGTTTACGTCAAATGCCGGACCAAATAGAGGCGGTGGGTATTGTTATGAGCGATAATGCAAAAATAGTCTGGGAGACAGAATTAGGCAATCAGGACTATACTAAATACCCTTTTCATTTTTACCAAAAAAACGATTTTAATGCCCCCTTTGCCTCAGGCTCGGCGCAATATAATACCATGATCATTGTTCCCTGTAGTATGGGCACTTTAGGCCGTATTGCAAGTGGCATAAGTGATGATTTAGTCACTAGGGCAGCAGATGTTATTTTAAAAGAAAGAAGAAAGCTTATACTCGTGGCTCGCGAAACCCCCTATAACTTAATTCATATTAAAAATATGGAGACCATTACTTTAGCAGGTGGTATTATTTGCCCAGCTACTCCAAGTTTTTATAGCAAGCCTCAAACTATTGAAGAAGTGGCTTACACTGTGGTGCATCGCATACTTGACTTAGCAGGGTTAAAAGCAAGTAGTTACCGTTGGGGAAGCAATTAAATAATTAAATTTTTGAATTAAAAAAGCCCCCTATTCTAGGAGGCTTTTTTAATTATATACTTAGACTTAATCTTCTTTAGGTTCCTTGGGTGCCTTAGGGGTTTTTTCTTTTTCCTTTTTTTGTAAAGTAAAAACCAACTTCGCATTTTCTTTATCTAAATCACCTATTAAAGTATCGCCTTCTTTAATGCTATGGTTTAAGATTTCTTCTGCTAGAGGATCTTCAATGTATTTTTGAATGGCTCTATGCAAAGGTCTTGCTCCAAATTGAACATCATATCCCTTATCGGCAATAAATCCTTTGGCCTCATCTGATATCACTAAATTCAATCCTAAGGTCACGAGTCGACTCAAGACATTCTTCATGATAATGTCAATGATTAAGAAAATATTTTCCTTAGACAATGAATTAAATACTACTACATCGTCCACTCTATTTAAAAACTCAGGAGAGAAAGTTCTCTTCAAAGCTTTTTCAATCACAGATCTATTGTTCTCATCGGTTTGTTGTACACGTGTAGCTGTAGCAAACCCTACTCCATCACCAAACTCTTTTAATTGACGAGCGCCAATATTAGAAGTCATGATTATTAAAGTATTTTTAAAATCTACTTTTCTACCCAAACCATCTGTTAAAATACCATCATCTAAAACTTGTAATAAAATATTATAAATATCTGGATGCGCTTTTTCAATTTCGTCTAAAAGTATGACACAGTAGGGCTTTCGGCGCACTTTCTCTGTTAATTGACCTCCTTCTTCATAACCCACATAGCCTGGAGGCGCTCCAATTAAACGGCTTACAGAAAATTTTTCCATATACTCACTCATGTCAATTCTAATTAAAGAATCTTCTGAGTCAAATAAATTTCTGGCGAGTGCTCTGGCAAGCTCTGTCTTACCTACTCCAGTAGGACCTAAGAAAATAAATGTGCCAATAGGTTTTTTAGGATCCTTTAAGCCTACTCTATTTCTTTGAATAGCTTTCACTACTTTACCTAAAGCTTCGTCTTGTCCAATGACTTCAGTTTTCATTTCCTCTGTCATCTTCTTTAACTTGGTAGTTTCTGCTTCCACCATTCTCTTTACAGGAATGCCTGTCATCATACTAACTACTTCAGCAATATTCTCTTCGTTTATAGGGAAACGCTTATTCTTGCTTTCCTCTTCCCAATTTGTTTTCGCTTTTTCTAAAGCCTCTCCCAATTTCTTCTCTGTATCTCTTAAGCTAGCTGCCTCTTCAAAGCGTTGACTTTTCACCACTCTATTTTTTTCGTTCTTGACTTCTTCAATTTGTTTTTCTAAATCAACAATATCCAAAGGAACATTAATATTTTTCAAATGCACTCTTGCCCCTACTTCATCTAATACATCAATGGCTTTATCTGGAAGTAAACGGTCGGTCATATAACGATCGCTTAATTTCACACATGCTTCAATAGCATCTTGATCGTACACAACACTATGATAATCCTCATATTTAGATTTGATATTATTCAAGATGGTAATGGTGTCTGCCACACTAGGTGGTTCAATAATTACTTTTTGGAAACGTCTATCCAAGGCGCCATCTTTTTCAATATGCATTCGGTATTCATCTAAAGTAGATGCACCAATACATTGTAATTCTCCACGCGCTAAGGCTGGCTTAAAGATATTAGAAGCGTCTAATGAGCCACTTGCTCCACCAGCACCCACAATCGTATGTATTTCATCAATAAATAAAATAACGTCTCTGTTTTTTTCAAGCTCATTCATAATAGCCTTCATACGCTCTTCAAACTGTCCTCTGTATTTAGTACCTGCAACTAGTGCTGCTAAGTCTAAAGAAATAACACGCTTATCAAATAATACACGGCTTACTTTTCTTTGTACAATACGAAGGGCTAAACCTTCAACAATGGCTGTCTTACCCACACCCGGCTCCCCTATTAAAATGGGATTATTCTTTTTTCTTCTACTTAAAATTTGACTGACTCTTTCTATTTC
>Ga0164293_10005969_pt1 | contig 10357 bp, 23 predicted proteins | sample GEODES118metaG_FD_111487 | JGI IMG/M metagenome (GOLD analysis project Ga0164293, IMG submission 111487) | Eutrophic lake water microbial communities from Lake Mendota, Wisconsin, USA - GEODES118 metaG | ecosystem: Environmental > Aquatic > Freshwater > Lake | place: USA: Lake Mendota...
CGGTGGACTATACCTTAACTAAATTGGTCGGGTTATTCCTGGCAAGTATTGAAGTAGTCAGCATTGACGAAAAGATACGAGTAAAATACGGAGACGATAAAGGATTTATTGCTAGGTTTAAGAGGTTTATTTCCAACGCAAAGAAGATAAAAGATAGTTTCTGACGGTTTAATCCATCTTTATATATGTTTTTCCGTATAATTTACACAATTAAATCATTTATATATGTTATTGCGTATAATGTTTGCCCTATGTTTAACGTCTTGCTCGGTTAATTACCACCTCAACAAAGCAATTAAAAAAGGTTATCGGTGCGACACCATAAGCGACACCATCCGGGTAACAAAAGTAGATAGTTTCCTTGTATGGAAACACGACACCACTTATTGGGTAAAGGTAGTAACGTCAAAAGATACTATTATCTATTATAACACTTCCTACTATCCAAAAACACGCTACGAAACGAGATTCGAATACAAACGTTTTAACGACTCTTTGCGTACAATTCGATTAATGTATAAGGACTCACTACAAAGTGCGCTTAAATCGGCTAAAAACGACCTTAAACGTGAACGAGTAGTGCAACGCAACAAGCCCGTGAGACAATTTAAACAACTATTCGTTATTTTAGGGTTTTTGCTTACTATATTTTTTGTATTTATTCTACTTAAAAAACGTGTACTTTAGTCAAAAAAACCTTATGAACTTAGAAACTTACGTAAAATTTATTAAGAAATGGGAAGGCGGCTTAAGCGGTGACCCTTCGGACAGTTGTTCTGCTATGTACTGCCCGGTACTCAAAGACGGAAAGAAATACCACACAAACATGGGGATCTGTTACTCAAGTTGGGTAGGTCAGTTCGGACACTCGAACAACGTGCGGTTCTTAAATATGAGTAACGAAGATTGGTTTAAGGTCTTCCGTAAAGGCTATTGGGACAAATGTCGAGCTGACGAGTTTAAATGCTTTTCTATTGGCGTAATCGTTACGGGCATGGCATGGGGCTCAGGTCAACACCGAGCAATTATAACCCTTCAACAAGCACTCAACAATTTAGGTAAACACGTTGTAGTTGACGGGGATATCGGAATGAAAACTTTAGCAGCTGCCAACGAGTTAGACGATACTATCTTATTCGATGAGTTAATTAGACTTAGACACGCTTTTTTTATTGCCATTAGTAAACCCGGTATGAAGAACGCTAAATTTAGAAAGGGTTGGTTAAATAGATTAGCCGACTATACATTAACATTCAGACCATGACCCGCAAAAGATTGTTTTTCGACATTGAGACAAGCCCGAATATCGTTACTTCGTGGCGGGTTGGATATAATCTAAACATAAGCCCTGACAATATAATCCAAGAGCGTGCTATTATCTGTGTTTGCTGGAAGTGGGAAGGTGAAGACGAAGTAAACTCTTTGACTTGGGATAAAAACCAAGACGATAAACACCTATTAAAAAAGTTCATTAAGGAACTCAACAAAGCTGACGAAATAATCGGACACAACGGGGATAGATTTGACATTAAATGGCTACGTACACGCTGCATTTACCATGACATTGATATGTTCCCAACTTACCGTACAATTGACACGCTTAAATACGCTAAAAGTGGGTTTTACTTCAACTCAAATAAACTAGACTACATTAGTAAGTTTCTCGGAGTAGGTGCAAAGTCGGACACTGGAGGTTTCCAAACGTGGAAGGACATCTTATTCGACAAAAGCGAAAAAGCACTTGATCACATGGTCGAGTATTGTAAAAACGATGTCGTAATTTTAGAAAAGGTTTACGACAAGTTGCGTCCTTATTCAAAGCACAAAGTCAACTACGCTACATTAAGAGGTGGTGACCGTTGGAACTGTCCTAATTGCGGAACGGAAGACGTGAAGCTTCGCAAGACTTACACGACTGCGGCAGGAACGATAATGCACTCGTTAGGTTGCAAGGCGGGATGTAGGTCGGCTTACTCAGTAAACAATAAAGTTTACATGGATTGGCTTAAGTACAAAATGATAAACAATATTTAGTATCTTCGCACCACTTCTTTTTCATGTTAGGTTTAAATGGGGCTTTCTTTCGGGTTAGCCCTATTTTTTTTAAGGTAGTTCCCGAACAAAAATTAAATTTTTTAAGGCTATACCCCCCAAGTCTCCCCCCAAGTTACCCCCCAAGTTACCCCCCAAGTATTACATTTCCGTCACACATTTAGCCTAATTTCGTGACAAAATGCAAATTCCGAAAAGTTTTTTTTCGTTCTGAAACCCTTACCACCATTGACTTTTAAAATAAACTTTAAATTATTTTGTTAAAAAAGTGTCAGGAACTATTGCGTATTAAAAATAATGCAGTACATTTGTAAGGTCAATAAGGCACAAAACAAAAAAACAAAACGACATGAACACAGAACTTAACACAATTTTAGACAGCGCAGAATTTAACACAATGTTTGATTTCGCAACTGAAAAACAAGAAATCGAAGCGGCAGGTTGGAACTACGAAGAAATCAGAAAATTTGCAGAATCAGTAAAATAAATAAAACGAGGGGTGCGGCTCGGTAACGCACATTTTAAACCTTAACAACATGAAAAACTTAATCAACTATTTCACACCACGCAACGCAGACGAGCGTAACGCCTTAGGCGGTCTTTTCGTCGGCATCGTAATCATTTTATTAATCATCACCTTAATACCTTAAACCATGACAGCATACGAATTTAAACAACAAGTAATCATCGAACAAAAAAACGATAAAATAGAAGCACTTATTGAAGGCTACAAAGAAATCATGCGACAACTAAACCACAACCAAAAGATGTCAAAGACGGACGCAGAAAGTACCGCTTATTACACGGCTCGTAATATAGTCGAAGAAACAATGATTGAGATAACTGACATTAACGTAACCGATATTTAAGATGTACGAAAAGCAACTAATAGAATGTGACGAGTGTAACGGCTTAGGAGTCGTTGAAGGTCAAACGGACGAGGGGGATTATTCACAAATAGGAATGTTCCGCTGCAATGAATGCGAGGGATCAGGTGAAGTTTATATTTATGTTGAAGACTATGAAGCAGAAGAACAAGATTAAGTGCAACCTAACGCACTTTCAAGAGCAATTTAAACGGCAGTTAGCAATTACCCACGGAGACCGAAAGAACTGGTGGACCAACTACAACGCAGAATTAGTAAATAGAATTAGTGAAATTAAAAAAGCGACGACATGAAAACACCAATTGAACAATTAATTGAAGACCTAATAAAACATGATTTAATCAAAGCGGATGGATTTACAACCACGCTAATGTTAAAGGCAAAGCAAGTTGAATACGAACAAATACTTAATACTCATAAATGGGCTAAATTTTTTACAAGTGGTGATGAGTATTACAATACAACCTTTAAAAACACGAACGATGAAAAGATTTAAAGTAACATACAAAGGCTACGCACACAAAACATGGATAGAAATGTTTAAGATAGTGACCGCAGTAAGCCGTGAAGACGCACGAATAAAAGCGGATTTATGGGAAGGTATAATCATTGATATTTACGAGATATGACACCATTAGAAAAAGCCAAAGAACTTTATGATAAGTTTGAAGACGTAATGATTGATGCAGATGCTTATTTTGTCGAAAGTGGTGGTTACCGTGCTGCAATAAAAGCAGTTGATGAGATATTAAAACTTCATGACAAAATTACTGTTTCACACCGTATAGATTGTTATCAAACGTCCGCTGATTTTAATAATAATTTTACTCATATTAAAGACCAATTAGACTATTTTATATTAAATAATTACTCTTATTGGCAACAAGTAAAAAACGAATTAGAATACATGCGAACTAAACACCTACCAAAATGAACAACGACCTAAAACTCATAGCCTCGACCGCCATCCTCCCGGTACTTGCCGACTTCCTCGAAGACCTGAACGAAGACAAAGCCTTCCGTACTGACATGAAGATGGCTACACTAAACCTCATCGGACAAATACGAAAACTCGATGAAAGGATCATGAAACACGCATCGAACGAAACAAGCGAACAACAAGTAAACATACAAATAGCATTTAGACAATGGTTAAAGTCAGCGCAATCTACGGAAGAAAATTAAAGTACATAAAGTCCTACCTACCGAAACGAAATTTTTATACAATGCATGAATTTTTCTTAGTTTGTCCGTGTTCTCACGACTCACTTAAAGAGGCAAACCGACTTAGACAATTAATGCAGTGGCGTCAAGTTGGTATGGTGTGGGCTACGTTGTCAGGCTTTTCACTAACGGAAGCAGGGAAGTTATTTAATAAGAACCACGCAACGGTAATTCACTCCCAAGAAATGGTTAAACTTGCACTGGAAGGTTACCACCCCGAACTATTAGAAAAGCTAAACGAGGTTTTGGAGTGCATCGAAATCACGAACGCTCACGCAAACGACTATAATACGGCTTTGATTATTTCGGCACGAAGGATTGAGAACTTGTTAAAAAATAAATATTCACGTTTAACCAAAATGTCAAGGTAGTACTTATATATTTGTATAGCAGAGTAGCGGCTGCAAACTAACTTTTTTAAGTCCTTGATGTGAGTAGGTCCCGCTACACCGAAAGCATCAGGGCTTTTTTATTTATGAGCGGATGGATAAAAGTACACAGAAAAGTACAAGACCATTGGATTTTTAAGGAACAACGAGAATTTAGCCGTTTTGAAGCGTGGTTAGATATCTTATTGTGCGCAAATCACTCGGAACAAAAAGTGATTATACAAGGCACGGTTTACATTGTTAAGCAAGGCGAAAGTTTACACTCACTGGAGACATGGTCCAAGCGTTGGAATTGGTCCAAAAGCAAGGTAAAGCGTTTCTTTGACACTTTAACTAAAGAGTTAATGATTGTAACGACCAACGAAACAAAAACGACACGGGTAACTATTTGTAATTATGCAAGTTACCAAGTTGAGCGAAACGCTGACGACACACTGACGAAACGCACACGAAACGCAGACGAAACGCAGACGAAATCAAACAAGAATGAAGAGAATGAAAAGAATGAAAATAACATACCAACTCTTGAAGAGTTTGTGGCTTATGGTATTCAACAACTGCCTGACGTAAACACCGAAGCGTTACGGCTTAAATACTCGTCGTGGGTTGAAAGTAATTGGATAGTAACCGTTGGAGGTAAAACACGACCAATAAAAAACTGGAAGAGTACCCTAAACAATACTTTACCATACTTACCAAAAATGATTATACAACCGATTGACCCGTTAGTAGTAGAAATGAAACGACAAAGACAGATGTATGGTCTTGAGTAAAGGAAGCGCAAAAGAGTATCTTCACGATTACCGAGACGGGAAGATAGCGCAAGGACTCGGTATAAACTGCGACTTTGACGAGTCGTTAAGATTTAAGTATGGGCAGTATGTTGGTATTTTAGGAGCGGATAACGTTGGGAAAACTTACTTCATGACTTGGTACATGTTGGCACTGACGACAAACCACGGTTTAAAGTGGGGAATATGGATGGACGAAAACTCGAAAGGTCAAGTGCTACGAGATTTAATACAAATGTATTCAGGTGTTCCATTTAAAAAGTTGACCCACGCAGAAATTGACGCACATAGTGACTACTTAGAAGATTATTTTTTCTTTGTGAACAACAAACTGCAATACACCCCCGACAATTTGCTTAAACAATTTGAACAAATACCAGCGGATGGATATTTTATTGATCCATTTAACCAACTTGACCATGACATGAACTACGAGAACAACATTAAATTTATCCGTAGCTTAAAACGTTGGTGTAAAATCAACAAAAAGACGGCTTATTTATCAATGCACCCCGTAACTGCGTCAGGACGTAAAAGCATGGAGTACCCAATAGGTCACGAATGGGAAGGGCAACCGATGGTACCTAACAAATCAATGGCGGAAGGTGGTAAGTTATTCGCTAATATGTGCGACGACTGGGTAAACGTTCACCGACTTACTAAATTAGAATCAATGCAATTCTTTACGCTTATTGATATTGACAAAATTAAGGACAAAGACACGGGGGGAGCGCAAACGATGAGCAACAAACCGCTACAATTTTATTACAACCACGGACTTGGTTTTTTATTCAATGGAGTTGACCCAATTAAGCGACAAAAACAAGAAACAAAAATAGATTATACTAACGACCTACCTTTTTAATTATGAAAACTTACTTAGTAACATTAACAAACTCAACGCTTGTCAAAATTGGCAAGTCAAAAAGCATCGAAGCACGTTTTAATCAAATTAAAGTATGCAACCCATTTGTAAAGTCCTTTGATTATATTGATGGAGATTATGAAAAATATTTGCATTTAGTATTTAGTGATTTACGAGAACGTGGTGAATGGTTTAATTTTGAGAAATTGAATAAAGAACAAATTTTAGAAGTGGTTACCGTTGCTGTTGAGCATCGAAAAAACTTTAAAGAATGTGAAAATAGTTGTGACGCTGTGAACGATTATAATGCAGCAATTCAATTTGTAGAATTAGTAAGCAAAAAGAAATGAAAGAACTAGACATTTTAACCGCACAAATAAACCTTCGGACACTTGACCAAGCGTTGAGCATGAGCATTGACGACTTGAAGACGAAACACGCTCACCGGGTAGACTTAATTAAGCCGATGGAAACACGACAAATGGAACTTAAGGAAGCTATGTTAACCTTTTACCGAGTTTGCGAAGACCACAAGCAAGTCGTTAAGAAATACTATTCCGTATTTGAAGAGAATTTGAGACTGCGAGACGAAAACACGGAACTAAAGAAATTTATATGAAGTCATGTAAAAAATGTGGCGAAAACTTTACACCATTCTCGACGTTGGACAAGCACTGTTATGTGTGCAAAAAGACGGAACAAGCAATGAAGAACCTCGCCAAAATGAAAAAGGACAAGTTGAAAAAGCAAAAGGAAGACCTGCTAACCGTTTCGGACTATCTTAAAATGACGCAACAAGTATTCAACAAGTGGGTAAGGCTACGAGACAAAGACCAAGGTTGTATAAGTTGCGGCAATCCCCTCGGAAGTAAATACGACGCTGGTCACTTTTGGAGCGCAGGAGGACACTCTTCGGTGCGGTTTCACCCTGACAACGTCCACGCTCAATGTGTGGCTTGTAACCAACACAAACACGGAAACTTAATACCTTACCAAGAAGCCTTAATAAAGAAAATAGGGTGGGACGGTTACGCTTGGCTCGAAAGTTTTGCCCACGATACGAAAAAATGGGACAAGGAAGAACTGAAAGAATTAATTGCTTTGTATAAAAAAAAGATAAAAGATGAATCGTATTAAAAATAATACTATATTTGCATAAACCAATAAGAAAAACAACATGAAAAAAGAAGAAGTAAAAGTTGAAGAACTGGTTAAGGTCACGGGACTTTACCCAAAACTACACGCTGCAAAGCAGAAAATCGGGAAGGTAGTTAAGAATTCTACCAATCCTCATTTTAAAAACAAGTACGCCGACATTAACGGATTGATTGAGACAGTTGAACCAGTGCTACTTGAACAAGGTTTGCTTTTATTGCAACCAATAGCCGAAGGAGTAGTTAGCACGTTGATCATTGACATTGAAAGTGGGCAGTCGGTCGTTTCAAGTATGCGCCTTCCCGAAATACAAGACCCTCAAAAGATAGGTTCTGCGGTGACTTACTACCGACGCTATACCTTGCAGTCGTTGTTGAGTTTACAAGCTGAAGACGACGACGCTAACAGCGCAAGTGCAACCGTCAAAAACACGAAACCAAGCATTGACCAAGTAAGATTCGAGAACGGACTAAGCCAAATTGAGGAAGGCAAGTTAACACCCGAAGCATTTAAGAAAGCACTAAGCGGGTTTCAATTAACTGACTTACAAACCAAATCTTTACTACTACTATGAAAATTCGCTGCAGCTCGTTAGGTAAGATAATGACTTCCCCCAAATCAAAGGGGGAGGTCTTGTCTCAAACCGCAAAGACGTACCTAAAAGAACTTGCCATTGAGGAAAAGTTCGGGATCCGTAAGGAGTTCTCAAGTCGTTACACTGACAAGGGGAACATTCAGGAAGACACCGCAATAGAAATGGCATCTAAAGTTTTGAGTTTGCCGTTTGCGCTCAAAAACACGGAATACTTTGAGAATGAATTTATCAAAGGAACGCCCGACTTGATCCTTGAAGACGAAATCATTGACATTAAATGTAGTTGGGACGGTACTACCTTCCCGTGGTTCGAAGATGAACTTCCTAACAAGGATTACTTTTGGCAACTTGTAGGATATTGTTGGCTCACTGGACGAAGCAAAGCCCGGGTAGTGTATTGCTTAGTAGACACCCCCGAAGACATCGTACAAGACGAGATTCGACGTACCTCATGGAAGAAATTTGAGATTGACGTAACGGAAGAAACGGAAACGGAAGTCCGAGCAAAACACGAATTCTCTCATATAAGCGAAAATAAGCGTATTAGAGCGTACTTAATAGAGTTAAACGAGGCTAACATCAAACAAGTGAAAGAAAAGCTGTTACATGCAAGAGAATATTACAACGACTTAATCACTAAATTGTAAACCAAAAGTGCATTATAACGCACAAAACACGAACAAAAAGTAATTTTAAAGGCAACTTATGAAAGTAGATAGAATAGTTATCCAAGTACTAAACCAAATAGCAGACCGCAGCGAGAAGGGGCTAGAGAAATACGGAACGAACTTAGAACGAACAGACCTTGAGACGTTGGACTGGCTGCAACACGCCCAAGAGGAAGCAATGGACTTATGTCTATATTTAGAAAGATTAAAAGAGCAAATCAAAAACAAACAATTATGAGTTACGAACACAAAGCAAACACGGGTACCCTTTTCCCTAACAACAAAAAGGCGGACAATCACCCGGACTACAAGGGTAAAATCAAAGTAGGTGACCAAGAGTTTGAACTTGCAGGGTGGATTAAAAAGACGGACAACGGACAATTTCTTTCTTTGAAACTATCCGAGCCCTTCCAACCTACACCGCAGAACACCAGCGAGAAAATTGCTGACTCAACGGGTATTCCATTTTGAGAGTAGCTGAACTAACCCAACTCAACGGCTTTCTTCGGGAGGTCGTTGAGTCACGGCTTGAAGTGGAAAGCATGCGGTCATTTTGCCGACGATCAAAAGTGCAATGCAGCCAAGTGAAGAAACTACTAAACAACGAAGGCGGCTTAAACACGACCACCGTTCAGAGAATAGCACACGCATTGATTGACTCACGCTACGAGGCACAGGATATAAGCGGCCAAAACTAGCAAATAAGATATACTTTTGGCGCACTATTAATTACAAAACGATTAAAGACATGTGGCAAAAAATAGGACTTAACCTTTAACGAGATGAGAAGAAAAAAGATTGATAAGATGCACCGCAAGTATAGAACAGATAGGCGAAGGATAACAGACATTTGCCGTTACATTTGCCAACTACCGCCATTTGAGCGTTTGAACCCTGAGGAATAAGTCAGGGTTTTTTTGTTGGTTAATAAATAATTGTATCTTTGACTAAAATCTAATCATTATGAAACACGTATTGAAAGCATTAAATAAGGAATTACAAAGTCTTTATGACAATGAAAAGACGGATGCAGCATTAATTCAAAGATTAAGAAATGAAAGGGCTAAACTTGAGACGGAAGTACATCATTTGAAAAGTGAAAAGCATACTTTGATGTTACATATTGAAGACTTAACCAAAAATAAATAATCATGGAATACGTTTTTTTAATTGCGTTAGGGTGGTTTATCCAAGAGTTCGAACCATTTAAATACATTGCCGAGTGGGTTTATGACCGAATTAAACCACGTCCAATTTTAGAATACATTTTCGGCTCGTTGGAGTGTTGGCAGTGTTGCACATTTTGGAGTGCGTTAGCTGTCACTTGGTCGTTTGAAAAGGCGGTCATCTCGTCGTTTATTGTTTTCGGGTTGCAAATATTGCATGAAGGATGGATGCGCAGGAAGTAGACTTGTTCGAGCAGTTGAAAGACGAATTCAACACTGGGAAGGTGAGCAAGGTTACTGCCGTTCGATGTCGTGACGTTTGGAACGTTTACAACCCTACAAGAAAAATAACCTATTGCATGTGTTCTTCGGTTCAAAGACGGATATACGGCAGGGACTTTATCGAATGGTATGAAAGTTACAATAGATAAATTTTATACTGAGAATTACAAGACCTTAGTTTTAGCTGCAAAAAGACGAATAACGCAACTAAAGAAAAACATTGAACCCGAAAGTTTGGTAAGTTCTTCCTACCTATACGTAGTAGGTAAAGCAGACACCATCA
>Ga0164293_10005970_pt1 | contig 10356 bp, 11 predicted proteins | sample GEODES118metaG_FD_111487 | JGI IMG/M metagenome (GOLD analysis project Ga0164293, IMG submission 111487) | Eutrophic lake water microbial communities from Lake Mendota, Wisconsin, USA - GEODES118 metaG | ecosystem: Environmental > Aquatic > Freshwater > Lake | place: USA: Lake Mendota...
TATTACTTCATCCCAAAGGCCTCGGGACGCCCCGTGTTTTCGTACCGTTTATCGATCGTGCACTTTTGGGCCCTGATCTTTCTATACATATGGGCTGGACCGCACCACCTTCTTTATACCGCCCTTCCAGACTGGGCTCAGTCGCTCGGTGCCGTTTTTAGTGTTATCCTTCTAGCTCCGCCATGGGGCGGCATGGTAAACGGCCTTCTTACGCTGCGCGGTGCCTGGGATAAGGTACGCGTTGATCCTGTTCTAAAGTTCTTTGTTGTTGGCATCACAGCATATGGGATGTCAACATTCGAGGGCCCCATGATGTCACTCAAGAACATCAACGCTCTAACGCATTACACCGACTACATCATTGCTCACGTGCATCTGGGCGCACTCCTCTGGAACGGCGGCTTGACGTTTGCAATGCTCTACTATATCATTCCGCGGATCTACCGCACAAAGCTGTACTCTGTTTCGCTTGCAAACTGGCATTTCTGGCTGATGACATTGGGTGTTGTTATCTATGTGATCCCTATGTACTGGGGAGGCATCACACAGGCGCTGATGTGGAAGCAGTTTCTACCAGATAACACCCTTCAGTACAACAACTTCCTTGAGACCGTTACGCAGCTCATTCCAATGTACGTGATGAGGTCTATCGGCGGAACGCTCTATCTGATCGGTGCATGTGTTGGGGTATGGAACCTCTACAAAACAGCAAAGAGCGGCAGTCTGCTCGCAGATGAAGAAGTATACGTTGTTAACCAAATGCGTGTACAGGCTGTCCCATCTACCGCACACAAGGAATACTGGCACCGCGTGCTCGAGGGCAAGCCGCTACGCTTTTCACTGTATACCATTGCGGCTGTGCTGATCGGGGGAGTTGTGGAGTTTATACCTACGGCTCTCGTAGAATCAAACATTCCAACCATTGCCACAGTTACGCCATATACGCCCCTTGAACTAGAAGGCCGAGATATCTATATCAGAGAGGGTTGCTATACGTGTCATTCACAGATGATACGTCCGTTTCGCAGTGAAACTGCTCGCTACGGCGACTATTCGAAGCCAGGTGAGTTTGTCTATGACAGGCCTTTCCAGTGGGGATCTAAGCGCACAGGACCAGACCTTCATCGCGAAGGCGGTAAGCGCCCGAACGCATGGCACTGGAAGCATATGGAGAACCCGCGGTCAACCTCACCAAACTCAATCATGCCAGCCTATCCATGGCTCTACACAACAATGCTTGACACAAAGCATACCGAAGGGAAAATTCTTACGCTGCAGAAGCTTGGGGTTCCATATCCAGAAGGGTTCGCCGGTAGGGCCGTAGCTGATCTACGTGAGCAGGCAAAGCAGGTAGCTGCAGGCGTTGAAGAAGGGGGCATTCGAGGTGTGCAGCCCGAGCAGGAGATCGTGGCGTTGATTGCCTATCTCCAACGACTAGGGACTGATATCAAGAAGACTGCACCATCAACATCAATGAAGTGAGGTAGAACATGTACAAGAATATTCTTTCAAGTATTCCTGGTATTGAGCTGTATCCAATTCTAGCGCTCGTGCTCTTCTTTGGTTTCTTTAGCGCATTGATCTACTGGTTCTTTGTTGTGGACAAGCAGCGGATGACCACGTTATCTGCGGGAATTCTCGAGGAAGATATGCCGGCCACTTCATCGCATCTTCACCATCCAATTGAAGGGGAATGACCATGAGTGACGAATCAAAAGATAAGCTCCTTGATCACGAAGCAGATGGTATTCGTGAGTTTGACAACAACCTCCCCAAATGGTGGCTGTACGGATTTTACATTACGATAGTGCTTGCCTGTATCTACATGTACTACTATCATGTTCATACGGGTTCTGATTGGAATGTTCTCTGGTACGGTGCACGAGGATCGGCCCAGGAGTATTCAGCTGAAATGGATGCGGCCGCGGCGAAGTTGGCAAGCGCGCCCAAGGGCCCAGAAGTGAAGATGGTGCTCCTTTCGGACAAAGAATCTCTCGAAGAGGGTAAGGAGATATTCAACGGTGATGCCAACCTATGCTATACGTGTCATCGCGCTGACCTAGGCGGAGAGGTAGGTCCTAACCTTACTGATGAATTCTGGCTGCATGGATGCAGTCTGGAGGACGTGATCAAAAGCATTCGATCTGGCTATCCAGAAAAGGGTATGATGGAGTACGGAAGCGGTGCCAAGCTTGATGACAGGAAACTGCTTCAGGTGGCGTCGTACATTATTTCGATGCGGGGATCTAATCCTTCGAATCCGAAGCCTATCGAAGAAGGACGCGACGTTCAATGTCAGTAATTGACGTATCAGAGGTGGAGGATCATGAGCGCTTTCGGGCCGAGCTCGCTAGCATACAGCCCGATGGCCGCAGGCGGTGGATCTATGCCCGAAAGCCTCGAGGAACGTTTACGCGCTGGCGTGAAGTGGTAAGCGCGCTCTTGGTGACGTTCCTGTTTGCGGCACCATTTGTGAAGGTTAACGGACATCAGTTCCTTCTTCTTAACATCATTGAACGCCAGTTCGTGCTATTCGGCATGCCATTCTGGCCGAATGATTTCTATCTAGTAGCCGTATTGTTCCTCACGGGAATCGTTTCCTTTGTTGTAGTAACAGCCAGTATTGGGAGAATATGGTGCGGTTGGCTATGCCCGCAGACGGTCTTTATGGAAATGATCTTCCGCAGAATGGAATGGGCAATCAATGGCGGACCAGTAGAGCAGGCGAAACGAGCGAGCGGTCCTTGGAACGCAGACCGAGTATGGCGCACATTTTTGACAGTATCTGTGTTCTTGGTGATCAGTTTTGCTATCGCAAACGTGTTCCTTTCCTATGTGCTCTCAAGCGACACATTACTGCGGTATGTAAAGGATGGGCCCATGGCGCACATCGAGCTCTTTGGTGGACTCGTGTTCTTTACGATAGTGTTCTTTCTCGTCTTCTACAGATTCCGCGAACAGGCCTGCCTGATTGCATGTCCGTATGGACGCTACATGTCTGCCCTGGTCGATGAAAACACAGTCGCTGTTACCTATGACTACAAAAGGGGCGAACAGCGTGCCAAGTGGACCAAGGACGACGCGGCTGCGCAGAAGCTTGCTCTTGTCAATGGCGAGACAATCGTGCGGTCTGGTGAAAAGGGAGACTGCGTTGATTGTCACCAATGCGTAACGGTATGCCCAACTGGTATCGACATTCGCAACGGTATACAACTCGAATGCGTTAACTGCACGGCATGCATCGACGCCTGTGATAATGTGATGCAGAAGGTTGGTTTGGATAAAGGCCTGATTCGGTACACAAGTTTGAGTTCGGTCGAATCTGGAACCAAACAATCATTCTTTACGCGGCGCATTGTTGCCTATTTGATCGTATGGCTTGTTCTCATGTCGGTAGTAGCTACGCTTTTTGCATTTCGTAAAGATCTGGATGTGGTCGTGCTCCGTCAGGAAGGCACTACCTGGGTAACCACGGCCGACGGAGTTGTAAACTTTTACCAGCTCCAGCTCATCAACAAGGGACAGAGAGATGTTTCATATTCGGTTCGTGTTGCTGCACCCGCGGGATATGCAATCAAACAGCTTGGCATGCCGGGCAAAGTTGAGTCGATGCAAATCTTAAAGGGGCGCTTTATCCTGCGACGAAGTGCGAAGTCTGCCCAGATATCGCAGGAGACTATTACACTCCGGATAGACTACGGAGACGGACAGTATCAACATATAACAACATCCTTTTTAGCCCCGTAACCGAGGAGTCGAGATGAAGATTTCATGGGGAACATCAATAACCATTGTCTACACAGCATTCGCGCTAGCAACGCTGGGCTTTGTTGGCTTTGCAATGACGCAACGAGTTGATCTGGTCAGTGCAGAGTATTACGAAGAAGCCTTGCGGTACGATATCATGCAGCAGGCACGTGCTGGTGCATATATGCGCAACATTGCTGTGTCTGCTATCGATGGAAGTCTCCGGCTTACCAACGTAGGCGTGGCAGATACTTCTGTTGTCGTTGACATCAGTTTGAAGAGAGCGCAGAATCCAGCGATGGATCGGACATATCGTGTTCGGCTTGCAAGCGTTGCTACCGATGGGGTGTCGACAAGGCAGTTGGAACGTGGACTCTGGGACGTGCGTGTGTCGTGGACGCAGGGCCAAAAGCCATATCAAATTGATACCGTCATTATTCTCTCAGAGTTATGATTGAAATGTTTGCTGGCTTACTTATGGGAATCGCTGGATCGCTTCATTGCATCGGGATGTGCGGTCCGTTGGTTGCCTTGTCAACACCGCAGGGATCTCGTGCACGGATGGCACATACAGCCGCACAGTACCATCTCGGCAGAGTTGGTATGTACGTTATCATTGGGTTGTTCGTAGCTGTTTCGCGCAATGCAGCGCATTTAGGTCACTATGCTTCGATTGTTTCAATCACAGCCGGAGTAGGCATGATTGCAGTTGCATTGATCCAGCTGTTGTATCATCGAAGTGTCCTTCCTGATGTTCTTACACGACCGTTAACACACGTGGTTTTGCGCGGTGCGCGTACGCTAGCGTCTTCGAGGTTTGGTGGGAATCCTATCCTGCGCGGAATGCTGAATGGACTGCTCCCTTGTGGATTGTCGGTATCAGCATTTATCGCATCCCTTACACTTCCGGCGCCATGGCAGGCTGTGCTGTTCCTGGCAGGTTTTGGAGTTGGTACTTCGCCAGGGCTTTTGGGCGCATCAGCACTGGGAAGACTTGGAATGATGAAGATAATCGGCTCGGGCAGTGTAGCAGCTCCGTTACTCGTGGTGGTATCAGGACTCCTCGTCATGTTACGCGGCCTTTCATTGGGTGTTCCGTTGTTGTCTCCAGATATCAATCATGCACTCTTTCACAGTGTTCGTGGATGCTGCACAGGACATTAGATTTTGAATTAAGACAAGGATGTCCGATATTGCGCCCATTAATTCAATCATTTTCACCAAAGGTTAGAGATGAAGTCGTTTGCATTTGCTGTCGTAGTGTTGATTAGCAGCTACGCAGTGGGTATAGCAGCCGCAGATAAGGCAGCGCTGATGGCAAAAGGGCAGAAAGTTTATAACGAATACTGCAAGACATGTCATCAGCCAAACGGCCAAGGGTTGGGCACTGTCTATCCGCCCCTTGCTAAGAGTGATTATTTGAAGAACACTCCGATGCCTACCATTATCAAAGAGGTTGTTAATGGGAAGAGCGGCAAGCTGAAGGTCAACGGTAAAGAGTACAATGGCGTTATGGCACCGTTGCCAAAGAAGTACACAGATGATGATATCGCAGGTGTGATAACCTACGTCTATAACAGCTTTGGTAACTCAGGTCCAGTTGTTACCCCGGCAGACGTAAAGAAGCACAAGAAGAAGTAACAGACCCAAACTGTCAAGAATGCATGCCCCTTGTGACTATCGACACAAGGGGCATGTGTATTTTTGCAGCCTACCACCGATTCTGAGGAAGGAACATGGCCAAAACTCCGGCATCAGCCTACAGTGCTCAGCAGCAGCAGGAGCTGCTCAAGTACATGCTTATGGCTCGTGAATTCGACAATGCGATGCTACGCTTGTACAGGCAGGGTAAGGCCTTTGGCGGTGTGTATTCACAGCTTGGAAACGAAGCAGTGAGTGTTGGAAGTGCGTATGCGCTGGACCGGTTTAAGGACGTGCTCTTTCCAATGCACCGCAACATTGGTGGTCATTTCGTCTTCGGGCAGTCATTAGATCAGTTGATGCTCAACCACCTTGCCCGAAAGGGAAGTCAAATGCGTGGTACTGATGGAACAGGGCATTATGCAGACCCTTCGCTGCGCATTTATGGAAATGTTTCACACCTTGGTGCAATGATTCCAGTGGCAGCAGGGTTTTCGCTAGCCGACAAGCTGCGGGGTATAACAACAGTTTCGTTGACATACATTGGCGACGGTGGAGCCCAGGTTGGTGAAGTGCATGAGGCCCTGAATTTTGCCGCTGTGCACAAGCTGCCGCTGATTCTGATTATTGAGAATAACCAGTACGCATACTCCACACCTAACTCTCTTGAGTTTGCATGTGAGAATCTCAGCGACAGAGCTATCGGATACGGTATGCACGGTGTAACGATAGATGGAACAGATGTAGAGCTTGTGTATGCCACATGCGTCGAAGCAGTTGAGCGAGCCCGACGTGGCGAGGGTCCAACACTTATCGAAACGCGTACCATGCGCATGCGAGGTCATGCAGAACATGATGACTTCTCCTACGTTCCGAAAGAACTTCTTGCCGAATGGTCGGAGAAAGATCCTGTTGAAACGTATATCACCCTGCTAGACAAACGCGGGGTTATGAGCCGTGAAGAGGCAACTGTGCTGCGCAAACAGATTCTTGCTGATATGATCGCGGCAATCGACCGTGCTCTAGAACAACCATGGCCTGATGCCGAGGAAGGAATGAAATCAGTTTTTATGTCAGAACAGGTGGAGGGCTAACACAATGATTATGACCTACCTGGAGGCAATTGCTGATGCAATGCGTGTTGAGATGCGCAGAGACGAATCAGTAATCATGATCGGTGAGGACATCGGTACCTATGGCGGAGCTTTTAAGCTCACGAAGGGATTCCTTGATGAGTTTGGTTCCAATCGGATTATCGATGCGCCGATTTCAGAGACAGCTATTATCGGTGCTGCCATTGGAGCATCACTGAACGGAATGAGACCAATTGCTGAAATGCAGTTCATGGATTTTATTACCAATGGGTTTAACCAGTTGGTAACAGTTGCCGGGACAACCGCATATCGATGGTCTCTTCCTGTGCCAATGGTTGTCCGTGGTCCGTCTGGTGGAGGCGTGGGAGCCAATCCGTTTCACAGCCGCAACTCTGAAGCCTGGTTTGTCCATGCAACCGGTCTTAAAGTTGTTTGCCCTGCATTTCCAGATGATGCCAAGGGGCTGATGATGGCCTCTATTCGAGATAACGATCCTGTGGTGTTCTTTGAGCACAAGGGTCTCTATCGCAAGATCAAGGGAGAAGTGCCGGAGGGCGAGTATATCGTGCCACTTGGCAAGGCGCGTACGGTGCGCCCGGGTGCACATTGTTCGGTGATCGCATATGGATCTGCAGTGCACATGGCACTGGAGGCTGCTGACATCCTTGCAGCTGAAGGCATCGACGTTGAGATTGTTGATATCCGCACGCTCGTGCCATTTGATGAAGCGTCAGTGCTGGAATCAGTTAAGAAAACCGGTAGAGCTGTTGTTGCCCATGAGGCCGTTCTTACCGCAGGTTTTGGTGGAGAGATCGCAGCGAGAATTGCCGACAAAGCTTTTCAGTGGTTGGATGCACCCGTCAAACGTGTTGCGGCATTTGATAGTCCAACGCCATTTGCACCAACGCTGGAGAAGGCCGTACTTCCAAATGCCGAGAAAATCGCACACACGATTCGGCAGGTTTGTTCGTTCTAGGTTGTTGAAAAGTTTGCGCTTACTCGCGCGGCACGAATCGTATTTTTGCGCTCATCATTCTCACTAGGGTCTGCACATGGCAAGAGTCCATTTCAGCGTCACTTACTCGATTGCCGATGGCAAGCGCGGGGACTTTCTAAATGCAATCGCGAACGTTCGTGCATTTTATGCGAACACAGACGTTGAGTTTTCTCTCTTCGAAGTAAAAGGAAAGCACAACCACTTTCAAGAAGTGTATGTTTTCCCATCTGCAGAATCGTATGAGGCATCCGACGATCCTGAGGCAACAGCACCAATCTCTGCTTCTCTCGAGAAGATCTACTCTCTTGCCAAGGACGTTCGCTACGATGTAGCGAATGAGGTTGCCTAACAACTGCGTAGGGCAGAGATGAAGATCGCCTATGATGCCATCCTGCTCCTAGGCCGCAGCGGTATCGAGCGATATGCTAGAGAGCTTATCAAGCATGTTGCTGCCAGCGGTGATTCCCATGAATTGCGGTTGATCTCCGGCACGGAGTATGGTGGTGCAACGAGGGAGTATTTTAGACATCTTCCAAACGTTGACACAAAGTCCGTCATACCACATGAGCGGCTGCTTGGCGCGCCTCTGCGTCTATTGATGCGGTCAATCCAGCGTCGCCGTTTTTCAACGGCAATTCGTGACGTCGATGTTGTGCACATCCTAGGGCCAACCAAGTTTGTTCCGTCGGGTGCGCCGTTAGTTGTAACGATTCACGATCTGTTTCCGATGGATGCGTCGTTCGGCCTCAGTGCTGAGATACAGCGGCGATTCCCCGGTCGCATCGATCGACAGCTAAAGGCAGCGTCAGCTGTTGTCTGTCCGTCGTCGTATGTAGCCGGAACAATTCGTGATTCGTTCCCATGGTACACAGGTCCGATTGCCGTAACGCCCCTGGCGGCAAGTGATGCCTTTACCCCGACAGAGTTATCTGATCATGTGCGCAGAAAGCACGCCATACATGATCGATTTGTACTTTTTGTGGGCAGGGTAGACCCTCGCAAGAACATTCCTCGAATGCTGAAGGCGTGGGCAGCGCTGTCTCGTGAACTGAGGTCCCAGACGCAGTTTGTCCTGCTTCTTGCAGGAGATCCAGTATCACTCGAGAAGCTCAAGAAAGAACACCACGACGTGCTCTCTGATCCGTCTATTCGACTGATCTATGAAGTACCGTCGAGTGAAATGATTCAGCTATTGTCAGCCTCTCGTGCACTGGTGTTTGCAACACTTGGAGAAGGGTTTGGGCTTCCCGTCATCGAAGCCATGAAGTGCGGATGCCCGGTCATAGCCTCGAACAACACATCGCTGCCCGAAGTAGGGGGCGATGCGGCATTGTATGTAGACCCCATTGATGTTGATTCTATTGCTAATGCTATGCAGAAGTGCCTCACTGATGACGATGCAGTAGCTGAGATGAGACAACGGGGGCTCGTTCATGCGCAGCAGTTTACCTGGCATGAGACGGCACGGAAAACGCTCGACGTTTATTCATCGGTCATGTAATGTCCGAATCGCGTCTGTCAACCGGCTATGATATCAGCTCCATATACGGACGCAATGGTATCGCACGGTATTCACGAGAGCTGTTATTGCAGATGTCGCGTCGCACAGATGTGTCTCTGCATCTTGTTGGTACGCGCAATCAGCGCAGTGAATTGTCTTCGTTGTTTGATGGAACACTGCCCGCGGGCACGGATCTTACTATGACCCACGAGCGGGCTTTAGGAGCGCCGTTGCGAAGACTGGTTCGACTCTGGAAGGCTCGCGAGATTCGCAGGATGTTTTCAAGCGATGATGTACTGCATTATCTCGGACCTCAGAAGATCTTCGCGAATCACAATAGAACTGTTTCAACCATTCATGATCTGATACCACTCTATGATACGTTTTCAGTGGATGCAGGATTACGCTATCGCTTTCCCCGCATGATCGAGCGACAGCTGCGCCACTCAGATGCAGTTGTGTGCCCGTCGCAGTGGGTTGCTGATACGATTCATGAACGGTTCCCATGGTATCAGGGACCAGTGACCGTGACGCCCCTTGCCGCCGGCAGCCGGTTTAGGCCTACTGAGCTCAGTTCAGCGGTGCGTCTGCGGTACAAGCTTCCTGAATGCTACATGGTATTTGTCGGACGAATCGATGTAGCTCGTAAGAATCTCGACGTGATACTCTCGGCATGGCTATCTCTTGATCCCCAAACACGGAGAGCCTCACAATTCCTTGTCATCACAGATCGTACAGATGCGGATGTTCAGAAGTTTCTCCATGATCATACGTTGAATGTTGATTCATCGGTTCGATTTCTCACATCAGTTACAACTGAGGAGATGGTTGAAATCCTCAGTAATGCGCGCGCAATGGTGTTTGCCTCTCAGGCAGAGGGTTTTGGGTTGCCTATCCTTGAGGCAATGCAGTGCGGATGCCCAGTCATAACGTCAAATGCTACTTCGATGCCAGAAGTAGGGGGCGACGCGGCACTCTACGTTAGTCCAAGCAACCTTGATGACGTGCGAAGCTCGATGCAGCTGGTGCTCGATAATGATTCAGTGTATGAACGATTGAAGTTCCAGGGATTGGAGCGAAGCAGACAGTTCTCGTGGAGCACAACAGCTGCATTAACCGTTGAGGCATACAAGGCATGTCCGCACCGATAGCCCTTCCTGATAATCCCAGGATCTTATTCCTTCGGCAAGATCGCATCGGCGATGTCTTTGTATCCACGCCAGTAGTGCGGGCAGTGCGTAATCGCTATCCACATGCAGAGATACACTTCCTTGTGTCGCGGAACAACATCGCTGCAGGGTTTGCATTGCGGCAGTTTGTGAACAAGATTGTTGTGCTGAAGAAGTCGCTTCCATCGATGGCTGCAATGCTTGTAA
>Ga0164293_10005971_pt1 | contig 10355 bp, 5 predicted proteins | sample GEODES118metaG_FD_111487 | JGI IMG/M metagenome (GOLD analysis project Ga0164293, IMG submission 111487) | Eutrophic lake water microbial communities from Lake Mendota, Wisconsin, USA - GEODES118 metaG | ecosystem: Environmental > Aquatic > Freshwater > Lake | place: USA: Lake Mendota, Wisconsin...
CATACAAATAAATTTGCATACAACACCAAAACCTTTGCGACCCGGACGGGACTTGAACCCGCGACCTCCGCCGTGACAGGGCGGCGCGCTAACCAACTGCGCTACCGGGCCTTAAGAATTGATAAACATAAGTGGCTCTTATGTCACCTAAGACCTTTTATTCATGTTACTTGTGAAGATGTACTGCATAAAACTGGTACTGCGTGCCCCCAACGGGATTCGAACCCGTGTTACCGCCGTGAAAGGGCGATGTCCTAGGCCCCTAGACGATGGGGACGTTCTAAGGCTTGGCAATCTTACCCGCGATTATGCGTGGGGCCAAACCCGATATTTAGGCACAAAAAAGCCGCTCTCCCTTGGTGATCTGGGGTAGCGGCTCTTTCCTTAAAGGTTGTGCTGGATTAATGCTGTTCTGGATTAATGCCGTCCTAGATTAATTAAGGGCCCAACGAACAGTGATTGACACTGTTACATCTTGCTCACCTAGATCAATCTGAACTGCAGCATCTGCTGATTCAGCCTTTGCCATTGGGAAAGGTGATGAGTACACAGGTGAAAATTGCTCTTCAAGTGATAACACCTTTCCAATAGAAGTTCCTAGAAGCTTTGCATATGAGGATGCTTTTGACTTCGCATTTGCGACAGCTGCTGCGCGTGCTTCTTCAGTTGCAGCCGATGGGTTAAGAGTTGTTGGAATAACTCCACCAAGTTGAACGCTGTCTCCACCTGCTGTTACAACAGCTTCAATAATTGTTCCAGCCTTTGATGCGGTGCGAACTAGAACATCAAATGTTTGTGATGCGCGGTAGCCAGTGATCTTTGTTCCGGCTTCTTGGGTCCAGTTGTATTCAGGGTAGACGCTGATGTTTGCTGAACGAATATCTTTTACTGCAATTCCAGCTGCGCGAAGTGCTGCGCGCACTGCTGCTGCAGATTTTGATGCAGTTGATAACGCTGCAGCATTTGTTGATCCAAGTGTTGAAACAGTTGCGTTGAAACGAACCGCATCTGGGACAACTGAAATCGTGCCAACACCAGTAACGGTGATGAAGCGATTATCTGCTGTGCCTGCGCCATTTGCTGGAATCGCTAGCGCGACTACTCCTGCAACGGCTGCGACGGTGAATAGGGATGCGAGTGTGCGGAAAAGGTTTGATTTCATGGGGCAAGTATCTCGCATTAAGTGGGGAAGGCGTTAATTAATGCTGGGAATGGTGGGAGAATATATTCGTGGCCCAATTCTTAAGTACCTGCAGCGCTAATGCGATGGCCGATGCCGCTGCAAATTTATTGGCCGGTGGTTTGATCGCTTTTCCAACTGAAACTGTTTATGGGTTGGGGGCCGATGCATGTAATGCTCAAGCCGTTGCGCGAATTTATTCGGTAAAGGGTCGGCCGGCTGATCATCCGTTGATTGTGCATATTGCATCCATGGATGGGCTGGGTGATTGGGCAGATGATGTGCCGCGGTATACAATTTCATTGGCGCGTGATTTTTGGCCTGGGCCAATGACTTTGGTCGTTAAGCGAAGTGCCTTGGCAGCAGATTTTGTAACGGGCGGACAAGACACAGTTGGAATCCGAATTCCGAATCATCCCGTTGCCTTGGGGTTGCTAGAGGCCTTTGCAAAGGCTGGTGGCAAAGGTGTGGCCGCGCCAAGTGCCAATCGATTTGGGCATGTGTCACCAACAACGGCGCAGGCGGTTAGCGAAGAGCTCGGTGATTATTTGGCAACCGGTGACCAGATTCTGGACGGTGGGGCCTGCGATGTAGGTGTTGAATCAACGATTATTGATTGCACGGGGGATGTTCCGAAAATTTTGCGACCAGGGGCTGTGACGGTGCAGATGATTGAAGAGTGCACGGGATTATCTGTTGTCGGAAGTTTTGATGAAAGCAATGTCGATGGTGCGGTGGTTGATGACGTTGCAGGAAGCCAAGTGATTCGAGTCAGTGGTTCATTAGAGGCGCACTATGCACCGGCGGCCACAGTTGTATTGGATCAAACCCCGGTAGCTGGTCAAGGGTTGATTGCACTGGCAGCTGTTGCAACACCTGATGGCGTGATCAGGTTAGCTGCGCCGAAAACCGAAGAAGAGTTTGCGCGGGTTTTATATGCCGCGCTTCGGGCCGCAGATGATCAAGGGCTTGAAACTGTTGTAGTGCAGCAGCCAGCTGGCGATGGGATCGCGATAGCAATCCGTGACCGTTTAAAACGGGCTGCTCGTGGCAGCGCAAAGAGTTAAGTCAATAGGATTCGGGCTATGTCTTTTGACCAAAGCGCATTAAGTATTAGCACTTCCCAATATGTGATCTTGGGTGTTGCAGCTTTTGCGTTAACTGGGTTATTGACTTGGCCCGTCAGGGCTTTAGCGATTCGCTTAGGTGCGATGGATGCTCCGAATTTGGCGCGAAAATCACAAGCCGAACCAGTTCCGTATTTAGGTGGGGTCGCGATCGCTTTAGGTGTTTCGATTGTAACTTTCGCTGCGCTGTTTTTCTCTGAAAAAGATTCAGTTTTTATCGAGCGTGGATTAACTGCAATTGTGCCCGCGCTATCTCTTGGTGCAATTGGATTATTCGATGATTTGCGCTCGCTACCGGCCTGGCCTCGTTTAGTAATTCAGTCAGTTGTCGGAACTGTCATTGCCATAATTTTGGTGCAAACCGGAACCTTGGGAATTGCATTCAGTAATGATGTGATAAATACCGTAGTGACAATTCTTTGGATTGTTGGCATATGTAACGCAATAAACTTTTTTGACAATATTGATGGGGCTGCTTCGGGAACCGTGGCTGCGGCTGCATTCGGAGTTTTCTTTATTGCATTCGATCGCGGACAAGAGTTGTTAAGTGCGCTAACAATTGTTACAGCGGGGGCAACTTTAGGATTTGTCCTGTGGAATAAATCCCCGGCAAAGATTTACATGGGCGATGCAGGTGCACTATTTCTTGGCGTGATTATTTCTGTCGCAACTATCCGCGTTAATCCTGGCGTCGAGCCCTCGTGGAAGTCTTTGGCTATCCCAGTTATTTTGCTCGCTGTTCCGCTTCTTGATACCTGCGTTGCTGTTTTCTCTCGCATTGCCAGGGGTATTTCTCCGTTGACCGGCGGCATGGACCATTTGTCGCATCGTTTAGTGCGTGGTGGTCTAAGCCGGCCCATCGCAGTGATTTCGCTCTGGAGCGCATCGGGTGTGTGCACACTGCTTGCCCTTGCGGTTTATAAATACCCAGATCAATGGGGTACTCAGATAATTACTGGATTCGGATTCATGTGGGTCCTTGCCCTGGTGCTTTTTCTGCGGACTAGGTCCGCCGATGATGTCCACCCCTAAAGCCATATTGACTGGTCTTTTGACCGTAACCCTCTGTTTCCGTAAGCGTGGATACGCGACAATTTACGCCGAGAAGGGTCACCGCACTTGATCCTCAAAGAGTAGAAATCGGTCACATCATGACAGCTCGTCATCAGTCACTTATCAAGTACGTAATCTTCTCGCTGATTTTGGGATTCTTCACTATTCCTACTCAGGCGGTTGCAGTAGATACGGTTACTAAAACCTTTACGGTTCGTGGTGCAGACGATGCGTTGCTGGCGGGCGCGCAGGTGCGATTCACTTGGTATGACCCACTAACGGCTTCCTCTGTTATTGGAAACCCAGTTTCAACGAACTCTTCTGGTGTAGCAGTGCTAACTGCACCATTGAATGCACAAAGATTGAATTACACAGTTTTCCCGGCAATTGGCGATCGAATTAACGCTTTAGCGGGTGACTTTGATATCGCATCTTCTTCCGATGGCAGCGTCAACGTAAAACTTGAGCGTGCAAATATTTTTGTGAATGTTCAAAAATCTGATGGTTCAAATATTTCAGGTGGAGCGGTTATTCAGTATCCAAAGAGCGCAGAAAGTACTTGGAATAAAGCTACTTTTAGTTTCATCAATCCAGACAACGTTAGTGCTCGTGTTATTCGCTCAGGCGTCGTTGGCCTAAAGCTGCCTGCAGATTTGAATCCTGCGAGCGATTACGTAATTGGTGTTTTGCAATATATAGATGGTTATCAACCAGGCCAATTTTCATGGCGCTATGGTTTGAAAGCAACTGGCGCAACAGGTAACCAGAGCTACACAATGTATACAGATGGAAACTTCACGACACCACTTGCTGCCGTCGATAACTCATTTGTACTGAAGTATTCAGCGGCCAACATTATTGGAACACTAAAAAATAGTGATGGCTCAACCTTTACCTTGACGCCAGGAATGACACTAAACACCACCCTTGCTCCATCCGGATTTACTGCTCCATCCTTCCCACCATCAGGCTCTGCTGACTTCACTGATTCTGAAAAGTCACCAACCGGAAATTGGTTTGCCCGTGGCCTTGGCCCAGCAGGTAAATATCAACTTTCATTTGCGATAGGTGGCTCGTTAACGGTTCCATCTTTTACAACATTTATTTGGAAAAACAGCAATGGTGGTTGGTCTCTGACCGAAAATGGAACACCCATAGGTAATGCTACGGAGCCTGCTCGGATAGAAATTCTCAGACCGGCTACATCTGCGAATTTTGTCTTTCAAGTTAAGAGTGCCGATACACAGGCTGATCTGACATCCAGCATGCAGCTTGAAAAATTAAACGATGACAACAGATATAGTATTGCTGGAAGTTCTCGTTTAATTAACGGAAAGTATGCCGCGACATTGGAATCTGGTCGTTACCGTTTGAATGTATATGCAGCAGATTCATCTTATTCATACAAGACATATCAGATAGTTGTTGGAAACAATGCAGTCACTTCAGTAACTGATTCTGCTAGCAATAATCTTGCTCCAGTAAATGGCATTTACACCTTTTCATTGATAGGCCCAAATCTATCTGGATTGTTTAAAGATTCCACGGGTGCTGATTTGGTGTTTGGTCAAGGACAAGGAATTAGCCTTGGTGTTGAGAAAAGAGTAAATGGAAACTGGCAAGGCACTGACAACTGGAGTTGGCAAACAACAACCAAATGGAGCATGGGCCTTGATGACACTGGAGAGTTTAGATTAATTGCTCGACCAGAAGGTTTTAGTGGTGTAGCAGTAAGCTACAGCCCATCATTTTTCGTATCCGCTGATACACCTAAGAAGTTCTCATTAGTGAGCGCTGCTGCCGCTGCAGCCGGCAACATAACTTCTCTCTCTGCCTTTAACATCACTCTGCGAACATCTAACCTAAAGATGACCGTGCGTGATCCGCGAGATAATTCTTTACTCAAAAACGGTTGGATCAACATTCTTGAAAAGAAGGCTAATGGGGAGCAACCCTGGATTGGTAACGCAGATATCCGCGAAAATAATCCGGGACTTACAGACGCGCGTTTAGATGATGGTAATTACCGACTTGAATTAAACACTCAAGTTCCAGGCCTAGCTCGTAAGTATTACGACGTTGTGGTCACAAATTCAGGGGCAAATGTCTCGGTGCTTTTCAACAATGTGGCAGTTGTTGCTGGAACTGATGGGCGGTTTGGGCTTACCGTCGCAGCTGCAAATGTGACTGGAAAGATCACCGATCCCGCTGGTACGCCTTTGATTGGCTCCAACAATAAATGGGTTAACATCAATGTTCAGAAGTACATAGAGTCTCGGAAAGAATTTGATTGGACTTCAAATTGGTCCAATACAGATCAAAATGGAGATTTCAATATCTCTGTGACCGATCCAGGTAAGTACCGTTTGCGTATTCAGCCATACGGTTATACCAATGCTTCAATTTTCTATAGCGCCGAGTTTACGATAACGACAGGTGAAGAAAAAAGAGATTTAGGCACCCTGAGATCTCCTGCGCCAACGCTTTCTGGAATTGTCTATGCCACAAATGGCACAACACCAATTCGTGATGCGCGTGTGCGTGTATTCGACATTGTGAAAAATCAAGAGTTGTGGGAATTCGAAGCATTTACAAGCGCAACCGGCTTGTGGTCCATGAATCTACCCGCAGGAACATATTCAGTCTATGCAGTTCCACCACATGGAACTAGTACTTTCGGAAATTCCGACAAGGTTTCGACAGTTACGGTTAACTCTTCAGGAGCTGCCGCATTGACCGGTGATGCCGCAACTGGACGTACCGCAACCACATTTAATTTAAGCCTTAAGGCTCCAACCTGGACCGGATTTGTAAAGGCTCCTACAGGTGAAGAAGTGGTTCCATATGCAACTGTATGTTTACAAAACAATAATGTTTGGAACTGCACCGATTCTGATGTGAATGGAGCATGGGCGCTAAGTGCACCTGCAGGTTTCACTGCATTTACCGCTGGTGCTTTTGTTGAGATCTCTGATAACCGTGGACGCGTATATCCACGTCGCCAGTTCTCTGACTTAACAGCAGCCCTTGGCGGAACAAGTGGAACAAACCGCGAATTGCGATTCCAAGCTTCTAACGTCGCAATTACAGTGACAGGTGCTAATAATGTGCCGGTCCAAGATGTTTGGGTAACCATTACCCGACAAAACGAAGGTTGGTTAGGCAGCAATAACACCAATTCACAAGGTGTTGCTCAGGTCTATGTCGCAGATCTAACCAAATCTATGGAAATTCGCATTGAAATTGGCGGTAATTCTCCAGCAGTAGGTCTGTACTCGGGCAAATTTGAACAACTAACTGCAGCCCAGGTCGTTGCAGCGACTACTGGCGGAATCTTTAGAAAAACAGTTCAGTTATCCGCGCCAAACTTATCTGCCGTAGTGCGTGATCCATCAGGTGCTGTTGTTGAAAATGCATGGGTTGAATTGTTCAATGCATCTTTAAATGAATTTGTGTCCAGCACAAGCTCAAGCAGAGATGGCAAGTTCTCAGTCAATGCACCTAAGCCTGATAGTGGAACTATCGAGTATTCAATGAACGTAAATCCTGCCTGGAACGCTACGGGCACATATAGCAAGCAGATTTACACTGTGATTGTCGATTCGAACAACGTTCTAACAATTACGCCACGAGGAAGTACAACCGCGGTTGGAACAAGCAACGGCGTTTATGCGTTGTCACTTGCCAATCCAAATGTGTCAGGATCTGTTGTCGACACAACCAACACAGGTGTAGCAAACAGCTGGGTTGTGCCAATTGATGAAGCCACAGGTGAATACATGTGGCAGAACGGTTCGAATTCAAGGCCAACTGGAGCATTCGGCATGAACTTGCCTAATGGCACTTACAAGATCGATGCAAACTTGCCATGGAACTCATCTGGTGTGGCAAAGCCAGCACAGTGTTCAGTGACAGTTGCTGGCGGGGTAATTACTTCTGCAGCAAGTAGTTGCGTGATAGTCGACGGCACTAATCGAACTCTAAAACTTGCTATGCGTGCTCCAAATGTGACTTTCACTTTGAAGCAAGAGCAAGATGGCCAACGCCAACCAGTTTCAAATGTCAACGTTGCTTTGGGTGTCGGCAGTTGGTACACAAATGCACAATCCAACTCTTCTGGCGTTGTCTCACTATTCGTAGATCCAGTTGAAATCAAAGCAAAGTCCGGCCTAAGTGGCGTTCAAGATATCCGTGTGTGGGTTGATCCTCCATGGGGTACTAGCTCGATGGTTCGCTGGGAATGTAATTCAGAGGATTCGAAGCCAATTTGTTCTGATTTAACAAATATTGATTTGAACGCTACGACCTATGCAAGCGTTTCAAATAACAACATAACTGTTCTAGGTCCAAACACACGCATTCGTGTTATGGATCCAGGAACAGGCCTAAACGTTGGTGTTAATGCTTGGGTTTCAATCTTTGCCTACGACACAGCGAATCGTGACAGTGGAACTCAGTGGGTTGGCGGCGGTAATTCAGATATTAATGGATTTGTTGGTCTGAATATCGAAACCAGAACAGCTACAACACGATTTACTGTTGAAGTTAATCCACCGTGGAACAAGCGCGTCGCACTGACACGTGTTGTATATGACAATGGTGGTGCGGGATATACCGACCAAGAGCTCAACAACTTGGAACTACCTCTTGGAACACCAAACACTGTCATTACAGTTAAAGCACCTGGTCTTACAGCTGATAACAAGTTTGGTTGGGTAGGTATTGAAGAAGTTGACACGACAACTAACAACTTCATTACATGGGTCGGTGGTTACGGTCTAAACGACACGGGTACCGCTTCGGTCGCACTGTCACCAAGTAAGCGATATCGAATCACCGCAAATGCCAGCAGCGGTCGACCTGGCGCCCAAACCGTTTGCTTTATCAACACAAGCAACGCAACACCTACGCCTGTTATTAGTAAGGCCGGGAATCTTTGCGCCAGAGGTTTTATTCAGCCGGGTACCAACAATTTAACGATCGAAATGGTCTCTGGAAACGTTGCTGGATACGTCAAGCACAACGAAGTCGGAGTGTCGAATGCAACCGTTTATGCGAAATTGGTTGGTTCGACAAATGACGATGACTCGGTATTTACCGCAACATCTAGCAATGGACAGTATGGCTTCAATCTGGACTTCTCAGGCGGGAAACAATGGGTGATCAAGGTCTTCCCATTCAATGTCCCAGGAGGAACCCAATTGGCCAATAAAACGCTTGCTGCAATATCTACAGAAAATGCAAGCCTGGACGTTAACTTGGACACTAAGTGATGACGCGTCGGGCTAGAAAGTTCCTAACTGTTGGACTACTACTTGGATTATTAGCTCCTAGTAATGCAATAGCTGTTGCACCTAGTGCGCCAACAAATGTAACGGCGGTTAATGTATCAACTGCCAACGCTGCAACTAACGCTGCACAGGTTCAAGTTTCTTGGTCGGCCGTTACTGGTGCAATTGGTTATTACGTAACTGCAACTGCAGATGGAGTTCCAACAACAAAAGCGGTTCCTGGTGCGTTGACGAATTCATTTGTCTTTGAAGGTTTGACCGGAGGCAAGAGTTATAACTTCACAGTTATTGCACGTAATAATTTAGGTGAAGACTCTGTTGCTTCTGCAGCAGCTACTGCTGTTGCCCAATCTGTGCCCTTTGCAATGACAGCAACAGGTACCGAAATCGCTAGCGGAACTTCAGTGAAGTTAACTTGGCGCGCCCTATCGTCAAGTGATAACGGTGGATTAGCAATTACTGGGTACACAATCACTGAAAAAGGTGGAAAAGTTCCACCTGTTAATGTAGCCAATATTGCCGCACTAGAGCAGATAGTTTCGGGACTGCAATCAGGTGTTACCTACGACTTCTCAATAACTGCAACTAATGCACTAGGAACATCTGCATGCGCACCTGCCGGAGTTAACACAACCAATACTTGCGCATTTACCGCATACGCTGCTCCAAGCGTGCCGGGTGCACCGACTTCACCACAGCTTCAACTAAATGGTTCAACATATGCCGCCTCTTGGTCAGCTCCAAGCAGTACAGGCGGTAGCCCGATTACCCAGTACTGCGCTTATTTGAAGACGGCTGGAGTCACCGCGGAAAAAAGTGTCTGTGGCCCTGGCTTAACAGCCTCCTTCACCGACATTACCGCTGGTAGCTATTCATTGACAGTTACGGCAGCAAATCTTGTCGGTGCAAGTGTCCGATCAGCAGCGTCTGACGTAGATATCGTAAACGCAGTGCTAAAGACGAATACACCAATATTCACAAGTACTACATTTGCAGATTTAAGTGTCGGTGCAGCAACTGCTGTAGTTAGTGCATCAGCACCATCTGGAACCCAAGTAACAATAACTGCGTTTGGTACTCCTACCGGTGCATGTGTGTTTACTCCTGGTGCTAACGCTGGTACTGGCGTTGTCACAGGTGTTGCGGTCGGTACCTGCCAATTGAGAGCAGAAGTAGCAACTGATAATTCCGAATGGGCTAGTGGATCAGCAACAACTTCAACATTTAATGTTGTAGCTGCAACAACTCCTGCGCCAGCACCTGCGCCAGCACCTGCGCCAGCACCTGCGCCAGCACCTGCGCCAGCACCTGCGCCAGCACCTGCGGCGCCTCAATCTTCTTCTATCACCACAATTACACAAGGCTGCCCAACAAGTCCAAACACAGTTCTTGTTAGGGGTTCCTTCCTTGCACCTATCGCTAGCGTGTCCATCAATGGCCAAACTATGGATAGATCTCAATGGAAGCAAAGTTCAGGCCAAGTAGAGATCACGCTGGGTGCTTCAAACGTAGGCACACTTTCGATTCAGATTTACAACGGTCAAGTTCCAGTTTTGCCAGCACAAACAATTACAGTGACGGCAAGCTGTCCAACGCCGACACCTACTCCAACGCCGACACCTACTCCAACACCGACACCAACTCCAACGCCGACACCTACTCCAACGCCGACACCTACTCCAACGCCGACACCAACACCAACAC
>Ga0164293_10005972_pt1 | contig 10354 bp, 6 predicted proteins | sample GEODES118metaG_FD_111487 | JGI IMG/M metagenome (GOLD analysis project Ga0164293, IMG submission 111487) | Eutrophic lake water microbial communities from Lake Mendota, Wisconsin, USA - GEODES118 metaG | ecosystem: Environmental > Aquatic > Freshwater > Lake | place: USA: Lake Mendota, Wisconsin...
CTGGAAATCCCGCCGCACAGCACGACCCGCGCCCGCAGCGCCAGATTGGCCAGCGCCGCATCCAATATCTCGCCGCCGACATTTTCAAACACCACGTTCACGCCCTTGGGCGCATGTTCGCGGATCTGGCGCGCCACGTTGCCGGCACGATAATCGATGCAGGCATCGGCGCCGGCCTGTTCGACCACCCAGCCGCACTTCTCTGCACCACCGGCAATGCCGATCACCTTGCAACCCAGGGCCTTGGCCACCTGCACCACCACGCAGCCGGTGGCGCCCGCTGCGCCCGATACCAGCACCGTGTCGCCGGCCTTGGGCTGGCCGATTTCGGTGAGGCCGAACCACGCGGTGAGGCCTGTCACGCCGAACACGCCGAGCGCCTGTTCCGGCGTGATGCCGGCGCGCAGCTTGGTCACCGGGCCGGTTTCGGTCATCCCGTCAGTGAGCGCATGCTCCTGCCAGCCAAAGGTGCCCTGCACCACGTCACCGACCTCGAACCCCGGGTGCTTGCTCGCCACCACCTCGCCAATGCCGCCAGCGCGCACCACGCCGCCGATCGGCACCGCCGGCAGATAAGTATCGCCGCCCAGCCAGCCACGCTGGGTGGGATCGAAGGAGAAGTGGGTGAGGCGAACAAGGAACTGCCCCTCGCCCACCTCGGGCATCGGCACCGTGACCAGATCGAAATCGCTGTCTTTCAACGGACCGTTCGGGCGGGATTTCAGCAACCAGCGGCGTGTCGTCGTCATTTGAACAGGCTCCCCAAAATTCCGCGCACAAGGCTCTTGCCCACGCTGCCGGCCAATTGCCGGCCGATGCTGGTGGCCGCCGATCGCGCCACCGATTCAATCACCTTGTCGGCCGTGCTCGGCCGGGCGGCGGCGCGCACACGGGCCGCTTCCAGCCGGGCGGCATCGCGCTCGCGCTGGGCGGCCAGCCGGGCGGCCTCCTTGGCGGCCTGGGCGTCCAGCTTCGCCTCTTCCTTGGCGGCTTGCGCGTCCAGTTTGGCCTGCAGCGCGGCGGCCTTTTCGGCTTCGGCCTGGCCGGCCTGTTCCTCGCGTTTCATCACCAGCAATTCGGCGGCGGAATCGCGGTCGATCCGCTCCTCATATTTGCCGGCGTAGGGCGAGGCGTTGATCACATCCATGCGCTCGCCCGGTGTCAGCGGGCCAACGCGGCTGCGCGGCGGCGCGATGCGGGTGCGCTCCACCGGTGAAGGCGCGCCATCGGGCATCAGGGTGGAAACCAGCGCTTCCCCCACCTTCATCTCGGTGATGACCGCGGCCACATCCAGGCGCGGATTGGGCCGGAAGGTTTCGCTTGCCGATTTGATCGCCCTTGCGTCGCGCGGCGTGAAGGCGCGCAGCGCATGCTGCACCCGGTTGCCCAACTGGCCGGCCACCTTTTCCGGAATATCAATCGGGTTCTGCGTGACGAAATAGACGCCCACGCCCTTGGAACGGATCAGGCGCACCACCTGTTCCACCTTGTCCATCAGCGCGTCGGGCGCCTCGTCGAACAGCAAATGTGCTTCATCAAAGAAGAACACCAGCTTGGGCTTGTCGGGATCGCCCACTTCGGGGAGCGTTTCGAACAGTTCGGACAGCAGCCACAGCAGGAAGGTCGCATAAAGCCGCGGGCTGTTCATCAGCTTGTCGGCCGCCAGGATATTCACCCGGCCACGGCCCTTGCCATCCAGCGCGATGAAATCGGTGATGTCGAAGGCAGGCTCGCCAAAGAACGCCGCGCCGCCCTGGCTGTCGAGCGTGAGCAACTGGCGCTGGATCGAGCCGACACTGGCCTTGGTCACATTGCCGCACTTGCTCGAAAGCTCGTCGGCATTGTCAGACACCCAAGCCAGCATTGCCTGCAGATCTTCCAGATCCAGCAGCAGCAGATCATGTTCATCGGCATAGCGGAAGGCGATGGTGAGCACGCCTTCCTGCGTGTCGTTCAGCCCCATAAGCCGAGACAGCAGCAGCGGCCCCATTTCGGAAATCGTGGTGCGGATTGGGTGGCCCTGCTCGCCGAACAGATCCCAGAATACGACCGGCATCGATTCCCAGTCGTAATCCTCCATCTTCATTTCCATGGCGCGCTTGGCCGTCCAGCCGGCGGCCTCGCTGCCGGACTTGGCCATGCCGGCAATATCGCCCTTAACATCGGCCAGGAACACCGGCACGCCGGCGCGGGCAAAACCCTCGGCGAGACCCTGCAACGTCACCGTCTTGCCGGTGCCCGTGGCACCGGCGATCAACCCGTGGCGGTTGGCGCGTTTCAGCACCAGGGATTGCGGGGGGTCCTGATCCGACAGGCCGATGAACAGGGAATCGGTCATGCGTGAATCTCCTCAGGGCGCAGTTTCACCGGCTTGGGCGCGTCACGTCCAGCCTGAAGATGTCGGGCCGCGCATAATGGCCGGCGGCATCGAAATCGAAACGGGCGCGCACGATGTCGGCCAGATCGACTTCGGCCACCAGCAGCCCCTCGCCGCCGCGCAATGGCCCGGCCAGCACCTCGCCCATCGGCGACACGATGATACTGCCGCCGCCGATGATCGGCACATCTGCAGCGCGGTCAATCAGCGTGATGGGTTCGCCCAGCGCTGTCTGTTTCGGCCCAAGCCACTGGCAGGCCGATACCAGAAAAAAACGGCCTTCATGGGCGATGTGGCGCATGGCGATTTCCCATTGCGGCCGTTCATCCACTGTGGGCGCCGCCCAGATGGTGACGCCCTGCTCGTACAGGGCGAAGCGCAGCGCCGGCATGAAATTTTCCCAGCAGATCACTGCGCCGATCGTCCCCACCGGGCTGGGGAAGGCGCGCACGTCGCTGCCATCGCCCATGCCCCACACCAGCCGTTCGGCGGCCGTCGGCATCAGCTTGCGGCGGTGCCCGGCCAGCCGGCCATCGGGATCGAAGTGCAGCGCCGTGCAATACAAGGTCGCCCCATCGCGGACGATGGCGCCGACAATCATCGTGCAGCCCAAATCAGCCGCCAGATCGCCCAACGCCAGTACTTCCGGCCCATCCAGATCGATGGCCTGTTCCCAATAGCGCCGAAAGGCATCGCGGCCGGCGGGCGTGCGATAGCCCAGCCGCACGCCAAAGTCGGCGCCCTTGGGGTAACCGCCCAACAAGGCTTCCGGCAGCACCAGCAGATCGGGCGTTGCCGCCTTCAGCTCGTCCCGCCGTGCCATCAGCGCTTCCAGCGTCTCGGCGGTGGTTGCCCGGCTGCCGATCTGCAGCGCCGCCAATCGCGCCTTGCCCGTGGGTATCGTCATGCCGCCTCCAATCGTGCCATCGCCCAGCGTGCGGCATCGGCCACCACCGGATCTTCGCTGCCCAAGTGCGCCTGCACCGCCGGAATCAGCGCGCCCTCCCCGCTGTTGCCCGCCGCATAGAGGCAATTGCGGATGAAGCGCGCTACCCCGATGCGCTTGATGGCCGAACCGGAGAAGAGCGCGCGGAAGCCCGCATCGTCAAGCGCCAGCAGCTCCACCAGCTTCGGCGCCGTCAGTTCCGCGCGCGGCAGGAAGGCCGGTTCTTCGGTCGCCTGCGCAAAACGGTTCCACGGACAGACGGACAGGCAATCATCGCAACCATAGATGCGATTGGCCATCGGCGCCCGGAACTCCTCCGGGATCGGGCCCTTGTGCTCGATGGTGAGATAGGCCAGGCAGCGCCGCGCATCGAGGCGGTAGGGTGACGGGAAGGCCTGCGTCGGACACGCCGTCTGGCAGCGGGTGCAACTGCCACAGCGATCAGCGTGCGGCGCATCAGCGGCAAGATCGAGCGTGGTGTAAATCGCGCCCAGAAACAGCCAACTGCCGTGTTTGCGCGACACCAGGTTGGTGTGCTTGCCCTGCCACCCCAGCCCGGCGGCAGCCGCCAGCGGCTTTTCCATCACCGGGGCGGTATCGACGAAAACTTTCAGTTCGCCGCCACCCTCCGCCACCAGCCAGCGCGCCAGCGTCTTCAGCCGCTTCTTGATCAGATCATGATAATCGCGGTTCCACGCATAAACCGAGATCACCCCGGTATCGCCCTGCCCCGCCAGCCGCAGCGGATCGAGCGGCGGCGCATAGCTGGTGCCGAGCATGATGACGCTCTTCACATCGGGCCACAGGCCCTTGGGCGACGCGCGTTCATCGGCGCGGTCCGGCATCCAGATCATGTCGCCATGGCAGCCATCCGCCAGCCATTGCCGCAATCGCGCACCCGCTTCCGGGATCGCATCGGCCGTGGTGATGCCGATATCGGCAAAGCCTTGGGTAAGCGCCTCGGCCTTCAACCGGGCAATCAGCTCAGCGTTTTCAGCCAATCGACCACCATCGCCGTGACACGGTCTTCCAGTTCGCCCCAGAACAGCCAGTGCGGCGCGCCCGGCAGTTCCTGATAATCGATCTGGCCGGTGAGGTTGCGCGCGGTCGCCCGCGCGATGCCGGGCGGCGTGATCCGATCATTCAGGCCCACCACCACCAGCGCCGGCTGGTTCAGGCGCGCATAATCCACCCGCGTCACATTGCCGAACAACGGCGGCAGCGCCATTTCGGCGAGCACGCGGCCCGAATCCCACACCAGCGCATCAATCTCGCGGCGCGTCACATCCTCGGGCACGCCGTTGAAAATGCCCCAGCGCGCGCCGGCTTCGTCACACAGGGTCGGTTGTTCCCACCAGCCCCATTTCAGCACGACACTCTTCAGCGTCCTGAACGGATCAAGGCTGGGGGATTGGCTGTTGGCCGCCGCTGCCGGCGACAGCAGCACCAGGCCGGCATGCGGAATTCGCTGTGCCACCATCTGCGCCAGCAGGCCGCCCATTGAATGGCCCAAAATCACTGGGGGCGCGCCCAGCTTGCCGGCTTCAGCGACCAGATGGTCCACATAGGCCGCGATCGACAACTCCCCCAGCGCCGGTGCCGGTGGCAGGCTCACCGGCCGATCGTGGAACAGGATGCACGGCGCGTGGGTGCGATGGCCGGCTTCCTCCAGCACGGGGCGCAGCCGATCAAACGTGGCCGGCGTCGACCACATGCCGTGGATGAGGAGAACGGGCGGTTTCAGCACACAACGCCCGTGGAGGCCAGCACGCCCAGCGTAACGATATCCGATGCACTGCTGTTCATCGGCACGATCTGCACGGGTTTGGACATGTTGACCAGCATCGGGCCGACCACGCGCAGGTTGGCCACTTCCTTGATCAGCTTGGCCGCGATGTTGGCGCTGTGCAGGCCGGGCATGATCAGCACATTGGCCGGGCCGGAAAGCCGATTGAACGGATATTGCGCCCGCATCGCCGGATTGAGCGCCACGTCGGCCGACATTTCGCCTTCATATTCAAAGCCAACCTGGCGGTTGTCGAGCAATTGAACCGCGCCGCGCACATTGTCGACAAACTCGCCGCGCGGATTGCCGAAATTGCTGTAGCTCAGGAACGCAACGCGCGGTTCCTGCCCCAGCCGGCGCGCCACCGCTGCCGTTTCGATGGCGATGGTGGCCAGCGATTCCGCCGATGGCCGCTCGGTCACCGTGGTATCGGCCACAAAGATCGTCTGCTGCTTGCCCACCAACATGTGGATGCCGAACGGCCGCGTGCCCGGCACCGGATCGATGACCTGGCGCACCTGGCGATAGGTGGTGGCAAAATTGCGGGTAACGCCGGTGAGCATCAGATCGGCTTCGCCCATCGCCACCAGCAGCGCGCCAAACACATTGCGTTCGTGGTTCACCATGCGCTGCACGTCGCGGTGCAGCATGCCGCGCCGCTGCAGCCGTTCGTACAGATATTCAACCATGCGCGGCACCAACGGCGAAATCGCACTGTTGTGGATCTCGAAACTGTCGATGTCCTCCACGCCCAGCCGCGCCAGGCCTTCGCGTACCGGCCCTTCGCGGCCGACCAGCACCGGCGTGCCGTATCCGCTGTTCTTCCAGTTCATCGCGGCGCGCAGCACCACGTCCTGCTCGGCTTCGGCAAACACCGCCCGGCGCGGGCGGCTCTGCGCGGTTTCGATGGCGCCCTGCAGGATCGACGTGGTGGGATTCAGCCGCCCGCGCAGTTCCTGGCGATAAGCGTCTTCATCAAAGAACGGCTTCCTCGCCGCGCCCGATGCCATGGCGGCCTTGGCGACGGCGGTGGGAATATGTTCGATCAGGCGCGGATCAAACGGCGCCGGGATGATATATTCCGGGCCAAAATTGCGCGACTTGCCGCCATAGGCTGCGGCCACTTCATCGGGCACCGGCATGCGCGCCAGGCTGGCGATGGCGTTGGCGGCGGCCAGCTTCATCTGCTCGTTGATCGCGGTTGCCCGCACGTCCAGCGCGCCCCGGAACAGATAGGGGAAGCACAGCACGTTGTTGACCTGATTGGGATAATCGCTGCGGCCGGTGGCAACGATGGCATCGCCGCGCACCTTGTGCACTTCTTCCGGGGTGATTTCCGGATCGGGGTTGGCCATGGCAAAGATGATCGGATTGGCGGCCATGCTGGCCACCATCTCGGGGCTCACGGCACCCTTCTGGGACAGGCCCATGAACACGTCCGCGCCCACCATCGCTTCTTCCAGGGTACGCGCCGGGGTATCGGCAGCATGCGCCGATTTCCACTGGTTCATGCCCTTTTCGCGGCCCTTGTAGATAACGCCGCTGGTATCACACATGATGACATGCCTGACGCCATAGAGCTTGATCAGTTCGGTGCAGGCGATGGCGGCCGCACCCGCGCCGTTCACCACCATCTTCACATCGGCCGGGTTGCGCCCGGTCAGATGCAGGGCGTTGATCAGGCCGGCGGCGGCCACGATGGCGGTGCCGTGCTGATCATCGTGGAAGACCGGAATATTCATCCGCTCTTTCAACGTGGTTTCGATGATGAAGCATTCCGGCGCCTTGATATCCTCAAGGTTGATGCCGCCGAACGAAGGCTCCAGCAGTTCCACGCAGGCGATGAACTTGTCGACGTCCTCGGTGTCAACTTCAAGATCGATGCTGTCGATATCGGCAAAGCGCTTGAACAGCACCGCCTTGCCTTCCATCACCGGCTTTGATGCCAGCGCGCCCAGATTGCCCAGGCCCAGGATGGCGGTGCCGTTGGAGATCACGGCGACCAGGTTGCCCTTGATGGTGTAATCATAGGCACTGTCGGGATCGGCGGCGATGGCGCGCACCGGGGCGGCGACACCGGGCGAATAGGCAAGGGACAGATCGCGCTGCGTCGCCATCGGCTTGGAAGCGACGATGTCGATCTTCCCGGCCTTGCCCATGCGGTGATAGGCCAGTGCCTCGCGGTCACCAAAGTCGTTGTCGTCGATGCTGCTCATTTTGCCATTCCACTGGGGATATGCCGCAGGGATAGGATTGTGGCCGCAAAGGGGCAAGCGCTTTGACACCAGGTGTGCCGCTTTCACGCGCCCCTTTGCACCGAACCGCCCGCGCGCTATCGCAGGGGTGTGACCGCCGCTTCCCCCATGATGACCCAATATCTCGGCATAAAGGCCGAGGTGCCTGACGCGCTGCTGTTCTATCGCATGGGCGATTTCTACGAGCTCTTCTTCGAGGACGCGGTTGCGGCCGCCGCCACGCTCGACATCGCGCTGACCAAGCGCGGCGAACATGGCGGCGAGCCGATTCCGATGTGCGGTGTTCCAGTGCACGCGCACGAAAACTACCTCGCCCGCCTGATCCGCGCCGGCCACCGCGTGGCGATTGCCGAACAGGTGGAAGACCCGGCCGAAGCCAAGAAGCGCGGCAGCAAGAGCGTCGTCGCACGCGCCATCGTGCGCATCGTCACGCCCGGCACCATCACCGAAACCGCCCTGCTGGAACCCAAGCGCTCCAACTGGCTGGCGGCGCTGGCCGGGACAAGCGATGCCGCCGGCCTGGCCTGGCTCGATCTTTCCACCGGCGCCTTCCACACCCGGGCTGGCAACGTGGCGGAACTGAAAGGCGAAATCGCCCGCCTTGCGCCGGCCGAACTGCTGGTGCCCGAAGGCCACGCCACCAAGGGCACAACCCGCCCCGCCACCGATTTCTCCTCCGCCCGCGCCGAGGCCACGCTGAAATCGCGTTTCGGTGTCGCCACCCTCGACGGTTGGGGCGATTTTTCCGGGCCCGAACTCGCCGCCGCCGGCGCGCTGCTGGCGTATGTCCAGGAAACCGCCCGGTCAGCTGCACCACTGATCCTGCCGCCGCGCCAGGAATTACCCGGCAGCCGCATGGCCATTGATGCTGCCACCCGCGCCAGCCTTGAATTGCAACGCAGCGGATCGCGCCACAGCCTCGAAGCCGCCATCGATCGCACCGTCACCGCCGCCGGCGCCCGCCAACTGGGCCAGGATATCGCCGCCCCGCTCACCGATCCCGGCGCCATCATCGCCCGGCTCGATCTGGTTGAATGGTTCATCGCCGATCCGCTCACCCGTACCGGCACCCGCGACACACTCGCTGGCCTGCCCGACATCGCCCGCGCATTGGCCCGCCTCACTATCGGCCGCTGGAGCCCGCGCGATCTCGGCCAACTCTCCACCGGCCTCGCCCGCGCGCTGGCCCTTCGCCACGCGCTGACCACCCGCGCTGCTCCAACCGAACTGCTCACCGAAACGCTTGAGGCTATCGGTTCCGGCCTCGGTGCCCTCGTCGAACAACTCGCCCGAACGCTGGTGGACGAACCGCCCATCGAACTGCCCGGCGCCATCCGCCCCGGCTTCGACGCGGCGCTTGATGCCCTGCGCGACACCGCGAAAGACGGCCGCTCCGCCGTGGTCGCACTCGAAACCCGCCTCAAGGCCGAAACCGGCATCACGGCGCTGAAGATCCGCCACAACAATGTGCTGGGCTATCACATCGAGGTCCCCGCCCAGCGCGCCGATCCGTTGCTGCGCGCCGACAGCGGCTTCATCCACCGCCAGACCATGGCCGGCGCCGTCCGCTTCTCCTCGCCGGAACTGGGCGAACTCGGCACGAAAATCGCCCAAGCCGCCGATCACGCGCTCGCCGCCGAAGCCGCGCATCTGGAAGAATTGCGCGAAACGGCGCTGGCCCACACCGCCAGCATCGCCGCCACCGCCGCCGCGCTTGCGCGCCTCGACGTCGCCGCCGCGCTGGCCGAACTGGCGGCCTCTGAAAACTGGTGCCGCCCCACGGTAGACGCCAGCACCGCCTTCCATATTGAATCCGGCCGCCACCCCGTGGTCGAACTCGCCGTGCGCAAATCCGGCACGCGCTTCACGCCGAACGATTGCGATCTGTCGGCCGACCGCCGGGTCTGGCTCGTCACCGGCCCCAACATGGCCGGCAAATCCACCTTCCTGCGCCAGAACGCCCTCATCGCCGTCCTTGCCCAGGCCGGCAGCCACGTCCCCGCTGCCGCGGCGCATATCGGCGTGGTGGACCGGCTCTACAGCCGGGTTGGCGCCGCCGATGATCTGGCGGAAGGCCGCTCCACCTTCATGGTCGAAATGGTCGAAACCGCGGCCATTCTCACCGGTGCCACCAACCGCAGCCTCGTCATCCTCGATGAAGTCGGCCGCGGCACCTCCACCTATGATGGCCTCGCCATCGCTTGGGCCGTGCTCGAAGCCGTGCACGACGATCTGCAAAGCCGCTGCCTCTTCGCCACCCACTATCACGAACTCGTGCCCCTCACCGCAAAGCTCGCCAGCCTTGCCAGCGTCACGGTGAAGGTGCGCGAATGGAAGGGCGATCTCGTCTTCCTGCACCAGGTCGCTCCCGGTGCTGCCGACAAAAGCTATGGCCTCGCCGTGGCAAGGTTGGCCGGCGTCCCCGCCCCCGTCCTCGCCCGCGCCCGCGCCGTCCTCACCCGCCTCGAAACCCGCCGCGACCAGACCGGCGGCATCGCGGCCGGCGTGGATTCACTCCCCCTGTTCGCCGCGCCCGCTGCGCCAACGGGCGACGACTTGCGCGAGAAGCTCGCCAGCATCGACCCCGACAACATCACCCCGCGCGAAGCGCTGGACCTGCTGGCGGACCTCAAAGCCCTGGCGGCACCGAAGAACTGAAAAGGGATGCCTCCGGCAGGCAGGGACTCGTCCCTGCACCCATAAGTTTTTGAGCTGTCCTACCCCAAAAACCGCCCGTCATGTTGGCGCAGGCCAGCATGACAGGCACTTGGGCTACAACGCCCCAATCTGCTGATCATGCACCCGCGTCAGCAGCACCAGCGCGCACGCCGCGCCGATCAGGCACATCAGCATGTCCCACTGCGTGTCCCACATATCGCCCTGCGTGCCCAGAAACGCTTCCGCCCCCTGCCCCATCGTCTGCGCCGCGCCGAACTCGATTAATTCATACGTCGCGCTCACCGCCAGGCAGCAGGCCAGCACCAGCACCA
>Ga0164293_10005974_pt1 | contig 10352 bp, 10 predicted proteins | sample GEODES118metaG_FD_111487 | JGI IMG/M metagenome (GOLD analysis project Ga0164293, IMG submission 111487) | Eutrophic lake water microbial communities from Lake Mendota, Wisconsin, USA - GEODES118 metaG | ecosystem: Environmental > Aquatic > Freshwater > Lake | place: USA: Lake Mendota...
GAGTAAAGCGGAAGATGTTATCAACGAAGAACAATACGTCTTGCTTCTCTTCATCACGGAAGTATTCCGCGACAGAGAGACCAGTCAAAGCAACGCGAGCACGTGCACCTGGTGGTTCATTCATCTGACCGAACACCAGTGCTGTTTTGTCGATAACGCCCGAGTCTTTCATCTCGTGATAAAGATCGTTACCTTCACGTGTACGCTCACCCACACCTGCGAACACAGAGAAACCACCGTGTTGAGTTGCGATGTTGTTAATGAGTTCCATGATCAAAACGGTTTTACCTACACCTGCACCACCGAAGAGACCGATCTTTCCACCTTTCAAATAAGGGGCAAGAAGATCGATAACTTTAATACCCGTAAAGAACGGCTCTTTCTTAGTAGAAAGGTGCGCGAACTTTGGAGCTGCACGGTGAATGTTGTAAGTTTTCTTGGTCTTCATCGGACCAGCTTCGTCGATTGGCTCGCCAATGACGTTGATGATTCGGCCCAAGGTCTCGCGACCTACTGGAGCTTGAATCTGTGCGCCTGTGTCTTTGACCTGTTGACCGCGAGCGAGACCTTCAGTCGCATCCATCGCAATACAACGGACAGTGTTGTTACCCAAATGCTGGGAAACTTCAATGACCAGGTTTCCTTCCCCGCCCGGGAGGGTTTTGTTTGTGAGGCGGAGGGCATTGTACAAAGCAGGAAGTTTGCCGTTAGCAAATTCCACGTCTACAACAGGCCCCATCACTTGTCGGATCACACCAGTGTTTTCCATCGAAGGCTCCTTAACCGTTCAGCGACTCGGCACCAGATACAACCTCTGCAAGTTCGGTTGTAATCTTTGCCTGACGCAGTTTGTTCATTTTGAGAGACAGTTTACGAATCATTTCTTTACAGTTTTTAGAAGCGTTTTCCATCGCACTCATACGAGCGCCGTGCTCTGAAGCCACGGCATCAAGAAGGGCGGTGTAAACCGACGTCACGAAAACTTCCGGCACCAATGTATCTAGAATGCTGCCAGCAGAAGGCTCATACTTATAGTCGTATGGGAACTTCGCCGCCAAAGCTTCTTTCTCTTCATCGGTAACAACCAAAGGAAGCAATTGCTTCAACTTGGTTTCGAAAGCAATCGCTGACAAGAACGAGTTATAGAGCACATAAACTTTGCCCACTTCACCCGAGGTGAATAAAGCAGCAAGCTCATCAGCAACCTTGCGAACTTCTTCGAAGGTGGCGTCTTGTTTTGCGAAAGTAAATGTTTTACCGGCATTCACTTCTTTGTGAACGAGGTCGCGGGTTTTCTTACCAATGAACATAAATTTGAGTTGTTCATCTTTTTTCTCTTTAGCCAAACGGCGAGCTGCCTTAGTAACTGAAGAGTTATAACTTCCGCAAAGGCCCTTATCTGAGCTGATGACCAAAACAATCGACTGGCGATTTTCTGGGTTCTCACGGAAATACATCGATGAGTAATCTTTGTTCAAAGCCGAAACTGTGCGAACGGTTTGCTCAAGCTCAGTTGCATATGGACGCATGCCCAAGATACGAACTTGCGCTTTATTAAGCTTAGCCGCAGACACCAACTTCATGGCCTTAGTGATCTTAAAAGTACCTTTGGTACTCTTAATCCGCTTTTTTAAGTCTTTAATATTTGCCATGGCCTATATCGCCTTAATTCAGCTTAGTGTTTGTAGTTAGCTACGAAAGTCTTAATTGCTTCAACCAGTTTGCCTTCGCTTTCAGAAGAGATCGCATTTTCTTTGCGAATCGCGCCTGTTAGATCAGAGTGCTTGCTGTTCAAGAATTCAATTAGGTCTTTTTCAGCCGCTTGAATTCTATCAACTGGAATTGCATCGAAGAGACCTTTAATCGCGCCGAAAATCGCCATAACTTGGTTAGTGACTTCGATTGGCTGATATTGACCTTGCTTCAAAAGCTCAACCAAACGTGAACCACGTGCGAGCTGACGCTGAGTCGCTTCATCCAAGTCAGAACCGAACTGAGCAAAGGCTGCTAGTTCACGATACTGAGCAAGATCAAGACGAAGTGTACCGGCTACTTTCTTCATCGCTTTTGTTTGAGCAGAACCACCTACGCGCGAAACTGAAAGACCAACGTTTACCGCTGGACGAACGCCTGAGTTGAAAAGATCTGATTCAAGATAGATCTGACCGTCAGTGATCGAAATAACGTTTGTAGGAATGTAAGCCGAAACGTCACCTTCTTGAGTTTCAATGATTGGCAAAGCCGTCATTGAGCCTGCGCCTAAAGCATCGTTTACCTTACATGCGCGCTCGAGAAGACGAGAGTGAATGTAGAAAACGTCGCCAGGGAAAGCTTCGCGACCAGGAGGACGGCGAAGAAGAAGAGACATCTGGCGATACGCTTGAGCTTGTTTTGTAAGATCATCATAAACGATCAAGGCGTGCTTACCGTTGTCACGGTAGTACTCACCCATTGTCGCGCCAGTGTATGGAGCGAGGTATTGCAATGGAGCCGATGATGATGCAGGAGCAGAAACGATAATGGTGTACTCGAGAGCGCCGGCTTCAGAAAGTTTCTGATAAACCTGACGAACTGTTGATTGCTTTTGACCTACAGCTACGTAGATACAAACAACGCCTTTGCCTTTTTGGTTGATGATCGTGTCAACGGCAACAGCTGTTTTACCAGTCTTACGGTCGCCAATGATCAATTCGCGCTGACCACGACCGATTGGAATCATTGCATCGATTGCTTTGATACCAGTTTGTAGCGGCTCATGAACTGACTTACGAGCGATAATGCCCGGAGCTTTTGTTTCTACTTGGCGGAATTCTTTGGCAGCAATTTCACCGTTTCCGTCGATTGGCTCACCGATTGCGTTAACTACGCGACCCAAGAGAGCGTCACCAACAGGTACCGAAACGATTTTTTCTGTACGCTTAACAGTTGAGCCTTCTTTAATAGCAGCGTCTTCACCCAAAACGGCGATACCAACGTTGTTCGTTTCAAGGTTCAAAACCATCCCCTTAACGCCGCCCTCGAACTCTACAAGTTCGCCAGAGAGAACGTTTTTGAGACCGAACACGCGTGCCACACCGTCACCGATGGTCAACACTGTTCCGATTTCGTTCATTTGTAGGCGCGATTCGAAATTTGCGATGCGCTCTTTGATGATGCCCGTGATTTCTTCCGGACGGATCGTTGTGCTCATGTTCTTCCTTCCTTGCAGTTATTCGCTAATAACGGATTGTTTAAATTGTGCCAGCTGATAGTCCAAAGAAGCATCAAGTTGAAGGTCTTCAACTGTGACTCTATAGCCTGCGCTGATATTTGCATTTTGTTGATAAACCAAAGTTGGCTCGCGGCCTACTTTCGTTTTAAGAAAAGCTTTCATTTGCTCGATGAGTTTTGGGTCGATTTGATTTTCAGCGCCCTCAACAACACCCTTAATGAAACCCTTACGTTCGTCATCAAGCACCACCATCTCTTTAATAATAAGAGGAAGAAGGCCGATACGTTTTTCTTCGATGAGATAATTTACTGCGCCAGTAAGCATCTCAGTGAATCCAGCTTTCTTGGCTACATCAGCAAAGACTGCTTTCTTTTCATCAAGAGTGAACACGTCGAGAAACATGACGTTCTCAAGTTGGTTCGCCTTATTGATGATCTCAGTTAATGTGACGAGCTCGTCCACTAATTTGATTTTCTTTTCATCACTCAGCTGGAGTAATGCGTGAGCATAAGTTTTGGCGACAGTTTGTTGTTTCATTTAACCATTTCTCCAAAAATCTTAGCCGAAGCTTTGTGTTGGAAATCTTTATTGCCTTTGATGGTGGTCTTTGCCTTAGCAATAACTTCATCAAGAAGACTGGCATTCAACGCAGAAATAAGAGATTTTCTTTCTGCTTCAATTTTCGCAGAAGCGTCTGTCTTTAACTTGAAAGACTTTTCTTCCATTTCGCGTGCGTAATTTTTTTCGTAGTTTTTAACTTCTACTTCTGCCTGGCGAAGAATCTCTTTAACTTCGTTCTCTACAACTGCCATTTTCTTCTGTTGAGCTTGAAGCATAACTTCAGCTTCTTTTGATTTTAAGCTGGCGCGCTCAAGCGTATTGGCAATTTCTTCTGCTTTAGCTGTGAAATGATCAGATAGTGGCTTCTTTAGCTTCCACACCAAAAAACCAACCAGTACAAAGACGTTGACCAATGGAGCGATAAGATCAGAGAGGTGGCCATGGCCGCCATTACCAGCTGCTAAAGCAGAAGGAAGGATTGCCATTAAAACTAAAGCGACTGTTAATTTATTCAACATCATTAGCCTCTAGTTCAAAATTTTGTTCACGAGATCGCCTGCTAGGCCATCTACATCACTCATGAACTTGCTACGATTATTTTGAATGCCGCGCTCAATATTCTGGCGTGACTCTTCAACAAATTGATTAATTTCTTTTTCTGTTTTCTTAAAGGTTTCGTGATAACTCGCTTGAATTCCCTGTTTTTTTGCAGAGAGAATTTTCATCGATTCCTTATTCGCATTATCGATTTTCGCTTTATATTCCTGTGCCAATTTATTCACAGTTTCTAAAGTGTGATCTGCACTACTTTCAAGCTTCACCGTTTTGTCTTCGCGATTCTCCAATACAAATTGAAGATGATTGAGGAATACAAAACGAGCAACGATGAAAATAACAAATATCAAAACGAACTGAGGAATCAGTGATGAGTCGACACCCAATTGGGTGAAAATGGCCTTGACGGTATCCATGGATGAGAGTCCCAGGGTTAGTTAATTAGCTGTAATTAAATAGACGTGGTGGGGGTTATCGTCAAGAAAGTTATTTCTTCTCTTTCATCTTCGTGACGCCATGGAAAATAACTCCTTCTTCGACAACGAGCGAAGGAGCAATGACTGTTCCTTCGAAGCGCGCTGGGCGTCGAATTTCGACACGAGAAGAAGCTTTTACATTTCCTTTAACTGAGCCAGAAATAATCACAACGTTGGCGTTGATATCAGCGTTGATGACGGCGCCTTCTGAAATAATAAGTGTGTCATTTGAGAAAACAGAGCCATTCACGACTCCAGCAATGCGCACGACACCACTAAACGAGAGGTTACCTTCGAATTTGCAGCCCTCTTCAATAATGGCGCAGATCTCGCTTCGTTTTGACACGTAAGTCCTATTTCATTAGATAGCCGAAAACATCATTGAACTCAGCTTCGTTACTGAATTTAATTGTAATCGATCCTGCGCCGTTTTTCTTACCTTTTACAGCAAAATGAAAACCAGTCTTCTTTTCAAGACGTTCGCGCAGTTGATCGTAACGCTCGACTACTAGGTTTTTACCCTCTTTCGCCTTCACGTTTTTCTTTCCGGCCTTCGCAAGATCTTCTAGCTCGCGTACAGACAATTGTTTGCTCGCTGCTTCATTAGCAAGACGCTTGGTTAATTCATCATCTCCAAGAGAGACGAGAACTTTGGCGTGACCAAAACTCAAATGCTCTTTGTTTAAAAGCATAATGACATCTTTCGGTAGTTTCAAAATACGCAAAAAGTTCGCTACCGTTGAGCGCTCTTTCCCAACTTTTTTTGCTACTTCTTCTTGAGTGAGTCCGAATTCATTCATCAATTGGAAATAGGCCAAGCCTTCTTCGATACAGTTCAGGTCTGAGCGCTGAACGTTTTCGATGATCGACATGACCATGTTGTCTTTCTTGGTCGAACGCTTAATCAAGACGGGTACACGCTCAAGGCCGGCGAGTTTTGAAGCACGCAAGCGACGCTCGCCTGCAATCAATTCAAATGTTCCATCAGCACTCTCTGCTACAAGCAACGGCTGGATAACTCCATTCTCTTTAATGCTCTCTGCAAGCTCGAGGAGATCTTTTTCTTTGAACATTTTGCGAGGTTGATTGCGGTTAGCAATGACCTTCTCAACTGGCACTAACATCGGTTGGTGTTCAACCACGGTACGTGTTTCTGCTTTTGCCTGAACTGGCTCGTGGAGCACTCTTTCAGTGCTTGCCCCCATAGAACCACCACCCAAAAGTGCGGCCATGCCTTTACCTAATTGCGGTTTTTGTTTCATTGTCATGGGGCGCTCCTATGGGTGAATTTCGTAGTCATCAAAAGACGGAATGCGTGGTGGGGCATCAGGCAATACGGCCTTAGGTGCCTTAGGGGCTTCTGTTGGAATTGATGATTCCTTCTTCCCTTCCGTTTTCATAATGACTTCTTTGGCCAACGAGAGATACGCCTCACTTCCCTTTGAGGTGATATCGTACAAAATAATCGGCTTGCCGTGTGACGGGCATTCCGAGAGTTTTACATTTCGAGGAATGATCGACTTCATGATGTCATCTTTGAAGTGATTCATAAGATCTTGCGCCACAAGCTTAGAGAGATTGTTACGCGAATCGTACATAGTAAGAAGAATGCCCTCAAGCTCGAGCTTGGGATTCAAGCTGGCGCGAATGAGACGGACTGTATTCAAAAGCTGAGAAAGACCTTCCATCGCCAAGAACTCTGTCTGCATCGGCACCAAGAAAGAATGGGCGGCATTTAGGGCATTTACTGCCAAAATATTCAAAGAAGGTGCGCAATCAATAATGATGTAGTCATACTTATCCATCACCGGCTCAAGTGCGGTCTTGAGTTTCGCTTCGCGAGCAAAGGCACTCACGAGTTCAATCTCTGCACCGATCAAGTTGTTGTCTGATGGACAAATGTCCAAACCAGGCATCTCGGTCCTATAGAGGCAGTTCTCAATCGACTCTTCGCCAATCAGTGCATGGTAGATATTTAGTTGAGCAAATTTCTCTTTTTCAAGGCCCAGACCAATGCTGGCGTTACCTTGTGGATCCAAATCGATCAGGAGTGTTCGACGCTCTGCGGCGGCAAGTGAAGCGCTCAGGTTAATTGCGGTGGTGGTCTTTCCTACGCCGCCTTTTTGATTAGCGATCGCAATAATTTTAGCCATTTAACCCTCCACTCGGAATAAATTCGAGACTTAAAATCTAGAGATAATCGCTGAGTTTGACAAGGTATTTGGCTGTTCCACGTGGAACATTTCGAGGTTTAAATCCAATCAAACGTCGCTCATCTGTCCCTGGAATAGAAAGCAATACGTTGTATTTAAGCTCCCATTCTTTGCTCAATTTCTTTTCAAATTCCGGCTGCTCTTTCTCCATATAAGATGGCCCCTTATAGAAGAACACCGTTACATCTTTTGCGGCAACTTGTAGTGAGGGAAGAAAGTCCATCACCGTGCCAACGGCTTTGAAGGTGATAATGCAAGGACGATCGATGAGCACTTCTTCTGCTCGATGGTGATAGGCCTTGGCATTCTTGATCTTCAACTCCTCGGCAATAACATTCACCGCATCGACCTTCTTGCCGCGCGATTCGAAACCAATAAAGCGATGTTTTGGACAGTGATGGGCCATTGGAAGCAGAGGGAATCCACCCCCGAAACCAATATCAACCATCAACCCCTTCTTATCCAGTTCCGCCTTAAATTCAGGTGATTGCTCATAGGGAAGAATAGAATCGAGGATCTGTTTCTCGTAAAACTCCTGATCATCCAAGATGCGAGTTAAATTGAGGCCTGCGAAGCGTGTTTTTAAGAGATTTAAGTATGAGAGAGAAAAATTCATCATATTAGAGAGCTTTTGAAGCGACGACGGCCAGAGTAGCAGGGCGAATTCCCTCAATGCGCTTTAGTTGTCCGAAGGTTTCTGGCTTAATTTTTGATATTCTGTGCCTGCATTCAAATGAAACGTTCTTTGATTCGATAATTTCTGACCAATTAATAAGAGTCGCATCCATCTTTTTAATCTTTTCGTTCTGATCGTCGAATCTTTGAATATATCCGGCATATTTTTTATCGATCGCTACCGTACGAACAATGTCGTAATCGAATTCAAGTTCGTATACACGCAAAACCTCAATCAAAGTTGTGATCGGATTTAACCAAGCTTGTTTCAAAAGTTCAGAAAGAGTCATCGCGCGCGAAAGTTTGTTCTCAGAATTCTGCGAAAACTTCAGAAGTGTCTCGGAATTCTCAGAAAACATAAATTCATCGCAAATTTTGCTCAAAATTTGCACCTGAGTGCTGAAACGCTCTAAAAAGCCGTCTAAAGGCTTTTGCAAAAATAGGTACTCACGGTAGGGCTTCATACGCAAAATTGAGTTGTCTTCGCGAATAAATAGACGATTTTCAGATCTTGCAGTGAAAAGTCGGTACGGCTCATCGCGAGTGTTCGCTACTAAATCCTCAATCATCACCCCGATATAAGAATCATGACGAGAAAGATGAAGTGGCGGTCTTTCAAGAATTGAAAGGGCCGCATTCGCTCCGGCGACCCAGCCTTGGCCAGCAGCTTCTTCATAACCAGAAGTTCCATTCAACTGACCGGCAAAGAAAAGGCCCGGAATTTGGCGATATTCTAAAGCTAAAGTGAGCTCAGTTGTATCGACTACATCATATTCTACGGCGTAACCCGGAATTTTGATTATTGCCTCCTGGAGCCCAGGAATGGTGCGAATAAAAGCCTCTTGAACATCTGCAGGAAGACTCGAACTGATCCCTGATGGATAAACCGTATCGAGATTAATCCCTTCAGGCTCAACGAACACATGATGAGAGTTGCGATCCGGGTAACGGAAAGCTTTATCTTCAATCGACGGGCAATAGCGCGCTCCCACTCCCTTAATTTGTCCGTTATACATGGGAGAGCGCTCTTTATTATCGCGAATGATAGTGAGTGTTTCGAGATTTGTATGTGTCAGATAACAGCTCACTTGCTGCGATTCACGGCCAAAAGGCTGATTCATACAATGAAAGTTGCGTGTCTCTGGATCAGAGGGCTGCTCTACCATCTGGCTCGTATCGATCGACGTCCTTAAGAGTCTCGAAGGTGTTCCCGTCTTAAAACGGGCCGGACGAGTCTTAAATGCCTTGAAAATATCTGTTAATGAATCAGCTGCCTCGGCATCCACTCGCCCACCCACTGACTGATTCATCCCTTGGTGAAGTTTGCCATTGAGGAAAGTGCCGACAGTCACAACAACCTTCTTGGCAGTGAAATTACCCTGAGTGGTAGTGAGTGCAAACCCATCAGCAGAGCTGTCGAGGGACTGAAGTTTAGCTCGAATAACTGTGATGTTTGGAATCGTGGCGATGATGGATTCGGCTTCTTGAGAGTAACGTTCTTTATCAATCTGAACTCGAGTGGATTGAACTGCGAGGCCTTTTGAATCATTGAGTGTGCGGTACTGAATGCCGGCCTTGTCGGCGAGAATTCCCATCACTCCGCCGAGAGCATCAAGCTCCCTCACGACTTGACCCTTACCCACTCCACCAACTGAAGGATTGCAAGGAGCAGAACCAATACCCACTCCGGGCAAAGTCACCAGACCAATGTTCAAACCAAACTGCGCAGCAATCCAAGCCGACTCAAGTCCGGCATGCCCACCACCCACTACGATAAGATCAAAATTTGTCATTGTTCCACGTGGAACACATCATTTGCCGATGCAAAAATTCGCAAAGATGTGATCCAAAACCTCGTCGGGCGAAACTATGCCTAAAAGCTCCTGAAGACAATGCCCTAAGGCATTTAATTCATGAGACAAAATGGCTATATCTGACTGTGTTTCCTGGGTATTTTTATAGTCCTCGGACAGCACATAAGCGCTTGAAATTACTTGCTTTTGTCGCTCCTGGAGGATTGGCGAAATACGACTTAATTCAAAATATTTTTTATTTACAATGGCAGGCAATTCATTAATATCATTGGAGAAATAGCCACGATCCACAACCTGCCCCGATAGGACCAAGCCTTGTGACAAAATACCCGCTTTCGCCGCCTCAAAACCAGCAAGATCCGCGTGAGTGAAAATCACAAAATCAAACGAGTGATGAAGCAGTTCTTTGAGAGCAGCTACATCACTTTCAAAAGGATTAATCAAAAGAATGGAAAAAAAAGCGCGCGAGAGTCTTTCCATTGCTAACTCAATACCCCGCGATTCAATTTTATTTTCCGTCTGACGTATTCCGGCCGTATCAACCAGGCGATAGGTCACCTCACCCATCTGAATGTCTTCTGAGATGAAATCTCGCGTTGTACCGGCCTCTGAAGTCACAATCGCTCGCTCTTCACCCAAGAGATTATTGAAAAAGGTCGATTTTCCCGCATTGGGAAGACCTGCGATGACAATTTCTGGGCGCAAAAGTCGCGAAGAATGAGGATCAAGTCGCTTTTTGAGCGAACTAATTTTTATGAACAACTCATTCCATGATTCATGGAGCTTCTTTTTGGCTTCCTCTTCTCCTACGTCCTCGTGGAAATCCAGCAAAAGCTCAAGTGAAGCC
>Ga0164293_10005976_pt1 | contig 10351 bp, 8 predicted proteins | sample GEODES118metaG_FD_111487 | JGI IMG/M metagenome (GOLD analysis project Ga0164293, IMG submission 111487) | Eutrophic lake water microbial communities from Lake Mendota, Wisconsin, USA - GEODES118 metaG | ecosystem: Environmental > Aquatic > Freshwater > Lake | place: USA: Lake Mendota, Wisconsin...
AATGAGCGGGGAAGAGAAACGCTGCAGAAGTTCGCTTGTTTGGCCTGAACAAAAAGCGGTTCGTTTTGGAAATGCCAGCATTGAATGCGTCGCGAGCGGCTGGCAGACAGACGGGTTCGATTCACACCAAAGTTGTCTCTGGCGGAGCTGGCAGCAGAAAGACCACGAGGAAATGTCGGCCCTGGAAAACAACCAGCCCAGGGTAATCCCGCAGTCAACCCAATCTTCCGGCCTTCACCCATTCTGCGGGATCCCGCTAGCAGACGGCTGCTCGATCAAACGGGCCTGGCGGCGATCTTCTGCCGCAAACCCACGTCTCCATACTCGCCGTAAAACCGTTTGATCCAATGCCGCCGCGAGCTCTGCTCAAGGTGCCGCACCCAACCTTGGCGGCTGAGCAACCGGTCGCTGATTCGCGGATTGCTGACCTCGCACAGCAAGGCATCGCTCCGTTTGATCTCGGCGACGCGGTCAAGTACCCGCAGGGCCGCGACAAATGTCTTGTAAGGCGTCGCCCAATTCGTGTGGATGTAAGCCAGAGTCAAAAAATTCGAATGCTGCAACGGTTGGTTGTAGTACAACCGGCACTCATCAGGTTGACCCCGTTCATGCTGCCAACCACCCCACCAGCGAACTTCGGCTGCTGAAATCAACTTGGGCCAGGGCCTGAACTGAATCGACTCGAGCTCGCCGTGGCGGACCAAGATCATTCCGTACCGTCGGCGGCGAATCGTCTCACGCCCCGCTTCCACATCCCGAATTGAATCAAACCAGGGACTGCTCATTGGTTGCCCTCGTCCAACTCGCCACCGCGCAGCCGACTCATCGTCCATAACATCGGACCAATTGCCGCCAGACAGCCAAACAGAATCGACAACGTGATCCAGTGCGGCAACTGAAAGAAATTTTCAACCGCGATCGGCCATAACCAGCGCCAACCGAGCACGACGAGCACCGCCCCCAAGGAAAGATAGGGACCGAAAGCCAAGACGTTGCTGCCACTGATCAGAAACTGCAGACCGACAATCAACAAGGCAGCGAAGGGCGCGGCAACAAATGCCATCAGCACTGCTTGCCAGCCCAGAAAGGCACCAATCATGGCCATCAGCGTGACATCACCAAAGCCCATGGCCTCTTGTCCATAAGCGTAGGAACCGATCAGTCGCACTCCCCATGTCAGTCCGCCACCCATGGCCAAACCGAGCAGGGCCCCCAGCAAACTGTCCCAGCGGTCCCCTTTCAGAAACCAAACCGCTCCGATTATCAAGCTGAGAACGACCGCCAACAACAGCATTCCATACAGCGCGGCATGCGGGCGCCTTTGCCGAACCCGAATCGCGCAGCGGGTGCGACGGGCCGGCCGAATGATGCTGGCCCAAAGCAAGCGACAGCCTGCCCCTATCCCCCGCCGAAAGTCAAAGGTCATGGGCAGCAGAGCCCAAGCCCAAACCCAAATGGTGCCTAGTCCGGCGCCAAGGCCGCGCCAGTCATAACGCCATTCTGCTGCGTTGAGAGAGTGCGGAGTCAAAAAATTCACTGCCTGGTAACTGGCAACCATCGCGTTGGCCTGTTCGGGCAGTCGATAATTCGGCGCGGCAATCGCAAAGGTCAATGCGGCGAGCGTCCCCGGAATCGTGATCCAGTCGGGAATGGTCATTTCATCCAGATCGATCAGCGAGGCAATCGTCACCAGCACGAACAGCAGCGACAACGACGAGTACCAGATTTCAAGGTCGCCCTCTCGCGGTGGCGTCCCGGACAACCCGCCCCCGGCCAGCCAATGATAAAACCAGACCGCTCCGCAGGCGAACCCCAATTCGACCACAAGCGGCCGGATCCAAAATCCACGCCCCAGTACGGACGCATCCCGGCGAAGCGTGAGCCAGCCAAAGATCGGCAGATAGTCGGTGGCCCGCCGGACTGAAACGTCAGGATGTTGCGGTCCCCAAGGACTGTGCGGCAGGATTCCATAAAAGCGCAACGTACAAATCGCCCAATTGGCGATTGCACCCACCATCGCTCCAAAGATGAACAACGGGATGTCGATCTGGAGGTTCATGCGGATAACGGGGAATACGGAATAGAAAAAGGCTGCTCGGCATCGTTGTCCGTCGGGCCCAACGAGGAGTTGCTGGTTCAGGACGAAGGCGCATTCGTTTTATCGACTGCGGTTGAGGACTGCCACCATTCAACGATTTTTTCGGCCGCTTCTGCCGGACTGAGCTGATTCGTCGCGAGGGAGAAGTCAGCGCACACGGTATAGTTGGCCGCGCGCTGCGTCCCCAAAGCCTGTAATTCGGCAAGGCTGCCCAGCCCTGTTAAAGCAGGCCTCCGCCCCTTTGACTTCACATCCTGTTCCAACCGGCGGAACAGCACTTCGGCAGGTGCTTGCAACCAAACGCCCCGGCCCGATCGGCGCAGCAAGTCCCGGTTGGCAGGCCGCTCGCAAGTCCCACCACCCAGTGCGACCACACCGGGCGCTGCTTGCCCCGAAAGCAGCGCCTCTGCAACCACCTCCAGCGTGCGGCCCTCCAATTCGCGAAAAAAGGGCTCGCCTCGGGAGCGAAACAGTTCGCTGACCGACTGACCGGTAGTTTGCTCAATCAGCTCATCGAGGTCGAGGAACGGTCGCTCCAGCCGGGCAGCCACCAGTTTTCCGATCGTTGACTTCCCCGTCCCGCGCAGTCCCAGCAGATAAAGATGCATGCGAAAAAGTTCCTCCGCGAAGCAGACCCGGGATCGAAAAAACCCCCTCGGTCACCCGAGAGGGTTTAATTTTGAACCGCCAGCAAATTCCGTCAGCGGAAATACTGGCAATCGTAATGGACCTGTCCGAGGTCAAGCTGGCGACACCACCGCCAACTCGCTGCAGCGCCCGCCGCAGAACTCACTCCGACGATCGCGTCATCATCCAGGCAGTCCTTGGTCCTGTGAGCTCGAGTCCACCGCGCTACGGTGCTGAGGGCTCCCGTACTAAGCGCTCTTGGTTTCAGGCATCGTGAACTGGATCTTGTTCCCATTCACAATTTCCTCGGTAATGACAAATTTGCTTCCCTTCGGCTGGTCGGGGAGTTCATACATGATGTCCAGCATGACCCGCTCGACGATGGAGCGCAACCCGCGAGCTCCAGTTCCCTTTTCCAACGCCCGTTTGGCAACCAGCTTCAAGGCGTTTTCGGTGAACTCGATGTCACAGTGCTCCATCTGGAAGAGCGTTTGATACTGGCGGACCAAGGCGTTCTTCGGTTCGGTCAGCACGGACATCAGACCGGCCTCGTCCAGAGGGGCGAGGCTGGAGACCACCGGCAAGCGGCCGATCAATTCGGGAATCAAACCAAACTCCAGAATGTCATCGCTGGTCACTTGGGCCAGGATCTCTGCCCGTTCACCATCAGCCTTGAATCCGGCTTGCTGTCCGAAGCCGATGGTGCGGCGACCGAGGCGGCGGCGGATGATATCTTCCACGCCAACAAAGGTTCCACCGCAAATGAAGAGAATGTTCTTGGTGTCGATCTGGATATATTGTTGCTCGGGATGCTTCCGTCCGCCTTGAGGCGGGACATTGGCAACGGTTCCTTCGAGCATTTTCAAGAGGGCCTGCTGGACGCCTTCACCGGAAACATCCCGGGTAATGGAAACGTTGTTGGAAGTCTTGCCGATTTTGTCGATCTCATCGATATAGATCACGCCCCGTTGCGCGGCCTCAATATCGAAGTCAGCAGCGTGCAGCAATTTCAGCAGCAGGTTCTCGACGTCTTCGCCGACGTATCCGGCTTCGGTCAAGGTGGTCGCATCGCCAATCGCAAACGGCACGTTCAGAACCCGGGCCAGCGTTCGGGCCAACAACGTCTTGCCGCTGCCGGTCGGGCCAACGAGCAGAATGTTGGATTTCTCCACTTCTACATCGCTGCCTTCCCAATCAATGGTCAACCGCTTGTAGTGATTGTGCACAGCGACTGCGAGGACCTTCTTGGACTCTTCCTGCCCAATCACATACTCGTTCAGCTTGCCGACAATTTCCCGAGGCGTCGGGATCTTGGAGAACAGCTGCTTGGTCGGGCCACGCCGACGCTGCTCCTGGTCGAGAATCGACTGGCAGAGTTCAATGCACTCGCCGCAGATGTAGACATCACCGGGACCTTCCACCAGCGGTCCCACTTCACGGTAGCTCTTGCGACAAAACGAACAATGAGCGTTCTTTTTGGCAGTCCCGGTACGGCGACTGCCTGTTGTATCGTTGCCAGCGGGCATGGTCACTCCTAATTCAAGTCCAATTGCGAAAACCTGCGTCCCCGCAATCCTGTGTGGCTCGAATCACGATTGCCTGGCACTGTGCCAGACATCGAAGGTGCTTCCCTGCCCGCATCTTCGAGCAAATGTATTTTCAGACCGCGAGCCCCCAAAATATGAACGAGACTTCCGACGGCTGTTTTATCGAAATCAAACCAAAAACCGAAATAACCCTGACAGCATTTCCCAGCCGCGGCAACCGCTCCGGAAAACCACCGGACAACCGGTACTTTCCCTTCCAGCATGCCTGACAGGCTCACTCGGCGGCCAACCAAATTAAAACGCTAACCAAATTCAAGACCAACCAAAGCCGGCTCAATCGCCAGGGCACTCGGTCCAGCCATGTTGCAGGCTAGGACTTCGAGCCCTGAGAATCCTCGCTGGAGACTTCGCGAAAGGCCACGCTTTCACCGGCCACTCGAGATTCACCTGCTTCGCCAGAACTGATTGGCTTTTTCGAGCCCGCGGATCCTTCGGAACCTGCGGAACCTACGGAACCTGCGGAACGTTGGGAAGTCGCCTCGCGGGCCCGCCGATACTCGGCATCGTTCAAGGCACCAATCTCTTTCAAGGTTCGCATGTCATTGATCCGGTCTGCCTCGCTCGGCCTCAAACCGAACGCGAAATCACGGAACAACTTCACCAAGTAAACCCCTGTTACGACCAGAACCAGCAGCAATGTCAACCACACCACCCAACGGGCTTCGGTGATTTGCATTGTCTCGTTCCAAAACTTTTTCAGGGATTCAAACATTTCAGCAAGTCATTAACGGGCGAAGGCAAATCACCTGGCGCAAGCTCCAGGCAAGCAGAGTTTCCAGAACGTGTGTCGGGCCTATTATATCCCGCCCACTCCTCCCGGTTTAGCTCAATTTCCCGCACCTCAACCTGTACCCCTGCAATCACCCTGTATCGTCGCGAACTGGGGAATAGTCGGGGTTTCGCTCGGCATTTCCCAGCCTTGCGACTTCCCAGTCCCCCCCGAACGCTTGTGATGGCCAGAGTTTGACACCGCCGATTCTCGTCACTGCCGCCACCTGACAAGGTCAGGGCTATTGGTGGTTTTTGACCGCAGTCATCGCGGCCAAATTTGGCGAGCAATCGTGTTCGGCAACTTTTACGCCCGCTCGGGGAAACTGGTTCGGCGAAACTTTAGTTTTTTTCCGCTTTCTTGAGCACAATCCGCACAACAGTGCTGCTGCATGAATTGTTGCTTTGCCGGACACGGCTCGACCGAATTCTCTAGATGACGGTGACATGGAGAACGAGTCTTTCATGGTGCACCTCACGACGGCATGGCTCCCGCGGGAGTTCATCCGATCGGCTCCTTGATCGCGCCGCCCGGCACGGAAGCTGAAGTCCTCATCATTGATTGTTGGCCTGATTGGTTTTGGTTCTTGAGCAGCGACAACCCTGCGAACCAATCCTCTCGGGCAAACACGCTTGTCGTCCAGCCTCCCCAGCACACCGATCGGGTACTCGAAACATGTCGCGCTCCTGGAATTCCGCGTCCGCCATTCCGCTCACCGATGCACAAGGGCAGCAGCTGAGCACGGTGCGCTTGGCGAGCAAGCGACTTCTATTCAGCTTTGGACTCCGACCGCTGCTCCTATCGTTGTGTATTGTCTGGACCGCGACGGAGCCTGCCTGGGGACAACTGAACCTGTTTGGCCGGCGTCCCGAGTCGGCGCCGGCGACGAATGTTCCCGCCAACGTGAAACGGGTCGGGACGCGGCTGACTGGCTTTGGCATTCCGTTTTCGATTGAGAACCCGGAGGAAAAGTTCGTCGAGGTCCAGTTGTTCATGTCCAAGAACCGCGGGTTGACGTGGCAGTTTTACGCGCGGCAAAATCTCGATGCCCGCGAGATCCCTTTTGAGGCAACAGGTGATGGCGAGTATTGGTTCTGCCTCAAGACTCTGGACCGCAATCGACAACTCCAGCCTCCCGGAAATGCCAAGGTCGAATTGATTGTCGTGGTCGATACGCTCCAACCGGAAGTTGATTTCCGGGTGCAGACCGATGCTGCTGGCCGAGTGGTCTGTCGCTGGAAGGCAGACGACCAAAATATTGATCCCACGACAGTCCAGCTCGCTTACCGGCCGCTGCTTTCCGAAAACGATGCGGAGAACACATGGGTGGATGTTCCTTACAAGGCGGTCGAAGGTGCCAAGAATGGAACCTTTTCGGACCAATATGCTTTCTGGGGTGACGCCTCGGCCCGAGAGATGGTCGTCAGGTTGAAGATTGCCGACCTGGGAGGAAACGAGGTCGTACTCGAACGGCAAATTGTCTCGCCCCGCATGACGCTTAATCGGCCTCTCGCAGGCGCAGCCAATCGCTCTGGTTTGCCAGCGAACTTGGCCAGCAGCAACGTACAACGTCCCGTACTTCCGCCTCCCGACATGCCGCTGCCGTCGACTCGCCCCGGTTCCACTTCGTCCACGCCGCCAGCTTCCGCCAAGCCTGCTCCGACCGGAAAATCGAACCCGCCGGATCCGAATTGCCCGGATGGTAAGTGCCCGCCGCAAAAGCCGACCTTGCTGGGAAACTGGAACCCGTGGAAGAAGAACGAAGCTCCGGAGCCTCCCCCAGCTTCATTGCCTGCAGCTGCGTTTCCGAATCCGGGCAATGCCCCTCCGACTCAACTCGCGAGCGGTCCCACTTTTCCACCTTCCCAGCTTCCCGCAGCAGGACTGGCAAGTTCCGGATTGGCCAATTCGGGGCAAGCCAACTCTGGTCAAGGCAGTTCAGGCAGTGCTGCTCCCCGCTACGCCTCGAACAGCCAGGACCCGGTCCCGACGCATCCCACCAATCAGGCGGGCGTGAACCCAGCCGCCCGTCAAGGCGGAACCCAGCCTGGACCGATCCAATCCAATCTCCACTCGGCCGCCTCGCTTCAGTCAGGCGATTTGTACGGCGGCGCGTCAGGCACCAGCCGACCGGCTCAAGCTACCAATTCAACAGCACCTTCCGCTTCCGGCAGTGCCTCGGGTACCCTCTGGCCGAGCCGATCGCTGGCTGCGGATGGACATTCCACCAACCAGGGAACTGCGTTGCCGTTCAACCAGAGTGCCAGCCCGCGGATGTCCATCGGACTGGGAAGCACGGTCGACCTGCCGCAATCAGTCCCAAGCTCGACGCCGGCTATCTCAAGTTCAACGCCGGCGACTGCTGATCAAAATCCGCTTCCGGGGGCCTCCGCGGCGAATGGCACGGTTTGGCCCGGGAATTCAACTGGCTCTCAGGTACCGCCAGAGTTTGCCCCAGCCACGCTGCCGCAAGCCGCACTGAACGCACAGGTCCCAGCCCCGCTTTTGCCTCCGGGCGGCGCAGCAGCAACCACTCCTCCGCGTGATGCTTTGACGGCAGAGTCGGCCCCGCTGAACGTTCTCCCCGCCTCGGCCACGGTTGGTCGCCCGGAAGAAGCAGCCAGTCCTAGCGTCCTGAGTCCTGCGGCAGTCGCCCCGTTGCCAATCGCGCCACCACTGAGCAGCGCCACAGCCTTAAATGTTCAAGGCGTTGGGAGCCAGCGATTCAAATTGAATTACGAAAACACTTTTCTTGACCCGGCACTGATCAAGAGCGTCGTGCTCTGGATGACGACTGATGGCGGTCAGAATTGGACTTCCTATGGCGAGGACACTGATTGCGAGAGTCCCTTTCCCGTGCAAGTAGTCAGTGAAGGAGTTTATGGCTTCCGGATCGTCTTCGAGACGAAGGACGGAGTGATGGGTCGGGCCCCAGCCCGGGGCGACCAACCGGACATGTGGATCCGGGTCGACACAACGCCGCCGGAGGTTCAACTGATCTCGGCTCCGTTCGGTCGAGGCGCCGACGCCGGTGCCTTGGTGATTAACTGGAAAGCGACTGACATCGATTTGGGTGAACGCCCGGTTTCGTTGGCGTGGAGTCCCACCTCGGAAGGCCCGTGGACGAACATCGTCAATGGCCATCCGAATACCGGCTCCTACGCTTGGCGTGCTGGCAACCAAGCCCCCGATCGGGTCTTTCTCCAACTGGAGGTGACCGATGCCGCCGGAAATCGCACCACCAGCCAGACCACCCGCCCGATTGAGCTGAACGGCCTCGCTCCCCGCGGCCGAATCCTGAGTGTCGACCCAGTGCGTTAAACCAACTTCAGCGCTACGCAGCCAATGCGGTCCGCTGTCGTTTTCCTGCACCCGGCCAATCGATGGTCTCAGCATCCCTTGGCCTGGAGGCAGAGCACCTCCCTCCCCGCGACTCCGCCTTGCAAGCTAGAATCAGCGGCATGGCAGCTCCTCAACACGCTTTCGACATTTTGCAATCCGCGCCGCAACTTCCTCGCGGTGGCGTCTGCGCCCTGTTCGGTGAGCAGCGGTTCCTGATGATCGAAACGCTTCACCACTTGCAACGAGTGGGCGCAGGTGACGAACTGCAAGTCGTTCGTTTTCAACCCGGCGAAGCCAAGTGGGCCGACTTGATCGATGAACTCGACACCCAATCATTGTTTGGGGGAAGCGGTCCCAAACTCGTGATTCTCGATGAAGCCGACCAATTCGTCACGCACAATCGCGAGAAGCTCGAAGAGCTCACTCAACGCAAAGGGCTGAGCGGATTGCTGGTGCTGCTGGTCAACAAATGGCCCGGCAACACTCGACTCTATAAACTCGTTAACGAACACGGCTGGGCGATTGACTGCAACTTGCCTTCCTCTGGGAGCGGACAGCAAAAGAAGCTCGATGAAGCGAAGATCAGCAAATGGATCGGCTCTCGCGCCAAACAGCAGCATGGGCTGACCATCGCCCCGGCGGCGGTGACGCTGCTCAAAGAACTCACCGGGTCCGAATTGGGACGGGTGGAGCAGGAGTTGGCCAAGCTTGCCTTGCATGCCACCGCTGGTGAACAGGTCACATCGGAGCTGGTGCAAACCGTTGTCGGCGGTTGGCGAACGGAAACGATGTGGAACGCCATAGACGCAGCAGTCGATGGAGATGCCGCTGCCAGTTTGCGAATGCTCGACAAACTGTTCCGCAACGAAGAAGTTCCGTTAGCCCTGTTCGGACAGTTCGGCTGGTCACTCCGCCGCTATGTGCAGGTCTTTCACGCGGTCGAAGCAGCCCGCCTCGAAGGGCAAAAGCCCAATCTGCGCGCTTTTATTTCCGCTGCCGGTTTTCGGGAGTGGGAGGCCTCCAAAGCCGAGGCCCGGATGCAGCGACTGGGGCGCGGTCGACTGCAGCTCCTCGGTGACTGGCTGCTGACCGCTGACCAGCAACTCAAGCGTTCGCATTCGCATGAATCTCGCGGCAGGCTCGTTTTGGAAAAGCTTGTGCTGATGCTGGCCGGCTTTCGCGCCACTGCCGGCTAAGCTCCGCTGAGCTTACGAAAATCCATCCGCTTGCTCGGTCTGCTGATTTTGCTCGACCCGCTGATTTCGGCGGGAAACCGAGAACTCTCGAAACGCGGTGATGCTTGCGCGTTTTTTTGCTTGCACTCACGCTAGCGTCGCATTCACGCAGCCCTTGCCGGCCAAGTGAGCTTTCTCTAACATCCGCCCCGCTGGCAATGACCCACGCACTCACGTCGGTCGGAAATGAAGGACTCTTCAGCGCCCCCTGGATGGTGAATTTTCTATGGCTTTCCCGCTTCGCATTGCTACCTGCCTGTTGCTCACTCTGCTCTGTGCGAGTGGCTGCCGACCGTTCCAGCCCGGGTCGCTTAGTCGCCTGCAACAACCTCTGCCGACAAGCGAGGAACAGGCTTGGGCCACGGAACGGACTCCGCTGCAAAAGAGCCGGAGCCAGAGTGATGAGGCTGCCTCCATCCCGCGAACCGCACGAACATCCGCCCAATCGCAGCAACCTGAAACTTCCGGCTCTCAGCCCCTGAATTCAGCTGAGCTCTCGCATTCAGAACATTCCAGTCATGGTTACTGTGCCGCTTGCGGTGTGACTCATGGCTCCAGCAATGGTCCGCCCGATTTCAAGTTCACTCAGCCCCTGCCACAATTTCAACCAGTTCGGCCAACTCCGCCTCAGCAGCCCTCCTCGGCGTCACTCCCCGATCAATCGAGCAGCAAG
>Ga0164293_10005977_pt1 | contig 10351 bp, 16 predicted proteins | sample GEODES118metaG_FD_111487 | JGI IMG/M metagenome (GOLD analysis project Ga0164293, IMG submission 111487) | Eutrophic lake water microbial communities from Lake Mendota, Wisconsin, USA - GEODES118 metaG | ecosystem: Environmental > Aquatic > Freshwater > Lake | place: USA: Lake Mendota...
AGTAGACTTAACATTCAGCTGTCCCGCCTGATCAGCGTCCTCTACGGTCTTCCAGGCCTCTTTGATGAGCATTGCATAGTGTTTGTCTGCCCCAGAGATTGCTTCCTTGGCTCTTTCTTTTGCCGTGCTGTCGTTGTGTACTACAGATTTCCACTCATCGATTAAACCGATTACGTCAGCCCTTTTAAATCCAGTAAGGGTAGCAATTTGTGTAGGACTATTTCCTTTAAGAAGTTCAGAGACAACCTTATTCATTCGATCAATATGGTCTACTAATTCTAATTCGCTCATTGATCCATTATACTTCTAGTCGACTGAAATAGCAAGTTTCTTGGCTATCTTAAGTAAGATTAAATAACCAATCATATCGTCAATATCATTATCTCCTGCAAAGCCTGAGCCATTTTTAATTCTATTAATCTTGTCATCTATTCTAATTTTAATTTGCTCTTGATTATCCGCTTGTGAAAATATACGTATTGGGCTCAATGCTGAGTCTCCGTATGATATATTCTTTTGAATTAGCATTTCTGCAATCTCAAGACATTCACGAATGATTTTTTGTCCTGATGGTGCAGATGTAGCAATCAATTGTAAATCGGTAATCCACAATTGATATCCGTTATCTTTATCTGGGTAGCCCGCCATTACTTTATCTCCAGTTCTTCATCTAGTATTTCTCCAGCCTTATACGCTTGTGTAAGAGGTTCTTTAATCCATTGAACATAATTTCCATCGTTCCACTCTTGGCTACCGTAAATATGTTTTGATCCCATAAAATGAAACATTCTCCATTCTTCTCCGCCAAAACAATAGAACTTATATTCTTTTGCCTTTTTTGATGAGTTGCAGATATCTACGCCATTGCCATAAACTAATGCTAGTTTATCATTTATTTCTAAAGCTGACAAGATACCGCTAGTCCATGCGTATGGACCAGTAAGCTCATGAACAAAATGAGGTTTTGTGTAATCTGGATTTTCAAATCTAATCTTAATAAGATCTAATACTGATTTTAATATAGGATGTCCTGGTACTGCTGCAAATGTCCATTGGCAAAAATGAACGTCGTTCTCAGGGCAAACAATCATATCGTATTCTTCTTTAAGCCAAAATTCTACTGGGTGTTTACATATAGTGTCTAGGTCTGTATATATACCGCCGTACTTGTATATAATTAGATATCTCCATAGATCACCACGCATTACACCTACTGGACAATTTATGAATATGTCATACCACTCTTGACCGTACTCCTCTAAAACAAATTTGCCAGCTTCAGCATCATCCATATACCTATGATCGTAATCTGGATTCATATCTTTCCATGAGTTTAAAGCATCTAGTGCATAATTAGGTAGTGTGTTTACTGGATCCTTGTATGTCTGCCAAATTATTTTAGGAATCATACGTATTAAACTCCGCAATAAATGTACCAGTAATAGCAAATTTTTTATATTCTTTTATATTTTTAAATGTTCTTAAAACTCTTTCTATATCCCAGTCTTCCTCTACGTGAACCTCATAAGGATTTCCGTTAATTGCATCCTGATGATAATGAATAATAGGGATTGATATAATTGCATACTTTGCCTGCGATGCAATTCTATCCCATAGATCTACCGCATCTTTTTCTGACATATGCTCTAGAACGTCTCCCAGTATAACAAGGTCATATTCAAAGTTTGTCATACTTCTTACATCCATAGCAAAAAGCTTGTCATAACGATTTTCTAAATCAAACTGATCTATATATGGTTGCCATACTTCTACCGCATTAACAATTACTCCAGCCCCTAGGCCTTGTCTAATTAAATCAAGATAAACACCCTGACCAGCACCAACATCAAGAACTGTTGTAGGTCTTAATTCAATTATTTTTTCTTTAGCCCATGGCTTGTTTTCTGGATCAGAGTATCCCATTTATTATTTTCCTATCTTCTTTTGTTTGAAATGTTGAATCTATCGTTAATATATTGCAGATTCTTTTAGCCTCTGGCTTGAGTGTATACACGGAAAGCAAGTCCTTTTGTCTAAACATAAACCAGTCTAAAGGCAGTCTTATTCCTCTACTTGCAAAATACATCATTTTTTCAGCACCGCTTCTGCTTACAACATAACAAGCGGCAGACCAATCTTGGTATGATGAACATACTTCATCTGAAAAATCCATAGATGTGTCGTATTTATGATTTTGGTCTGAAGGACAAAATGCATGGAATGCATCAAAGTTTTCTGGCAACTGCTTCATATATCCTTCTAGCTCAGGGAGAAAGTTTTCATACAGAACAATATCGTCTTCCATTAATATTAAATAATCATATTCTGATTCTATAAAACTTTTCCAAGCAAGCCAGTTACTTGCCCATATACCAACTTCACCGTATCTCCACCCCTGCTTATTGTCTAGGTTATAGCCCATTGGGTCTACGTTAAAATCTGGATTTTCTTCTACAAACTTAATATAATCAGAGTATGAAGATATCTTTATTGTATCTGAATTTAATATCTTTATATTTTTTAATAAATAGGAGTGCACATTTTCTACCGCTTTATTTCTGGCATGGTCTCTTGGTAGATGGAAAAGATTATAGGCTATATTCATCTCTTCTTAATTAATCCAAACTGATCTAAGTATCTCTGTATAGTCATAGCAGATACGCCACACTCTTTACCAATTTCTGTTACTGTCTTTTTTTGAACTATATATCTTCTATATAGCCACTCTTTGCTTTGGTATAATTTCATCGCTCAGTTAAAATACTATTCGTATAATGAGCAATTCCAAATGAATCTGCAACGTCAAAGTCTGATAGATCCAGGTTATATTTGTGATTAAAGTAATCAACTGTTCTTTGCTTACGCATATTCCTTAATTGATTTTGGTACCATGAGTCTGCATAGCCTGGGTGCTTTACTCTTATGGCCGCCTTCTCATCTTTAGTTGGATTGCTATTTTTAATGTAAGCCTGCCATGAAGAAGGAGATATTGTTATTACTTCCGCCCCAGTAGACATTAGTTCAGCAATAACAACTCCATACACATATGACAATTTAATTACAGCATCTGGGGATTTCACAAATACTGCTCCTTCTACAACTATGTAATCCGACTTTAATTCATCTAGCATTAAGGACATCTTCTTCTTAGCATCATATATTTTATCATATATGGTTGTGCCAACTAAATCAATTTTTCCCCATTTAATTGGATAGTCATTTTCCATTAAACAAAAAGCTATTGAATTTGTTGAGGCGTCTATGCCAAGAACACGACTTGCTTTAGTCTTTACTAGATTAGCTAATGTCATCGATCATTCCCATTAACATGCTCTTGTTGCTTACGTTTATCTTCTTCTCGCATATTGTACAATAGTCACCTTGGTTATACCTGCTAAGCTTTAGCTTACATTTTTTGCATCCACGGTAGGCTCCATTTCTGATAGCCTTCTTTTCGTAGTATTTTTCCATAATTCTTTTATTGGTAGCAATTCTGCAACATTCATCTGAGCAGTACTTTTGGTTATGAGTTTTTGCATCAAAGTCTTTTGCACATTCTTTATTGCCACATGTCATATCTTTGGCACCTCAAACTTTTCTATCTGAACTGTGCCCGTAGGCATAGACCAGCATGCCTCTTTTGCAGGACAATACTTACAAGAAGAAGTTGATTTAGTAAAGGATCTCATTGGAAGATCTCCATCTTTAAAATTATCCCAGACCTCACACATCCAAGTAAACGTATCATCGATAATCTTTTTGTTTCTTTCATTCATAACTACAGGTATAACTACTACCTCTTGTGTATTTTTATTTTCGTATAAGAAAAATCCTTCTTTAGCATCAGTTAGCTTCATGTAAGTAAGCAACTGTAGCATGTGGTTTGCTGAGGACTTCATCTCTGCTTGACGGGTGTCCCAAACTTCTTGCTTGGCGGTTTTAATTTCACCAATTACTTTTTCTCCATCCCATTCCATAACAAGGTCAATGAAACCCCTGATGGGCGGGTAGTCGTTTTTAATTTCTTGCTCTTCAGAAACAAAACTAGGCATAGTTTTTATTAGATTCTGTAGTCTTTCGTGAGCCTGTGTGCCTTGAGCCATATTAGCAATAGCAATTGAATCGTTATCATTGATAAACATAACTCCGCTAAACGCTAAGTACCAATACCTAGGGCAATTTCCGTGGCCATATCCTAGAGAGCTTGGGCTAAAGGAAGTCTTTGTTGTAACTGCATCTTCTCTTTTTGTAGCCAGGTATGCGTCATCCAGCATCCTAGCAAATACCTCTGGATCAAACTTACCAGAGGACTTTTTAAACTTTAGATTCTTAACTATGTCTCTACCCATTATTTAATATCCTTCCAAAAAGCCGCTAAAATAATAATAACGGGACCAAATATAATTAAAGCCTGTATCCAATTCATTAGCTATACCTAACGACATACTTAAGTGCATCTACAAGTTTGTCTATGGACTCCTTTACTGAATAATATACGTTCTTTTTATTGTTGTTTTCTGTCCCAGCTTTATCTTTTGCAATTGTAGAATACACTGAAGCAAGTACTGCAAACTTGGTTGACATTGCTTGAAGTTCCATAATAAGATATGGAGCCTTAGCAGACGGAACATCTGGGTTCATTAACAATTTTACCACAATTGCCAAAGCCCTATCTAGGTGCTCGTCCTTCATAAACTCATGAAGATCATTAAATTCTGTAATATCACTAATTAATTCAAGAGTGTTTTTATCTTGCGTCATCCTTCATATCCTTATCAATTTTATTAATGAATAGCCCAATTGGGTATCCTGCAACAAATCCTATTAATATGCCTAGTAAAAATGATGTCATGACATTACATTCTGAACTAACGCATAGCCTATCCAAAGTCCGACAATGCCCATCAATCCAGCAAATACTGGTGGTGCGGGAATGGGTAGCTTAAAAATACTAAAAATTCCGCCTACTCCAATTCCAGTTAAGGTGGTTAAAAAAAGTTCTCTCATTTATTATTCTCTTCCCAAAATTCGATCAGCTCTTCAAGAACAGACCACTCAATAATTCCAAGACGAACCTTGGAATCTTCACCAATTATAATTTTAAGTGCTGGGTACATGTCCCGACTTACCTTAAAGGTATCTGTACATATTTTAGCCCATACTTCTTTATTTAAAGTAAATGATCTTGAAGCCTCTTTATAGTCTACAAGAAACTGATTCCATTTGGCGTCACCTTTTTGGTAGTCTCCTCTTCCGCTATTTTTTTGAGCCCTAGCGCCATCTCTTTTTACTTCAGATCTTTCTGACATTACTGAACCTTAAATGTAGTTACATGTTCTTTTGAACACTTCCAAGACATTACTAATTCTATTGGGTCCCAGGATGCGCCACTAACATTTTCATCACATTTAGCGCAACCCCTTACACCATTAAGATGCTCTAGTTCGTATCCCTTTGACTCTTCTTTAATTTTTGCATTAAGAAATTCATTAAGATTTGGCATTTATCTCTCCAACTAAACTGTCTACAACATCTGGATTTTCTCTTAAGTATGCGACAGCCTTTGCACGTCCTTGAAAACGTTCTCCATTGACTGTATACCATGCTCCACCTTTTTCTATAATGCCACACATTTCTGCAACATCCAGAGTTTCTCCAACTCTATCTACACCAAGAGATTCCCCTTGGTAGTAAAAGTCGTACTGTCCTGAAAGATTAGGGGGGCCGAGTTTGTTGTAATCAATAATCCAGTTAACTGGTCTTCCGACTCTTTGTTCGATAATCTTGTCGCCAACCTTAATGCCAGCTTTAATAGCGTTAGCCTCAGCTTCAGACGACCAGAGTTTAATGACCGTGGAAGAAAAGAACTTGACTGCCATGCCACCTGTGGGGATGTGACTAGCATGCATAGATCCAAATTGATTTCGTTGTTGTGAGATGAGAACAAGTAGTGTGTCTTTGTTTGCATAATTTAACATCTTGACTGCGTGGGTCATATCCTTTGCTTCAGCGCCGATTTGCTTTGTATCTTGCAAATCTTTCATTTCATTTCCATCTTTTTCAAAATAAATTCCTGGCAACAATGCGGATATAGAATCAACCACAATCATATCTACACCAGCCTCCATTAACTTAACTCCAACATCTACCATATCATTAACTGTTTTTGCTGGAGAATAAATAAGCTTTGAAGAATCAACTCCAAGAGTTTCTGCCCAACCTTGATCATAAGATGCTTCTGCATCAATCCATGCACAAGTCTTTCCTTCTTTTTGTGCAAGAGCAATCATTTGTAAACAGAATGATGATTTACCAGCAGACTTATTGCCCCATACAAGAACCTGTCTACCGTATCCAAGACCGCCTTTTAGCGCCATGTTGAGGCCGATGCTGGGCGTGAGTTGCTTTTCTACTTTAATATCTTGTGCTGACTGTACTCTTGCTCTTGTTTTCGGATCTAGTTTTGATAATATATTATCTATAGTTATTGTCATATAAACTCTTTTCTTAAGTATCTAGTATAGCATTAAAATAAATTGCCGTGAAGCTTTGGCCTATCTTTATTTATATTTACTTTTTTATCTAAAATTTCATCAAGAGAATGAGAAATCATTTCAGTATTCATCATGGCAGCATATAGATCAAGAAGCCTAATAATAACGTCAGCCATTTCTTCTACTACATTTTCGCTACCCTTATTCTTTCTAATTGCTTCAAGCACTTCTGTTACTTCTGAATGAACTAGGGCCAACTTGTTTCCAATTACATTATATGTAACCTCATCTTCCCAAAACCCTTTTTCAATTGCTGTTTCGTGAAGTATTGCTGAAAGTGCGTCTAAACCAAACTCTGTGATAACTTTATTGCTGTTCAACTTTGTCTCCTAATTTAAAAATAAATGAAGGTCCTTCTTCATCATATTCGACCACTAACCCTTTATCGGAGTTACCAGCTTCAATAAATGCCAATGTAGGCACCTTTACTTCACCAACTGTTTCTAGTATCGCAAGCAAAACTTTATTAATACTAAATTCAGCCATAACATCTTCATAGTTTTCCATCTAATCTCCTACGTATATATCTACTTTACCATTTGATTTAAGCCAATCAAATGTAGCCATTAGCTGCTCACGAGTCTCACAAGTCTCGCATCCATCATAAAGATCATATGGCTCCCAATCTTCTGGTACTACATCGTCATATAGATAGTTCATGCACATTGCTCTGTGGTCTTCTATAAAAACCTCAAGGCGTTTTGCTTCTTCTGTTGTTAGAATCACTTCTATCATTTTATTTCCTTTATCATAAGAGTTCCATCATCAAGTTTTGACAAGGTTACCTTACACTTCATTCCTTCTCTCATTTTAGCCAAAGCCATTTTGTAGAGTGTCGGGAATGCAATTGCTCTAGTTAGATTTTTGTCTCTATCAGAGAATACAAGGTGAGCCATCATCTTTCCAGCCTTTGTTTTATATGGCGTAAAGCTTACAACAATGTATTCATCTTCCTCTAAATCATACTCTTTGCGATAAAGATAATCTACAAAAAGATCTGAGCCGCTTGGATCTATGTCTGAAACTTTAATGTACCTTGCTATTCTATTATCTCCAACAAGAATAAAATACATTTGATTTGTTTCAATTTGAGTTTGTTCGTTATGGAATAAGCCAATAGATCCAGTTTCATCAACTAATTCAATTCTTGCCCATCCAGTACCACGCTTAATTGCTTTTACCATTCCAAACATAACAAATGATCCAAGGTCATCAAACTCTTCAATTGGCCTTGTCTGTGCTTTAATTCTAGGAGGTATCCCCTCAAGATTAAATGTAGGTATACCTAAGTATTCGTAGTAGTTATCTTTTTCGTTTCCCGACCTAGTGTTATCTTCAAAGGCAGCACCACCAATTGAATTAAGAGCAGCAATAGCTCTGCTATTTATACCACTACCCTTCTTGGAGGCTTTTTCAATAAAGTCATTGTAATTTTTATATGGCCGTTTTTCTATAATTTTATTTGCAATGCTGTCAGATATAAACTTGACTTCTGCAAGACCAAATCTAATTGATTCTCCTTGTAAAGAAAAGTATACGTTTGATTCATTGATATGTGGCAACTTAATACTTAGACCAAGCCTTTTTGCTTCAATCAAGTACTCTGTTCTTGCGTCTTTGTCATTTTCGTTTTTAAGAATTGAAAACATAAATTCAAGAGGATAATAAGTCTTGAGCCAAGCAGTATAATAAGATAACATGGAATAAGCAACAGCGTGAGAACGGTTAAAAGAATAACCCGCATGAGCTTCAAAGTCATGCCATAAAGACTCTGCTTTCTTTTCTGAGATATGCTTAGAAGCGCCGCTAATAAACTTATCTTTGAACTGGTCGAATTCTTTTGCATCTTTTTTCTTTCCGATAATTTTTCTAACCTTGTCAGCCTCTGACCAGGACATTCCACCAAGATGTACGCAAGCCTGCATAACCTGTTCTTGATAAATAATAACTCCGTATGTATTTTCTGTAAACGGCTTAATAATTTTATGAGTAAAATCAACTGCTTCTCTTCCGTGCTTACGGTTAATGTAGGCTGCGCCTACAGTATTCATGGCACCTGGCCTTACCAATGCGTTTGAAGCAGCAAGATCTTCAAACTTATCAACACCCATCTTAATTAAAAGATTTGTATATGGTGTTGCTTCAGCCTGAAACACTCCTTTAGTATATCCGTCGCTTAACATTTTATAAACATTAGGATCGTCAAGTGTAAGTTCTGATAGATTTATATCCTTGCCAGTTCTTTTTTTAATTGAATCTAATGTGTCTGATATTACGGATAGTGTTTTTAATCCAAGGGCATCAAGCTTAATAAGTCCAATGTCAGCTACCGTGTCCATATCATACGCAACCACTGGGATGCGACCAGACACAGAATCACTTGCATCTGCACGGGACTCTACTGGTGCAAACTTTCTAATATCATCTTTTGCAACAACAACTCCAGCTGCGTGTACTCCAACGGAGCGAATTCGACCACGAAGACGTTCAGCAAGCCAAACAACTTCTGGGTATCTCGTTCTAAACTCTTTTGTATTAGGAGAGTCAATAAAGTCTTCAAAGGTATCTACTGACTTAAGTGCACGATTAACTTCCTGTAATGGGATCATAAATACACGAGCAGAGTCACGAACAACTCCCTTATCTTTAAAATAAGTAAATGTAGAAATAGAGGCTACGTGCTTAAACTTCTTCTTTAGATAATCCTTAACCTCTTTGCGACGGCGGTCTTCAAAGTCTGTGTCAATATCTGGAAAATCGTTTCGCTCTGGATTAATAAATCGGAAAAATAGCAGATCATATTTAATTGGGTCGACATCAGTAATTCCTAATGAATAACAAACTAAAGATCCAGCAGCAGAACCACGACCTGGACCTACTTTAATATTATTTTCCTTTGCCCAGTTAATCATGTCTGCAACTACCAAGAAATATGAGGCAAAGTTTTTATCCTTAATTACCCCTAACTCCTCGTCTAGGCGAGACTTATATGCGTCGTCTGAAGCCTTCCCAAGCCGATCTAAGCCCTTTTCAGAGAGCTCCCGTAGTCTTTCATCGGCATCTGTCTTGGGGACTGGCAGGAGGTCTAGGCCCTGATTAAAGTCGTACTCGGACACCTTATTGGCAATTTCCATAGTATTTTCATATATGTCTGTTCGGTTAATTCCAGCCTTATTAAAATCAGCCTCTATTTCAGAACGTGTTTGAATAAATAAATTATAGTCTTGAAATGATATTCTTCTGTCTGGATAAAGATAGTTAAATCTATCATTCATATCTTTCATCTGGCGAGACATATCAAAGTCTGCATCTTTGTCTGGCTTTGGAGATGTAGATAAAATTAGCATGGCCTCTTCTAATACCCTATCTTCTTCTTTAGCAAAGTGAGCATCTCCTGTTGCCACCGCTTTAATTCCTAATTCATCCGCTAATTTTAAAAGGGCGGAGTTGATCTCCACAGGGTTATGTGATTGCACTTCCACATAAAAATCTTCTTCGAAAGTTTTCTTAAAGCCTTTGAGAAGAAGTTTAGCCTCTTCCATGCTACCTTTATCGATAGCTTTACTAATAAGTCCATTAAGGCATCCACTGAGAACGATAATGCCTTCGCTATAATCATTTAAAACCTCTCTATCAATCCGTGGCTTGTGATAGAAGCCTTCGTTCCAAGCAATTTCTTGCAGAATATTAATATTTTCTAAGCCCTTTTTATTTTTTGCTAGAAGGATGATGTGATTGTATGCCTGGATGCTCTTGTCTGTTTTAGATGATCTATCAAATCTATCAGTAGGGGATAT
>Ga0164293_10005979_pt1 | contig 10348 bp, 8 predicted proteins | sample GEODES118metaG_FD_111487 | JGI IMG/M metagenome (GOLD analysis project Ga0164293, IMG submission 111487) | Eutrophic lake water microbial communities from Lake Mendota, Wisconsin, USA - GEODES118 metaG | ecosystem: Environmental > Aquatic > Freshwater > Lake | place: USA: Lake Mendota, Wisconsin...
GATGTACATGCACTACGTGAAGCTTTAGCTGATGGAACTATCGATATTGTCGCAACTGACCATGCCCCTCATCCTTTAGAGGCTAAGGAGTGCGAGTGGCAGGAAGCCGCATTTGGAATGCTTGGACTTGAGACAGCTGTATCAATAGTTCAGATGACAATGGTGGATTCTGGTCTCATGAGTTGGCAGCAGGTTGCAGAGCGCATGTCTCATGCTCCAGCGGCAATAGGTGGTTATGAGAATCAAGGTCAGAAGGTAGCGAAGGGAAGCTTTGCCAACCTAGTTGTGATTAACCCAACGAAATTATGGAGGGTTGACCGCGATTTACTTCTATCAAACTCATCCAATACTCCATACCATGGCCATGAACTTCCTGGATTGGTAGAGCACACAATCTTTAGAGGAAAACCAACACTGGTGAATGGATTAATCGCACAAGAGGGGAAAAGGTAATGGCATCTGCTTACCTCGTCCTTGATGATGGCAGAATCTTTGAAGGCTCTTCCTGGGCCGCGCTAGGAAAAACATTTGGTGAAGCTGTTTTCCAAACAGGTATGACGGGGTATCAAGAGACACTTACAGATCCCTCGTATCACAAGCAGATCGTTGTGATGACCGCTCCGCATATAGGAAATACAGGTGTCAATGATTTTGACAATGAATCATCCAAGATTTGGGTTGCAGGATTTGTTGTGCGAAATCCATCCTCACTTACCTCGAATTGGCGTGCCAACAATGATCTGGAAGCAGAGCTGATTGAACAAGGTGTTATTGGTATTCAAGGGGTAGATACACGGGCAATCACACGACATCTTCGTGATCGCGGTGCGATGCGTGTAGGTATTTTCTCAGGGTTGGATATGAGCCGTGAAGAAATGGTTGTCGAAGTCCGCAAAGCTGAAGCTATGTCAGGTTCTTTTTTAGTGAAGGATGTTTCGACCGCTGAAAGTTATATTGTTCCGGCGATCAATAAAAAGAGATTTACCATCGCGGCATTGGATCTGGGCATCAAGGCGACAACTCCACGGATGCTGGCTGAACGAGGAGTAGAAGTACATGTGCTGCCATATGACTCAACATATGACCAGATCATGTCTATTCATCCAGATGGAGTTTTTCTCTCAAATGGTCCTGGCGATCCTTCAACGATGAGTGATGTCATCGAAGTTGTTAGAGAGTTGTTACTGGCTGATGTGCCCATCTTTGGTATTTGTTTCGGCCATCAGATTTTAGGTCGAGCCTTAGGCTTTGAAACCTATAAACTTCAATTTGGCCATCGTGGCATTAACCAGCCAGTGATCGACAAGAACACGGGCAAGGTCGAGATAACCGCGCACAATCATGGTTTTGCGGTGAAAGCTCCAACTGATACAGAGTTTTCTACAGTGTATGGACGTGGAGAGGTTACCCATACTTGTCTCAATGATGGTGTGGTTGAAGGGTTGGCTCTTTTAGATAAGCCAGCTTTTTCCGTGCAGTACCACCCAGAAGCTGCCGCTGGACCACATGATGCTTCTTATCTCTTTGATCGCTTTGTAGAATTAATGTCTAAGAAGGTGGTTGCGTAATGCCTTTGGATACATCGATCAAAAGTGTTTTAGTAATCGGTAGTGGACCCATTGTTATTGGACAGGCGTGCGAGTTTGATTATTCGGGAACACAGGCCTGTCGTGTTTTGCGGGCTGAAGGAATCAGAGTCATTTTGGTTAACTCCAATCCTGCAACCATTATGACCGACCCTGAGTTTGCCGATGCAACATATATCGAGCCCATCACACCAGAAATTATTGAACGCATCATTTCCCATGAAAAACCAGATGCGGTTTTGGCAACTCTTGGCGGTCAAACAGCGTTAAATGCAGCCATAGGACTTTTTCAGAGAGGAACCCTGGCTAAGTACGGTGTACGCCTGATCGGCGCTGATGTAGATGCAATTAATCGAGGTGAGAATCGCGAACTATTCCGCGCTATTGTTGAAAAGGTTGGTGGAGAGTCGGCAAAATCTCGTATTTGCCACACAATGGAGGAGATTCTCGACGCTGTTGTTGAGTTGAACTATCCAGTTGTTGTTAGACCTTCATTTACTATGGGTGGATTGGGATCGGGAATTGCCTTTGACGAGGCGGAGCTACGCCAGATCGCTGGGGCTGGTTTACGACACAGTCCTACCTCTGAAGTTCTTCTTGAGGAATCAATCATTGGTTGGAAAGAGTATGAACTAGAGGTCATGCGTGACAATAAGGACAATGTTGTCATTGTCTGCTCAATCGAAAATCTAGACCCTATGGGTGTACACACAGGCGATTCGATCACCGTTGCGCCGGCGATGACGCTCACTGATGTCGAATATCAAAAGCTCCGTGATTTGTCGATGGAGATCATTCGTGAAGTAGGTGTCGATACTGGTGGATGCAATATTCAATTTGCTGTGAATCCAAGCAATGGGCGAATTATTGTGATCGAGATGAACCCTCGGGTTTCACGCTCAAGCGCATTAGCCTCAAAGGCAACTGGATTTCCGATCGCAAAGATAGCTACCAAGCTTGCGATCGGTTATACCTTGGATGAAATCCAAAATGATATTACGCAGGTGACTCCTGCTTCTTTTGAACCAACTCTGGATTATGTCGTCGTGAAACTTCCACGTTTTGCATTTGAAAAGTTTCCGGATGCAGATCCACGTCTGACTACAACGATGAAGAGCGTCGGCGAAGCTATGGCAATTGGACGCTCATTCTCTGAAGCGCTGATGAAGGCTTTACGATCCTTAGAGCGAAAAGAGGCTGTCTTCACATGGCCAAAGGTCAGTGAGGCCGAACGAGCGGCATTGATGCAAAGCATGCGGATACCAACTGAGTATCGCCTTCAACAGATTCAAAAAGCGATGTGGGCGGGATCGACAATTGATGAGGTATTTTCAGCGACCAAGATCGATCCTTGGTATCTGCGTCAGATCGAATTGATTAACCAACAAGCTGCAGTTATCGCTATGCCGGGAGAGTTAACAATCGAACTGCTCCGTTCAGCCAAGGGTCAAGGCTTTTCAGATAATCAGATCGCTGCTTTGCGCGGTGTCTCTGAGGATGAGGTTCGCAGAGCCCGTCATCATCTCGGTGTTCGTCCAGTATATAAAACTGTTGATACCTGCGCCGCCGAGTTTGAGGCCTTTACTCCTTACCATTATTCAAGTTACGAAGAGGAGACCGAGGTACGTCCTCGTACTACTCCCGCAGTTATTATCTTAGGTAGCGGTCCTAATCGAATTGGTCAGGGAATCGAGTTTGATTACTCCTGTGTTCATGCCTCTTTCACCTTACGTGAGGCGGGATATGAAACCATCATGGTCAACTGCAATCCGGAAACTGTCTCAACAGATTACGACACAAGCAATCGATTGTATTTTGAACCATTGACCTTGGAAGATGTACTTGAAGTAGTGCATGCAGAGTTGCAAGCAGGTCCGGTGTTAGGTGTGATTACACAACTTGGCGGACAAACACCTCTGGGATTAGCAGCTGGATTGAAAGCTAACGGTGTCACCATTTTGGGAACATCGCCGGAAGCGATCAATCTCGCCGAAGAGCGCGGGGCCTTTGGAAATATCTTGGCCGAGCAGGGTTTGAGAGCTCCACAATTTGGCATGGCTTCTTCTCAGTTGGAGGCAACAAATATTGCTCATGAGATCGGATACCCAGTGTTAGTCAGACCTTCATTTGTCTTGGGTGGCCGAGGGATGGAGATCGTGTATGACGATGCCGCACTTGGTGGTTTCATCACTCGTGCCACCGATATAACTCCAGACCATCCGGTCCTAGTAGATCGCTTTCTAGATAATGCGATTGAGATTGATGTCGATGCGCTCTTTGATGGCGAAGAGCTTTTCCTTGGTGGCGTGATGGAGCATATTGAGGAGGCCGGTATCCACAGTGGAGATAGCGCCTGCGTGCTTCCATCGATGACAGTTACTGACGAGCAGAGAGAAGAGATTCGTTCAGCGACCGAAAAAATCGCCCGAGGTGTGGATGTTCGTGGCTTGATCAACATTCAGTTTGCGATAGCGGAGAATGTTTTATATGTTCTAGAAGCAAATCCTCGCGCTTCTCGTACCGTTCCCTTTGTGAGCAAGGCTAGCGGTGTTGCGCTTGCTAAGGCAGCGGCACGAATCTCAGTAGGCGTTTCGATTAAGCAACTTCGATTAGATGGAATTTTGCCTCTAACAGGTGATGGTGTTGCTCGCGGAGTTTCAGTGAAGGAAGCTGTTCTTCCATGGAATCGTTTCCGCCGAACAGATGGCAGGGGAGTAGATGCGGTTTTAGGTCCTGAGATGCGTTCCACAGGTGAGGTCATGGGAATTTCTCCGACCTTTGGAGAAAGTTACGCCAAGAGTCAGATCGCAGCCTTTGGGCCGCTACCTAAATCAGGTACCGTCTTTATCTCGCTGGCTGATAAAGATAAAGCAACTGGAATAGAACCAGCTCTAGGTTTTTCAGAGTTAGGTTTCCATATTCTTGCTACCGATGGAACAGCACAATTTCTTCGCACCAAAGGGATTGAGTGCACGACGGTACGAAAGCATTCAGAAGGCACCGGACAGATGGGTGAGAAAACCATCGTTGACATAATCAACGCCGGAGAAATAGATCTAGTGATTAATACACCAGTTGGACGAGGCACCCGTGCCGATGGTTGGGCAATCCGCACCGCCGCAGTTCAAAGATCTATCCCTTGCATCACGACAACTGCAGGTTTTAGCGCTGCTGTTGATGCGATTGGCTTTCTTCAAGAGAGTCCACTTAGTATCAAGTCACTACAGGAATGGCTTGCCTAGATGACACAGATAAATAAAAACGCTAAACAATTACTTGCTCCTATTGTCAGCAACAAACGAGTCGGTCAATACCACCAGATCATCATCAATATTGGTGATGTTGCAGTTAATTGCAAGCCGGGAAACTTTGTTGCGATCAGTGTTGGCGGAGATTCATCGAGAATGGTTTTACGACGTGCATTTGCAATATCTCGGGTTTCGACAAGTACGACCGTGGGCGGAACTATGGAGTTAATTGTTGCACCGCATGGTCAGGGTAGTAAGTGGTTGTGCCAACAAGGTGAAGGGGTAATTCTGGATCTTGTCGCTCCACTGGGCACCGCCTTTGGTATCCCAACAGAGCCAGTTCCAGTTCTATTGGTTGGTGGAGGTTACGGTTCAGCGCCTTTGTTCGGTTTAGCAGAGCTGCTTAATGCGCGGGGTTGTCGGGTTGATATGTTGTTGGGAGCTAGTACAGGATCAAAGATTTATGCACCAATGGAGGGTAAGCGTTCCGTAAACTCCATGAGGATTTATACAGAGGATGGAAGCATGGGAACGGCGGGGCGGGTAACGGATCCCATCCCTGAGATCATTAAGGATCTTAATGTTGCGGTGATTTATTCATGCGGTCCTATGCCAATGCTTGCAGCGATAACTAAGATCTCAAATCAATTAGATGTAGTACATCAATGCGCCGTTGAAGAGTCCATGGCATGCGGCATTGGAATCTGTATGACCTGTGTGCTTCCAGTAGAAAATGAGGATGGCGCGATCTCCAATCTTCGCTCCTGCATTGATGGTCCAGTTATGGATGGGTCAAAGGTTCAATGGGATCGAGTGGGGGAGCAGCTATGAGCACCATAGATTTCTCAACCACAATTGGAAATGCCTGGTTCCCAGCTCCAACATTTACGGCAAGTGGTTGCGCAAGCTCTGGCAGAGAGTTGGCGCAGTTCTTTCCCCTGCGAGATATGGGTGGGGTCGTCACTAAATCGGTCATGTCCAAAGTTCGTGCCGGACGCCCCACACCTCGAATGGCAGAGACCCCAAGCGGAATGCTCAATTCGATTGGCCTGCAAGGCCCGGGAATAGATGCATTTTTGGCTAAGGATGTTCCATATTTGGTTGAACAAAAGGCCAGAATTATTGTTTCGATAGCTGGAGAAACAATTGAGGAGTACTCAACCTTGGCCAGAAAGTTACGTGCGGTCTCGGGGATAAGTGCAATCGAAGTCAATATCTCATGTCCCAATGTTGAAAATCGCGGTCTTGTATTTGCATGCGACCCAGAAGCATCGCGCAGAGTTATAGATGGTGTTCGCAGAACCATTGGTGGAGAATTACCTATCATCGCCAAGTTATCTCCTGATGTGACAGATCTTGTTTCAATAGCAAAGGGTGTAGTCGACTCTGGAGCAGATGGTTTGGCGCTGATAAATACAGTTCTAGGAATGGTTATCAACGTCGATACTATGCGACCTCATTTAGGTGGAAAGACAGGCGGTCTTTCAGGACCAGCTATCCGCCCTATAGCGGTGCGCGCCGTTTATCAGGTACATGCTGCTCTGCCGCAGGTACCTATTATTGGAATGGGTGGTATCGCCTCAGGTAAAGATGCTCTGGAGATGATTTTGGCAGGTGCGAGTGGTGTTTCTATCGGAACAGCAAGTTTTGGAAATCCAACCGCCATCATGTCAATTCAGAGTGAGTTGAAGCAGTTACTGATGGATAGAGGGTTCAACTCTCTTAAGCAAGCTGTTGGTTATGCACATCGACCGACTGAAGGAGAGTAAGTGATCAAAGCCCCTATTGTTTTAGCTGTTGATACTCCTGAACTTGCAACGGCGATTGAATGGGTTAAAGCAACCCAGGAATATATTTCAGTATTTAAGTTGGGACTTGAGTTTTATCTATCTTTTGGTTCCGATGGTGTGAAGGCAATTCAAGCTGTCACCGATTCAGAGATATTTCTGGATCTAAAGTTGCATGACATTCCCCATACCGTAAGTGGAGCTGCACAAGCGGTTGCACATCTGTCTCCAAAGTTTCTTACCGTTCATGCCTCTGGTGGTAGAGCGATGGTGCAAGCAGCGGTTAAAGCGATGCCTGACACATTCGTCACAGGAGTTACTGTTCTTACCTCTCTTACCGAGGAAGATGTGAAAGAGGTTGGGTTCGCTTCAGATGCACTCAACTCTGCCGTTTCTTTGGCCAAGGTTGCCACTGCGTCAGGCGCACGAGCGATTGTGTGTTCACCACTTGAAATAACTGCGGTGCGCTCAGCGGTGGGCGGTTCAGCTGTCATCATTACTCCCGGAGTTCGTCCTCGAGAGATGGTTGGTAGCGATGATCAACAACGAACGATGACCCCTGAAGATGCAATCGCCGCTGGTGCAAATTATGTGGTGATAGGACGCCCGATAACCCAAAGTTGGGCTCATGGTGCAACAGCCATGAAGGAAAAGGCACAAGAAATTGGCTCACTCTTAATTTAATCTCCACTAGATTTATCCCATGGGAACGCCTCCGCAATTAACACCGCAACAGCGCGAGGCTGCATTAGCAAAGGCTGCGGCTTCACGTAAACGTCGAGCAGAGGTAAAGGCCGAACTCAAATCAGGAGTGTTAACCATTGACTCAATTCTTGAGTTAGCAAAGAGCGATGAAGCTGTTGGAAAGATGCGAGTCAAGGAGCTACTTGAATCCTTCACCGGTGTTGGTAAGGTGAGAGCGATCTCCCTTATGGAGCGGCTTAATATTTCTCCCACTCGACGCATTCAGGGATTAGGACGTCATCAAATTAAAGAGTTGCGAGAAGAGTTCCTGAGACCAGATACCGCGATCAAACCAGGTCGATTGATAGTGCTTTCAGGTCCGGGTGGAGTTGGGAAAAGTACGGTCGCTCAACAACTTCGTGATGCAGGGGATTTCTGGGTGAGTGTCAGTGTTACTACAAGAAAGCCCCGAATTAATGAGGTTGATGGTCGTGATTACTTCTTTGTAACCGATGCGGATTTCAGCAGAATGATTGCCCAGGATGAGTTCTTAGAATGGGCGGAGTTTGCAGGAAATCGCTACGGAACTCCTCAGGCACAAGTAGAGGATGCGTTGCGACAGGGAAGAAATGTTTTGCTAGAGATTGAGATCGCGGGCGCGAAACAGGTAAAGGCTCACCTGTCACAATCAATATTGGTCTTTCTCGAACCTCCCACATGGGAAGAGTTAGTTTCGCGTTTAGAGGGTCGAGGAACAGATGGGGCTGAAAGAAGGGCGGAGAGGTTGCTACTGGCCCAGGAAGAGCTTGCCGCCGCGGCCTTTTTCGATGTGGTCTTAGTAAATGACCAGGTCGAGAGCGTTGTCCAGAGACTGGTAGAGTTAGCCGAGAATTAAGAGTTACACACTGAATTGATCACAGAAGCGGGGACACCATGGATGGCATTACAAATCCACCGATTGATGAACTTCTAGATAAGAGCGGTTCTAAGTACAGCCTCGTTCTCTACGCTGCAAAGCGTGCCCGCCAGATCAATGCTTACTACTCACAGCTAGGTGAAGGTCTCCTCGAGTATGTCGGACCTCTAGTCGAGACACATGTTCATGAGAAGCCTCTGTCAATCGCTCTTCGCGAAATCAATGAGGGACTTCTTACAATCGAAAATCTCGAACCAACAGCGTAATTTTCTCCATGACACTCCAAGGCCGTGAGGTAATTCTCGGAGTTGGTGGTGGAATCGCCGCCTATAAATCCTGTGAGTTGTTGCGTCGTCTTCAAGATCGTGGCTATGTAATTACCGTTGTACCAACTCCTAATTCATTGAACTTTGTTGGAGCTGCTACATGGGAGGCGCTCTCCGGAAGACCTGTCACAACTCAGGTGTGGGAGAGTGTTCACACAGTTCCGCACATCGCGCTTGCTGATAGAGCGGATTTTTTCTTGATCGCACCTGCGACAGCTGATCTCATCGCTCGTTTGGCGATGGGTAGAGCGGATGATTTGTTAACCAATCTTGTTCTGGCTTCAGATGTACCAAAGATGATTGTTCCGGCGATGCATCCTTCTATGTGGCTAGATCCTGCAACGGTATCAAATGTTGCAACCTTAAGAGCTCGTGGATTTAAGGTGATGGATCCTGAGGTCGGTCGATTAACCGGTGATGATCTCGGTCCTGGAAGATTTCCTGAAACAACTTCAATCATCTCAACTTTTGATGAGATGACGGGACAGAGACAGGATTTGCAGGGCAAGAAGGTATTGGTAACAGCAGGTGGCACACGTGAGGCGATTGATCCCGTTCGTTTTATCGGGAATAGATCCTCGGGAAAGCAAGGGATCGCAGTAGCGCTAGCTGCTAGAAACCGTGGAGCCCAGGTTCAATTGATCGCTGCAAACTGTGATGTCACCGCCATCAAGGGAATAGAACTCATCCCAGTAGAAAGTACGGCGCAGATGCAGCAAGCACTTATCGATAATTTCGATCAGTGCGATCTCTTGATAATGAGCGCAGCGGTTGCAGATGCACGGCCTTTGCATGCTTCATCAGAGAAGATCAAAAAGGCCTCGCTTGCAACCATTGAGTTACAAGCCAATCCAGATCTCTTGGCAGATTTATCAGCACGAAAGAAGGCCCAGGTAATGATCGGCTTTGCCGCTGAAACCCAGGACCACCTGAAAGAGGCCCGCAGAAAGTTAGAGGCTAAGGGCTTGGATGTGATCTATGTAAATGATGTTTCTGGCGGGGCAATCTTTGGTCAGGACACAACTGTGGGTACCATTCTCATACGCAATGAAGCGGATATAGCGGTCAAGGAAGTCTCCAAAGACGCTCTCAGTAACACTCTTCTTGATCATGCCATCCGGCAGTTAGGTTAAAACTATGTCAAAGCGTCTCTTTACCTCTGAATCTGTAACTGAAGGCCATCCAGACAAGATTGCCGATGCCATTTCGGATGCGGTTCTGGACTCTTTGTTATCCCAAGATGTCAAAAGTCGTGTGGCTGTTGAAACACTCATCACTACTGGTCAGGTTCATGTTGCTGGCGAAGTAACAACCAATGGTTATGCCGATGTTATGGGAATAGTTCGAGATACCGTTCTTAATATTGGGTACGACTCATCTGATAAAGGTTTTGATGGTAATAGTTGTGGTGTCTCAATTTCTATTGGCCAGCAATCACAAGATATCGCTCAGGGAGTAGATGATGCCTATGAGCATCGCGTCGCATCAGCGGTAGACCCATTGGATCTTCAGGGTGCAGGCGATCAAGGTTTGATGTTTGGTTATGCATGTGATGATACAAAAGAGTTGATGCCGCTTCCTATTTGGTTGGCTCATGCGCTTGCTCAGCAATTAACCAAGGTTCGCAAATCTGGAGAGCTTGCATATCTACGTCCGGATGGAAAAACTCAGGTGACCATTGAATACGATGGGGATCGCGCTATTGCATTGGATACAGTTGTTATCTCGAGTCAGCACTCAGAAGATGTCGATGTTGTAAAGAAATTGACACCTGAGATAATCGAATATGTAATCAATCCGA
>Ga0164293_10005983_pt1 | contig 10346 bp, 11 predicted proteins | sample GEODES118metaG_FD_111487 | JGI IMG/M metagenome (GOLD analysis project Ga0164293, IMG submission 111487) | Eutrophic lake water microbial communities from Lake Mendota, Wisconsin, USA - GEODES118 metaG | ecosystem: Environmental > Aquatic > Freshwater > Lake | place: USA: Lake Mendota...
CGGCGAACTCGTAGGCGCGGCGGGACGTTGCCGAGGTCAATGGGCGGCGCGCGGAAGCGGGGGGGACTCGTTCTCGATTCTCCGTCACGCGCACCCGAGCCGACCCACCCGCTCGGGCGTACCGCCAACCGGAACTGCATCGCCCGGGCGCCCGACAGCGGATCGGAGGTCGGGTCGTAGGAGACGGCTCCATCCCATCGCGCTGAGGATTCCCCCACTGCCGGCGCCCGGACACCGGCGCCATGATCGGCGGAACCCTCACGCCCGCCCCGGACACCGCCGTGCATGATCCCGTCTCCAAGCCCGCCGACACGATGCCCGCCGAGGCGCGCAGCGTGCTGCTGGTCGAAGACAACGACGAGGTCGCGGCGGCGACCGGAGCGGTGCTCCGCAGCTTCGGGTGGGCGGTCGAGCGGACCGGCGATGCCGAGACCGCGCTCGAGCGGATCGACGCCGGCCTGGTGCCCGACGTGGTGCTCGCCGACATCGCGATGCCGGGCGCCTTCGACGGCGCGCAGCTCGCGGTCCACCTGCGGCGCACGCACCCGCGGCTGCGGGTGGTGCTGATGACCGGCCACATCGCCGAGGTCCACCGGGCCTCGGACGAGGGCGGCTTCCTGCTGCTGCCCAAGCCCTGCTCCATCTCGGAGCTGGTGGCCGCGCTCGACGGCGGCGCCTGAGGGGCGCCGCGCCCTGCCCAGCGGCGGGCGACCTCGAACTGCGAGACCGCGCCGGCGGGCCGATCAGCTGCCGGACTGCACCGGCGCCGAGGGCTGCACGGGCGCGCCGCCCCGACGGCGCTGGGTGCCGTCCTGCCCCTGCATCTGCGCATGCATCGCCTGGCGGAACGCCTGCCGCTCGGCGACGCTGAGCGAGCCGTCGCGGTCGGCGTCGGCGGTGTCGAACGCACGCTGCGCGCGCTCCATCATCGACTTCTGGCCGGCTTCGAACTCGCCACGGCTCAGCTTGCCGTCGCGATCGGTGTCGAGCTGCTGGAACATCCGCTCGCCGCGGTCGGCACGATCGTGGTGTCCGCCGCGACCGCCGTGATGGCCGTGCATGCCGGCGCCCGGCTGCATGCCGGGGCCCGCGCCGCGCGGGCCGGGGGGAACGGTCTGCGGCGCGCCCTGGGCGGCGGGCGCGGGATCGGAGGGCGCGGGCGTCTGCGCGACCGCGGCTCCGGCGACAAGCGCCGCGGCGAAGGTGCCTGCGACGAGCAGGCGGGTACGGATCGAGGGGGAGGCGTTCATGGAGGAGGTCCGTTCTAGTAGGTGTCGGAGCCCCATCCTCGCGCCTCGGCCGGGCGCCGGCGAGCCGCATTACCCGGCGTAGCCCCTGTTACAGGTCCCGCCGGGTGCCCTCGAACTTCTTCACGAAGGCGCCGCTCAGTGCTCGCCGGGCTGCCGGTACGGGCTGTGCAGGTCGACCACCCGCTTGGCGCGCCTGCGGGCGTTGATGTTCAGCACCTCGACGCCCAGCGAGAAGGCCATCGCGAAGTAAACGTAGCCCTTGGGGATGTGGTTGTCGAAGCCCTCGGCGATCAGCACCACGCCCACCACCACCAGGAACGACAGCGCGAGCATCTTGATGGTCGGATGGGCCGACACGAAGCGGCCGATCACGCCGGCGAACAGCATCATCAGCGCGACCGAGGCGACGACTGCCGCGATCATGACCCGCACGTCGTCGACCATGCCGACCGCGGTGATGATGGAGTCGAGCGAGAACACCAGGTCGACGACCATGATCTGCAGGATGACCGCGGTGAAGGTCGCCTTCACCGCCGAGGCGGTCGTCCCCTCCTCGCCTTCCATCGAGCCGTGGATCTCGGTCGTGGACTTGTAGACGAGGAACAGGCCGCCGAGGATCAGGATGATGTCCCGCCCGGAGATCTCCTGGCCCAGCACGGTGAACAGCGGCTCGACCAGCCCGACGATCCAGGCGAGCACCAGCAGCAGGCCGATCCGCATGAACATCGCCATGAACAGGCCGATCTTGCGGGCGAACTCGCGCTTCTCGGGCGGCAGCTTGTCCACCAGGATGGAGATGAAGATGATGTTGTCGATGCCGAGCACCAGCTCGAGCATGGTCAGCGTCAGAAAGGCGATCCACACCTGCGGGTCGGTCAGGAGTTCGAGCATCGGGATGTCCGGAGAGAGTCGGCGCCGGGCGGGATCGCGGCGCGAGGGGGAGGTCGAGGGCGGTTCAGGCCGTGGCGGCGAGTGCCCGGTCGAGATCCCAGAGGATATCGTCCACCGACTCCAGCCCCACGGACAGCCGTACGAGATCGGAGGATACCCCGGCGGCCCGTTGCTCGGCCTCGGAGAGCTGGCGGTGGGTGGTCGAGCCCGGGTGGATCACCAGCGTGCGGGCATCGCCGACGTTGGCCAGGTGGGACAGGAAGGTGCAGCCGTCGATGAAGCGCTCGCCGGCGCGCCGGGCGTCGCCCTCGGCGCCGGGCTTCACGCCGAAGGTGAGGATGCCGCCGGCGCCGCGCGGCAGGTAGCGCTTGGCGAGCGCGTGATACGGGCTGTCGGCCAGGCCGGGATAGTTGACCCAGGCCACGCGCGGATGCGCGCGCAGGAAGTCCGCGACGCGCGTCGCGTTGCCGACGTGGCGGTCCATGCGCACCGGCAGCGTCTCGATGCCCTGCAGCAGCAGGAAGGCCGACAGCGGCGCGAGCGTGGGCCCGAGCGTGCGCGCGGTCTCCATGCGGGCGCGCATCGTGAACGCGAAGTCGCCGAAGGTCTCGAAGAAGCGCACGCCGTGATAGCCCTTGCTCGGCTCGACCATCTCCGGGAACTTGCCGTTGTCCCACGGGAAGCGCCCGGCCTCGACGATCGCGCCGCCCAGGGTGGTGCCGTGGCCGCCGAGGTACTTGGTGACCGAGTGGACGACCAGGTCGGCACGATGGTCGATCGGGCGGCACAGGTAGGGCGAGGCCAGCGTGTTGTCGACGACCAGCGGCACGCCGTGCGCGTGCGCGATCTCGGCCACCGCCTCGAGGTCGATCACGTTCAGGCGCGGATTGGCGATCGTCTCGACGAAGACGGCGCGCGTCTCGGGTCGCATCGCGGCGCGGAAGTTCGCCGGCTCGTCGGGCTCGACGAAGGTGCACGAGATGCCGAATCGCGCGAAGGTCACCGAGAACTGCGAGACCGTGCCGCCGTACAGCGTGTTGGCCGCGACGATGTGGTCGCCCTGCCGGCACAGCGTGAGCATGGCGACCATCTCGGCGGCCATCCCGCTGGCGGTGGCAAGCGCCGCACGCCCGCCCTCGAGCGCGGCGATGCGCTGCTCGAGCACCGCGACCGTCGGGTTGCCGAGGCGGCTGTAGACGTTGCCGAAGGTCTGCAGGTCGAACAGCGAGGACGCATGCTCGGCCGAGTCGAACACGTAGGCCGCGGTCTGGTAGATCGGCGTGGCCCGCGCGCCGGTCTCGGCGTCCGGGATCTGGCCGGCGTGGAGGCAGAGCGTCTCGATGCCGAAGGCGCGGTCGGTCATGGCGGAGCGGGGGTCGTCGTGCGGGTCTCGGCGCGGAGCGGCAAGGGTACCGCAGCGCCGCGGCTCAGGCCGCCGGCGGCAGGATGCCGTTCCAGCGCGGGCGCTTGGCGGAGATGACCTTCGTGTCCACGCCCGCCCAGCCCAGGCCGCCGAACAGGCGCCCGTGCTCGATCTTCACGCAGCGGTCCATCACCGAGTCCAGGCCGGCCGCGCGCGCGAGCGCATCGGCCTCGAGGTTCTTCACGCCGAGCTGCTGCCACAGGCAGCGGGCGCCGATCGCGATCGCCTCGCGGGCGATCGGCAGCACGTCGGCGGGCTTCCTGAAGACGTCGACCATGTCGACCTTCACCGGGATCTCGCCGAGCGACGCATAGGCCTTGCACCCGAGGATCTCCGGGTACTTCGGATTGACCGGGATCACCGTGTAGCCGTGGTCGAGCATGTACTTCGCGGCGAAGTAGCTCGGGCGGAACCAGTCGGCGGACAGCCCGACTACGGCGATCGTCCGTTGGGTCGAAAGGATCCTGCGCAGCGTGTCGATGGTGTCCATGTCCGTGCGGCGGTCGGGGGCGGTCCGACAGTCTCCGCGCCGCTCGGGCGGCATGCAAGGCGGCGCGGCCGCGACCGACACACTGCCCGCCTCACCCCCGCCCCGTTCCGGAGAGCCCACGATGACCGTCCGCCGCCCATTCCGCGCCCCCCTCCGTCTGCTCGTCGCGGTGGTCCTCGCCGGCGTCTGCGCCAGCGCCCAGGCCCAGTCCGCCGTGCCCGGTCCATGGGTCGAGCTCGAGGGCGCGTGGACCGACTTCGCGCGCAACGACCTGCAGAAGCCGAACGACGCGACCGGCACCCGCTTCTCCGCCCTGCCCTTCACCGGCGACGGCGCGACGAGCGGACGACTGTCGATCGAGCTGCCGGTCAGCCGATGGGGCCAGGGTCACCGGCTGCGGCTCGCGTACGTGCCGTTGCGCCTCGACGGCACCGCGACCACGGCGACCGCGATCCGGTTCCAGGGCTCGACCTTCGCCGCCGGCGCGCCGACCTCGCTCGACTACGTGTTCGACACGTGGCGCGCGACCTACTCGGTGCCGCTCTTCGGGCGCGACGACCCGAGCGCGGGCTGGGCCCTGCGCGCCGGCGGCACGCTCGCGATCCGCGACGCGTCGATCCGGCTCGCACAGGGCGCCACCGTACAGCGCTTCGACAACGTCGGGCCGGTGCCGCTGCTGCACCTGTCGGCCGCCCGCACGCTCGGCGCCGGCTGGACCTTCGAGGCCGAGCTCGACGGTGCACCCGGCCCGGGCGGCACCGGGCTGTGGGACACCGCGGCGCGCCTGCGGTGGGCGGCCGGTCCCGGCTGGTCGATCGCTGCGGGGCTGCGCCACCTGCGCGGCGGCGTCGACAACGACGAGCTCTACAACGTCGTCGCCGCGACCTCCGCGACCGTCTCGGCACGCTGGGCGTTCTGAGGCCGCGGCCCCGCCGCCCCGTTCAGCCCTCGGTCGGCAGCAAGCCCTCGACCGACAGGTAGCGCTCGCCGGTGTCTTGGTCGAAGCCGAGCACACGTGCGCCATAGGCGAGCATCAGGCAGCGGCGCTCGACCGAGATGCTGTCGGGATTCGAGCGCCCGGACTTGATCCAGACTGGACCACGCGCGGTACCGCACGCCGGTCGGGGCATAGAATCGCCGCTCCGAGGACCGAACCCGCCACCACACCGCCATGCTCGACTACGACCAGTACCGATCGCTGCGCCTCGTCCGACACGATGACGGAGTGCTCGAGATCGTGATGACCTGCCGTCCCGGCCAGAAGCTGCCGACTGCCGACGACCGCACGCACTACGAGATGACCGAGGTCTGGCGCACGCTCGACGCGGACCCGGCGATGAAGGTCGCGGTGATCCGCGGCGAGGGCCGGGGCTTCTCGGCCGGCGGCGACGCCTCGCTGGTCGAGGCGATGGCCGACGACTTCCACGTCCGCGCCCGCGTCTGGCGCGAGGCGAAGGACCTCGTCTACAACATGATCAACTGCAACAAGCCGATCGTCTCGGCGATGCACGGCCCGGCGGCCGGCGCGGGCCTGGTCTGCGGCGTGCTCGCCGACGTGTCGATCGCCACGCGCGACGCCAAGCTCGTCGACGCGCACACGCGGCTCGGCGTGGCCGCGGGCGACCATGCGGCGGTGATCTGGCCGCTGCTGTGCGGCATGGCGAAGGCCAAGTACTACCTGATGCTCTGCGAGCCGCTGACCGGCGCGGAGGCCGAGCGCATCGGCCTGATCTCGCTGGTGGTCGACGACGAGGCCGCGCTGCAGGCGCGTGCGTTCGAGGTCGCGCGCAAGCTGGCAGGCGGGAGCCAGACCGCGATCCGGTGGACCAAGTACGCGCTGAACAACTGGCTGCGCCAGGCCGGACCCGCGTTCGACGCGTCGCTCGCGCTCGAGTTCATGGGCTTCGCCGGGCCCGATGTGAAGGAAGGCGTGGCGGCCCTCCGCGAGAAGCGCGCGCCACGCTTCGACGACCGCGACCCCTTCTGAGGCGCCGACCATGGCCCTGCTGATCCTGAGCAAGCCGATGCCGCCCGAGCACTTCGCGCAGGCGCTGCGCGAGCACGGCTGGCCGCATCCGATCCACACGACGCTCGACGGCGACTGGGACCCCGCGTCGATCCGCTGGCTGCTGGCCTGGCGCCTGCCCGCCGGCGTGCTGCCACGGCTGCCGAGCCTCGAGCTGCTCTTCAACTGCGCAGCCGGCGTCGACAAGCTGCTGGCCACGCCCGACCTGCCGCCCGGCCTGCCGATCGCGCGGGTGATCGACGGCTCGCAGGCGATCGAGCTCGCGCAGTACGTGGTGCACGCGGCGCTCGATCACCTGAGACTGGCGCCGCGCTATCGCGCGCAGCAGCTCGCACGAGACTGGACGCGGCACCGCGCGCCCTCGGTCGGCATCGAGGCGCTCGTGCTCGGGCTCGGCCCGATCGGACAGACCATCGCGCGCTCGCTCGCCGCGCTCGGCTTCGAGGTGTCCGGCTGGAGCCGCACGCCGCGCGCCGTCGAGGGCATCCGGACCTTCGCCGGCGACGACGGGCTGGCGGCCGCGCTGCCGCGCGCCCGCGTGCTGGTCTGCGCGCTGCCGCTCACGCCGCAGACCGCGGGGCTCGTCGATGCCTCGCTGCTCGCTCGGCTGCCGCGGGGCGCGTTCTTCGTGAACATCGGCCGCGGCGGGCAGGTGGTCGAGCCCGCGCTGCTCGACGCGCTCTCGAGCGGGCAGCTCGGCGGCGCGACGCTCGACGTGCAGGCCAACGAGCCGATGGCCGCCGACGATCCGCTGTGGTCGACGCCGAACCTCACGATCACGCCGCACGTCGCGGGGCAGCTCTCGCCAGGCGCGGTGGCCGCGCAGTTCGCCGACGAAGTGGCGCGGCTCGAGCGCGGCGAGCCGCTGCGCCAGCCGGTTGATCGCACCCGGGGCTACTGAGGCCAGACCGACGACGGCGGCGCGCCGCCGCCGCCGCTGTGGCCGCCCGCGCGCTGCTGCTGCTATCGTTCGTCGGAGCATCCTTCACGCGAGGCGACGATGGCAACCAGCACCTCCAAGGCGTTCGACATGGGCAAGATGGCGATCGGCGGGATCGGACAGGTCCTCGACAGCGTCGAGTTCGTCAAGCGGGCCTGGGGCGGGCTGAACCTGCCCAGCACGCTGGTGCCCACCGTCGACATCGACGAGCTCGACAAGCGCATCGCCGACCTGAAGGCCGTCGAGCAGTGGCTGAACATGAACCTCAGCATGCTGCACGGCACCATCCAGGGCCTCGAGATCCAGCGCGGCACGCTCGCCGCGGTCAAGGCCTTCGGCGCATCCTTCGGCAACCTCGCGCAGCAAGGCGCCGCGCCGGCCCCGCCGCCCGCGCCGCCCCGCAGCGCGGCACGCCCGCCGGCGCCCGAACCCGAGCCGGCCGCGGCACCGGCGCCGCCCGAGCCACCGGCCGCGAAGGCCGCATCGCCGAAGCCCGATCTGCCCGCGATACTCCCCGGGATCAACCCCACGGCCTGGTGGAACCTGCTGCAGCAGAACTTCAACCAGGTGGCCCAGGCCGCGCTGACCGGCGGCGGCCTGCAGGACGCGGCCGCGACCGCGATGAAGGCGGCAGGCGGCCTCGCGGGTGCCGCGATGCCGCGTACGAGGAAGCCCGGCGCGGCGGGGACGAAGGCCACGGCGGTCACCAAGACCGCGGCCGGCACCAAGGTCGCAGGCGCCGCGAAGGCCCCCGCCGCGCGCAAGCCGGCGGCGAAGAAGCGGCGTGCACCGGCCCCGCGTGCGCCCAAGGCGGGTTCGTGACCCGGTTCCGCCATGGCCATGCCACGCATCCCGACTGGCGGATGGCGACCGAGCTGGCGCTCGCCCAGATCGACGGGCGCCGCGAGACGCCCGGCTGGTCGCCCGGCGGCAACCTCGGCCTCGTCTACCTGACGGCTGCACTCGCGCCGCACGCCGACGCGATCGTCGAGCTGCTGGTGCAGCGCACCGGCGTCGAGCACTGGGCCGGCACCTGCGGCCACACCGTCGTCGCCACCGGCGTCGAGTACGACGACGAGCCGGCGATCGCGCTCATGCTCTGCGACCTGCCGGACGACGGCTTCCACGTGTTTTCCGGCGCCACGCCGCCGCCGCCGGCCGGCGCGCGCACGAGCGCGGGCGCCGTCGCGGCGCAGTCGGCGCTGGTGCATGCCGACCCGGGCACGCCCGACCTCGCCGAGCTGGTCGAGGACATGGCGGTCAAGGTGTCCTCGGGCCTGCTGTTCGGCGGCATCTCGAGCGGCCGCGCCACGCCGCTGCCGCAGGTCGCCGACCGCGTGCTCTCCGGCGGGCTGTCGGGCGTCGTGTTCTCCTCCGACGTGGACCTGCGCATGCGGGTCACCCAGGGCTGCTCGCCGCTGGCGGGCGAGCACGTGATCTCCGCCTGCAGCTCGAACCTGATTCGCACGCTCGACGGACAGCCCGCGCTCGACGTGCTGCTCGCCGACCTCGGCGTCGACGAGGCGGTGCGCACCACGCGCGACGGCGCCGCGCTGATGCGGGCGCTGCCGGCCGAGCGCGTGCGTGCCGGCCTGTTCGTCGGGCTGTCCGGGGGCGACGAGCCCTCGCGCGGCGCGCGCCCCGGCTTCGGCGACTACCTGGTCCGCAACCTCGTCGGCATCGATCCGCACAACCGTCTGGTCGCGATCGCGGCGCTGCCCCAGGAGGGCGACCGCGCGGTGTTCTGCACGCGCGACGCGCGCGCGGCGCGGGCCGACCTGATCCGGGCCTGCACCGAGCTGCGCGAGGAGCTGGAGACCGACGGACTCGTGATCCGCGGCGGCGTCTACGTGTCCTGCGTGGCGCGCGGCCGCTCGCTGTTCGGTGCCGCGGGCGCCGAGGTCGGGATCCTGCAGTCGCAGCTCGGCGAGTTCCCGCTGGTCGGCTTCTTCGCCAACGGCGAGATCGCCCAGCACCGGCTGTACGGCTACACCGGCGTGCTGACGCTGTTCACCGGTCCGATCGAAGACGCCTGATCCAGGCCTGATCCGAGTCCGACTCTGACCCGGTTCGCCGGCCGCTCAGATCCGGTCGATGCCGGCCAGCAGGCGATCGCCCCAGTCGCGGATCGCGGCACGCTCCTCGGCGCTGAGCCGTGCGAGGTTCTTGGCCATCAGCGCGGTCCGCGGGTTGCCGGCGAGCTCGGCCTCGTGGGCGTCGAGGAAGCGCCAGTACAGCGTGGTCATCGGGCAGGCCCGCGGCCCGGCGCGCAGCTCGGGACGGTACGCGCAGCCGCCGCAGTGGTTGCTCATGCGCTTCACGTAGGCACCGCTCGCGACGTACGGCTTGGTGGTGAAGCGCCCGCCGTTCGCGTAGAGCGCCATGCCGGCCACGTTCGGCAGCTCGACCCACTCGACCGCGTCGACGTAGACCGCGAGGTACCAGGCCGCGACCTCGCGCGGCGCGAGCCCCGCGAGCAGCGCGAAGTTGCCGGTGAGCATCAGCCGCTGGATGTGGTGCGCATAGCCCTCGCGCATCGTCTGGCCGATGGCGTCGCGCAGGCAGGCCATCCGCGTGTCGCCGGTCCACCACCAGGCGGGTAGCGCCCGATCGTGGCCGTAGTGGTTCGCATCGGCCAGGCCCGGCATGTCGAGCCAGTAGACGCCGCGGACGAACTCGCGCCAGCCGAGCACCTGCCGCACGAAGCCCTCGACCGCGGCGAGCGCCGACGCGCCGGCCTCGCCCTCGCGGGCCGCGGGCGCGCGCTCGCGCCAGGCGCGCTCGGCCGCAGCGACGACCTCGCGGGGATCGAGCAGCTTGAGGTTCAGGCTCGAGGCGATCAGCGCATGCCAGCCGAAGGGCGTGCCGGTCCACATCGCGTCCTGGTAGCGGCCGAAGTTCACCAGCCGCGTGTCGATGAAGCGCGCGAGCGCCTCGAGTGCCTGCTCGCGGGTGACCGGCCAGCCGAAGGACGCGAGCGAGCCCGGATGATCGGTGAAGCGGCGCTCGACCAGCTCGAGCACCTCACGGGTGATCGCGTCCGGCTCGAAGCGCGCCGGAGCGGGGATCGGGCCCGGGCCGCTCTTCGGATACGCGCCGCGGTTCTCCTCGTCGAAGTTCCAGCGACCGCCCTCGGGCTCGCCGTCCTCGCCCATCAGCACGTCGTGGCGCTTGCGCATCCAGCGGTAGAAGGTCTCCATGCGCAGCGTCTTGCCGCGCCCCGCCCAGCGGGCGAAGTCCTCGGTCGAGCACAGGAAGTGGGTGTCGGGCAGCACCCGCAGCGGCAGCGCGCGCCGCGCGCAGAGGTCCTGCAGGTCGGCGAGCAC
>Ga0164293_10005984_pt1 | contig 10343 bp, 8 predicted proteins | sample GEODES118metaG_FD_111487 | JGI IMG/M metagenome (GOLD analysis project Ga0164293, IMG submission 111487) | Eutrophic lake water microbial communities from Lake Mendota, Wisconsin, USA - GEODES118 metaG | ecosystem: Environmental > Aquatic > Freshwater > Lake | place: USA: Lake Mendota, Wisconsin...
CGCAGACGGCTGATGAGTATGCGGAGTTTTCCCGGTTCCTTCAGGTCCACCGCCGCGAGTTGGCAGGTGTGATAATCGAGCCCCTGGTTCAGGGTGCGGCCGGGATGAAGTTTCACTCGAGCGGACAATTGCGGGAGTTAGCCGAGCGAGTGCGCGCCGCAGGGTTATTGTTGATTGCCGACGAAATTGCCACTGGCTTTGGGCGGACCGGAACGATGTTTGCCTGCGATCAGGCTGAAGTTGTGCCGGACCTGATTTGTTTGGGAAAGGGATTGACCGGTGGAATGCTTCCCCTGGCTGCGACCGTTGCTACGACTGAGGTGTTCAGTCGTTTTTACAGTGACGATCCCGACCACGCGTTGATGCACGGGCCGACTTACATGGGAAATGCGTTGGCGTGCGCCGCTGCGAACGCTTCGTTGGACCTGTTTGAAAAGGAGCCGCGACTGGAACAGGCCAAGCGGATCGCGGAGTGGGGTGAGGAACGCTTGGGCCGCTTGCGGGCTCATCCGCGAGTTTGCGACCTGCGCTGCCTCGGAGCGCTGGTCGTCTTGGAAATTGACTGTGAGCCCGGTCTGAAACCCGTGGTTCCGAGGTATGTGGAGAAAGGAGTTTGGGCGCGACCGCTGCGAAACACGTTGTACCTCGCGCCGCCTTTTGTCATCAGCTGGCCCCAACTTGAGCAGTGCGCCGACGCGCTGCAGTGGGTGCTGGAGCATTTGCCATAAAAGCCCGCTGGCTAGGTGAATTGGCGCCTGTCGGCCAACACGTGAAGAACGGCGGAATTAGAGTCGAAGCCACCCGGAAGGTTACTTTGACGATGAGCACAGGGATGCACTAAGAGCGGTTATTTAATTAGTCCGCGGAGCGTGCGCAGGTTGATCACGTCCCACTCTTCGCCGGCCTCGTTTTGTCCCTTTTCGGTTTCGAGGTACATCGGGACCTGGTCCATGCGCTGGTCGTTCAGTAACTGCCGAAAACCCTCGAGGCCAATCGCCCCCTGACCAATGTGCTCGTGGCGGTCAACCCGAGAGCCGAGCCCTTTCTTGCTGTCATTGAGGTGAATTGCCGCGAGTCGAGCGAGGCCAACTTTGTCGTCGAACTCGGCCCACATCGCGGTGTAACCAGCAGGGGTGGAGAGATCATAGCCGGCTGCGAACGCGTGACAGGTGTCGAAGCAAACACCCAGCCGATCGCGGTGTTCCAATTGCTCAAGAATGGTCGCCAGTTGGCCGAAGTTCCAGCCGAGGTTCGTTCCCTGCCCGGCCGTGTTCTCCAGCAGCAGGCCGGCTCCGCAATCGGCCGTATCGATTAAGATGCCGTCGATGGCAGCAGCGATCTTGTCCAGCCCCTCCTCTTCAGATGACTCCGTAAACGAGCCGGGGTGGAAGATCACCCAGCGGATCCCCAACTGCCCTGCCCGCTGCAGTTCAACGGCGAGGGCGGCAATACTTTTGTCCCGCAATTCCGGATTAGGACTGGCGAGGTTGATCAGGTAACTGGCGTGGGAGATCGGATTGCTTATCCGGTGCCGCAGCAAAGCCGCGGCAAACGCTTGAGACTCATCGGCGGTAATCGGTTTGGCCGCCCATTGATTGCTGTTTTTTGTGAACAATTGCACGCAATCGCAACCGGCCTGGGCAGCGGCCTCGACAGATTTGTAGTAGCCGCCGGCGATCGACATGTGGGAACCGAGTTTGGGCACGGCAGAAACCTGTCGCTGAGACAATGGAATTTGGATCTGATGAGAGCTGGAATCTCAAGCTCCCCAATCTCTCTGATTCGGGGGCGAATGGAAATGGGACAGCACTTTCATTCGGACTGGGCTGAATCTAAAATCGGGGCAACCCTGCGGATCGAGGGGGCGTAGCTCAATTGGGAGAGCGCTGCGTTCGCATTGTCGAGGTTGCGAGTTCGAGCCCGATCGGCTCCATTTCCTCCGTCCGCTCACTTGTCCGGAAGCTCAATTGTTGAACGGGCGGTTTTCGGCGAAAGCGATTGGTCAATTGGCTGAATTGGTCAGCTGAAAAAATCGAGCCAGCCGCTCTCCCTGACCGGATTGGCGCGAGCCTCCGGTTCTTCACCACGATTGCGACGGCCACGTCTCCTGGCATGAGAAAGTAGAACGACAATGACTGTCGCCTTGGTAACTGGTGCAAATGGCTTTCTGGGGGGAGCCTTGGTTCGCCTGCTCGCTGAAAGGGGATATCGCGTTCGCGCACTGGTCCGAAAGCGAGGCGACAATCTGCCCGTGGAAGGCTGTGAAGTGTTCACCGGGGACTTGCGAAACCTCGATAGTGTGCTGCCCGCCGCGCGCGATGTGGATGTGATCTTCCATGTTGCGGCCGTATCGGGAATTTGGGGGACGTGGAAGCATTTCCACTCGTGCAATACGATCGCCACGCGGAATGTGCTGGACGCAGCCATTCAGGCGAAAGTTCCGAAGCTGGTGTACACCAGCAGCCCAAGTGTCACGTTTGACGGCGGTCACCAGATCAACGTGGATGAGACGGCACCGTATCCAAAACACTGGCTGTGCCATTATCCCCATTCGAAAGCTCTGGCCGAACAGGCTGTGTTGCAGGCGAATGATCCCAGCATTTTGATGACTTGTGCGCTGCGGCCGCATTTGATTTGGGGCCCAAAAGATCGGCATTTGATTCCGCGTTTGATTCAACGTGCCCGTGCTGGACAATTGTTGCGGGTAGGTGATGGCACCAACTTGGTCGACAACATCTACGTGGATAACGCCGCCCATGCCCACATCCAGGCGGCGGAAGCCATGCGCCCCGGTTCGCCGGTTTGCGGCAGTGCCTACTTCATCTCTCAAGGCGACCCTGTGAACTGTTGGGGATGGATCAACGACATTCTCAAGTTGGCCCGCTTGCCACGCGTCAAACGCTCGATTTCTTTCTTTTGGGCTTGGAGGCTGGGGCATGCCTTGGAGATTTACCACGACCTGTTCAACATTGAGCGCGAACCCCGAATGACTCGTTTTTTAGCAGCTCAACTGGCCAAGTCGCATTATTTTGACATCGCCCGCGCCCGCCGAGATTTCGGCTATTACCCGATCGTTTCCGCTGATGAAGGCATGAAGCGGTTGGAAGCATCCTTGGGAAACTCCTGATTACCCCCCGGGCGGTTCGTCTCCGGCGGGTAGGGCGCTCGCGGGAACATGTGCCTGGCGGGGGAACAAGGTGCTTGCCGGGCGTCGGCAACCCAACCTGTCGACTGCAAGCACATGAGATAGCTGATTTCAGTGCCCCCGCTTTGGGGCGAATTTTGAAACTGGTGTTTTCGGCTGGTTTCCTTGGCGCCAGTTGCCAATCCCGGGGAAATCGATAAATTCTAAGCTCTGGGTTCCCACAAGGATGGAGCGTCTCCGCAGCCGATGATTAGCCGCCTGAATCAGCAAGAACTTCCCGACGAACTGCGCGTGGTCATCACGGGTATCGGCATGACTGCGCCTAACGGAAATTCGTTGGCCGAAGTTCGCGAAGGTCTCCTTAACGGTCGCAGCGGTGTAAGGCCCTACGAAATCCGCTATTTCGGCAAGACGCTCGCAGGTGTTTGCGAATTCGAAGTCAATCGTCATCAGTCCAAAAAGGACGCGCGGCGGGGAACTCGCGCTGGCAGCATCGGCATTTATTGTGCCAACGAAGCCATTTTGGACAGCGGAATCGACTTCGCCAACTTTGATAAGTCAACCGTTGGCGTTTACGTGGGCGTGACCGAGCATGGTAACGTTGAGACCGAAAACGAGGTCTATCAAATCAAGGGTTACGACTACGACACCTCGTTCTGGTCGCATCACCACAATCCGCGAACCGTCGCCAATAATCCGGCGGGTGAAGTCGCTCTGAATCTTGGTATCACCGGGCCGCATTACACGATCGGCGCTGCCTGTGCGGCCGGGAATGCCGGAATGATCCAGGGATTGCAGATGCTTCGGCTGGGTGAATGTGACCTGGCAATTGCCGGAGGTGTCTCCGAAAGCATCCACACTTTTGGAATTTTTGCCGGCTTCGCCAGCCAAGGAGCCTTGGCCTCCCATACCGACCCCACCAAGGCTAGCCGCCCTTTTGACAAGGCGCGAAACGGAATCGTTGTCGCCGAGGGAGGTTGCCTTTACATTCTGGAGCGACTGTCCGACGCCAAACGGCGGCAAGCCAAGGTTTACGGCGAGATCGTTGGCTACGCAATCAACACGGATGCGACGGACTTTGTGCTGCCCAATGCCGAACGGCAAGCTCAATGCATGCAATTGGCACTGAAGCGTGCCGGACTGGTGGCCGAGCAGATTGATATCGTGAGCACGCATGCGACCGGCACGACAAACGGCGATTCTCTGGAATGCGATGCGGTGCGTCGTGTTTTCGGCCAGTCCGAGAAGACCTTTATCAACAATGCCAAGAGCTTCATCGGACATTCGATGGGAGCTGCCGGCGCGATTGAGCTGGCCGGAAACTTGCCGGCGTTTTCCGACCGGGTAGTTCATGCCACGATCAATGTCGATGACCTCGACCCCGAATGCGACATTCCCGGTTTGGTCCGCAACCAGCCCCGGGAAATCAATCGGGTCGATTATATTTTGAATAACTCGTTTGGGATGTTGGGGATCAATTCAGCCCTGATTGTCAAACGTTTTTGAACCATTTAACCGAACCGGCTCTGCTGGTTCGGACAAGGAGAGAGAGTCCGCATGACACCGGAAGAAATTCGTCAAGCGATTATTGAAATCCTCGAAGACATCGCGCCGGACGAAGACCTGTCCAACTTGAACGATGCGGTTTCATTTCGCGAGCAGATGGAACTTGATAGCATGGATTTCCTCGACATCGTGATGGAACTTCGCAAGCGCTATCGCGTTCAAGTTCCCGAAGAGGATTATGTGCAATTGGCCTCAATGGATAGCACGGTGACTTATCTGGTGCCGAAGATGGGCCAAGTTCCAGCCTAGTTGCAGCGACGACAACGCCAGCCATCCTGACGACAACTTGCACAGCCTTAACCGGGCTGCCGTATTTGTCAGACCGCGTTGTTAACAAGCATGAGCCACATCAGCCGACCGCTCGCTGGATCGAACATTGATTAACTTGCTGGATATCTTCCGCAAACCCCCGGGAAATCTCCCGGGGGTTTGGCTTACCGGTCGTTGGTAACTGAGGGGGCCGATCGAAATGATCGCCCACAACCCTTGGCATTCCCAACCTGCGGGATGGCGCGAGCCAAGACCGCAGGCGACCTGTGACTCGACAACCTGTACTGTGACTCGGCGGACGCAAATCTACCGCTCGGGGAGGGCAACGACGAGACTTTGGACGCGTTCAGCAAGGCCTCGAGTTCAACCAGACACAGTAACGGTGAGGCTCGATTGACCGCGCAACGATTGCGACCAACCCGGTTGGGACGCCGTTTTAGTGGGTTGCCGGCTTGGCTTGAATTATCCACCACTATTCCTGTGTGTTGCAGGGGAAAACGAATCCCCGTGGCCAACTGCTCAATCCTCACGTCCCCCAAGAATCATGTACGACACCATCATTATTGGCGCAGGCATGTCGGGGCTCGCGGCAGGCATCCGTCTGGCCTACTACGATCAAAAAGTTTGCATCCTTGAACGTCACACGACGATCGGTGGCCTGAATTCCTTTTACCGGATGAACCATCGGGATTACGATGTTGGCTTGCACGCCGTGACCAACTTCACAGAGAAGGGAGCCAAGAAGGGCCCACTCGCGCGGATCTTGCGGCAACTGCGATTCAAGTGGGAGGACTTCGCACTGGCACCGCAAAAAGGTTCACGAGTTGCATTTCCCGGGGTCAACCTGAGATTCAACAACGACATCGAACTACTCGCAGCGGAAGTGGCTCGAGAGTTTCCGGCCGAGCGCGATGCTTTTCGGGCGTTGCTTGGTCAAATTACCGATTACGACGACCTCGATCAGGCAGCGTTTGAAATTTCGGCTCGTCAAGTCCTTCAAGAGCGACTGCGGAACCCGTTGCTGATTGACATGCTGCTCTGTCCACTGATGTGGTATGGCAACCCGCGGGAACATGACATGGCTTGGGGCCAATTCTGCATCATGTTTCGCAGTGTGTTCCTCGAAGGATTCGCTCGTCCGTATAAGGGAGTCCGCTTGATTCTCAAGAATCTCGTCAAGCGATTCCGGGAATTGGGAGGCGAACTCAAATTGCGGCGCGGTGTCAGCCAAATCCTCTCGGAAAATGGCCGGGCTATCGGTGTCCAATTGGAGAACGGCGAGGTGCTGTACGGAAAGCGAGTCCTGTCCTCCGCCGGTCACGTCGAAACCTTGAGGCTTTGTGCGGATACCACCGAAACTGTCCAGCCCGAGCCGGGGCAACTTTCGTTTATTGAGTCAATCTCGGTCCTTGATTGCCAGCCAGCCAAACTGGGGTATGACGAGACGATTGTGTTTTACAACGACAGCGAGACATTTCACTGGTGTCGGCCGGACTCTGAGTTATGTGATTTACGTACCGGCGTGGTGTGCTCGCCCAACAACTATCTCTACGAAGACCCACAGGGAGAGTTGCCCGAGGGTTTCATGCGGTTGACTTCGATTGCCAGCTTTGACCGCTGGAATGCCTTGACCGAAGAGGAATATCGCCGCGAGAAACTACGCTGGTACGATCGAGCGATTGCCTCCTGCGTGCGGTTTGTGCCCGATTTTCGCGCTCATGTTATCGACACCGACATGTTCACGCCGACCACGATTCGACGCTTCACCTGGCACGACAACGGCGCGGTTTACGGAGCTCCGGATAAGAAACTGGACGGAACGACCCATCTTGAGGGGCTTTACCTGTGCGGTACTGATCAGGGATTTGTCGGGATCATCGGTGCAATGATGAGCGGCATTTCAATGGCCAACATGCATTGCCTCAAATAGCCAGTTAGCGGCGGAATGAATCAGGGGGCGGGTGGGCTTCGAGGGTTCCTGAGAAGTCGGCCGTTGAACGAGCCCCCGCTCCATTGAGTTTGCCGCCCTGATCTCTTATTCTGGGGGAGACTTTTCCGGCCTTTTCAACACATTTTGTGCCGCTTGCCATGCCCAAGGATTTTCTTCAGGACGTTCGTTCGCACTATGACGCGATTGTGATCGGCAGCGGGCTTGGCGGTCTGACCGCGGCCAATGTACTGGCCCGCGAGGGACGGAGCGTCCTGTTGCTGGAGCAGCATTACAAACTGGGCGGATTGGCAACCTGGTTCAAGCGTCCTGGCGGGCACATTTTTGACATTTCCTTGCACGGCTTTCCGCAGGGCATGGTCAAAAGTTGCCGCCGCTACTGGACCAGCGAGATTGCCGATTCGATTGTTCAATTGCATGGGGTGCGATTTGACAATCCGATGTTTTCTCTAACGACCAGCTTTGACCGTCAGGATTTTACTCAACTGCTGATCAATCGCTTCGGGATTGAACCGACAAGGGTAGAGGAGTTCTTTAACACCGCCCGCGGGATGAACTTCTATGATGACCAGTCGATGACCACCGGGCAGTTGTTTGAGAAGTACTTTCCAGGTCGCGGCGACGTGGTTCGCTTGCTGATGGAACCAATCACGTACGCCAACGGCAGCACGCTTGAAGACCCGGCGATAACCTACGGGATCGTGTTTTCGAATTTCATGTCCAAAGGGGTTTTTACCTTTCAAGGCGGCACGGACCACTTGGTCAAGTCGATGGAAAAGGAAATGCGCCGCAATGGAGTCGACATTCGCATTAACTGCGATGTGGATCGGATTCTTGTCGAAGGTGGCACTGTACGGGGAGTCGAAGTCGGGGGCAAGAAAATTACCGCCGAAGCAGTGATCTCCAACTCCAATCTTCGCAGTACGATTTTCAATCTGGCGGGAGCTGAATATTTTGACCCGGCCTTCATTGATGAGGCCAAGGCAGTGCGGCTGAATAACTCCAGCACGCAGGTTTACATGGCCCTCCAGGAGGGCGATACGATTGACCGGGATACGGGCGATTTGCTCTTCTGCAGTACGGCACCGGAATTCCGCACCGACTTGCTCCTCAGTCGTGACATCACCAGCCGTACGTTTTCGTTCTACTATCCGGACATTCGGCCGGATGGCAAGCAACGGTACTTGATCGTCTCCAGCACGAACGCCCACTACGACGACTGGAACAAGCTCAATCCGGAAGAGTACGAGGCGAGCAAGCGAGACTTGATCGAAACGACGCTCGAGTCGCTGGAGCAATATGTGCCCAATTGCCGGGAACGTATCACTCACATCGAGGCTGCGACGCCACGAACGTTTGAGCACTACACCAAGCATATCTCCGGAGCCAGTTTTGGCACCAAGTTCGAAGGCTTGGCCGTGAGTCGCACGTTACCCGACCAAGTCCGCGGCTTGTACCATGCCGGCAGCTGCGGGATCATCATGTCCGGTTGGCTCGGCACGATGAACTATGGCGTGATCGTGGCCAACGACGTCTTGAACTATCTCAACACTCAAGTTCCGGCTCCCACTCCGGCAGTTTTGAACTGAGGACCGAATCGGCTCTTTGTTCCTCCGGTTTGGCAATGGAGCTGGCCGGCAGGTGAGTCGCGGAGTGCAATGGCGACGAAATGCTCGCCGAGCTTGGGCGTTGCATGCCGCGGAACTACCGTTCGGTCGACGTGCATTCGGGAACGGTTATCACCCTTAAGCCCCGATTCTCCCTTCATTCTCAAGTGCAATCAGCGAAAGCCCCATTCATGACTCTCTCGCAGATAGAACAGGCGATCCCGCATCGGCCCCCGATGTTGCTGGTCGATGAAGTCGTCTCCCAAACAGAAGACACGATTGTGACCCGGCGGACATTCCGCGGCGAAGAATATTTTTTTCAGGGTCATTACCCCGGCCAACCGATCGTTCCGGGCGTCATTCTGTGCGAGGCCACCGTTCAGTCCGGCGCCGTGCTGCTGGCTGGGCTGATGTCAGGTCAACCGGGCGTGCCTGTCCTGACACGGATGAATGAAGTCAAATTCCGACGCATCGTCCGCCCGGGAGACACATTGGAGATGACGGTCAAACTGAATGAGCGATTGGGAGACGCCTATTTCCTGACGGGCACAGCCAAAGTCGAAGGCCAGACCGCAGTGCGGCTGGAATTCGCCTGCGCGATTAGCCAAGTTTAAAACCGGACCTACTGTCGAGTTGCCGGGTCAAACCTTTTCCACTTCGTTCCGTCGCGTCGTCATTTCATTTCGACTCTTGCTCGCTCCCCAAATTCAATCAGGTTTCTGGCTATGGATTTTCTTCAACTTGCCGGCAAGAAAATTGTCGTGTTTGGCGTGGCGAACAAGAAGAGTGTCGCCTGGCACGTGGCGCAAACGCTGGAAGAGGCAGGTGCACAGGTAATTCACGTGGTCCGCAGCCCGGCGCGGCGTGAGTCCACCAGCAAATTGCTGGCAGGAAAGCCAGTCTTTGTCTGCGACGTCGAGTTCGAAGAGCAGATCGAAGCAGTCGCCCGCGAGATTGGCGAGCAATTTGGCCCGGTTGACGGCTTGGTCCATTCCATTGCTTTTGCAGATTACGAGGGGGGCATGAAGCCGTTTCACGAGACCGGCCGCAAGCAATTCCTGCGGACGATTGAAATCTCCTGCTACTCGCTGTTGGCCATTTGCCGTCATTTCCAAAGCCACCTGAGCCGCACTGCGTCAGTGGTGACGATTTCGATTTCAACTACCCGAATGGCCAGCGAGAATTATGGCTTTATGGCTCCGGTAAAAGCCGCGCTGGAGTCATCCTTGGCGTTTCTCACCAAGAGCTTCAGCCGCTTTTCCGAGGTGCGATTCAATGCCGTGGGGCCGGGGCTGTTGAAGACTTCTGCTTCCGCGGGAATACCAGGATATGTGGATGCCTACCTGTATGCTGAAAAGGTCATTCCTCGAAAGCGCGCTGTGGAAACCCAGGAAGCTGCCAATGTCGTCGCCTTTTTGCTCAGCCCCCGGTCTTCCGGTATCACGGCCCAAACGATAGTGGTGGATGCCGGTATGGAGCTGAACTATTTCGATCAGGAGTTGATCGACGCCCACAAGGATTGATCGAACTCCCGTTAACTTTCCGCGGGTCCTTTTGCCGGCCGACAGAACAAGCCGCAATCATTGGCCTATGGAGGCACCCGACCAGCCAGCTCTTCATGACCACGAAGAGCACGAAGGTTAAAGAACAAATGCCGAACAGGCTTAATTGCTTTGCAAACCTTCTTCATCTCCCCCTTCGTGCTCTTCGTGTCCTTCGTGGTCCAATCGCCCTCGGCTCACAATGCAAGGCTTGCTACCCGCCCCGCCCTCCCCGTCGCTTGGACCTTTTGCCGGCCGACAGAACA
>Ga0164293_10005985_pt1 | contig 10343 bp, 7 predicted proteins | sample GEODES118metaG_FD_111487 | JGI IMG/M metagenome (GOLD analysis project Ga0164293, IMG submission 111487) | Eutrophic lake water microbial communities from Lake Mendota, Wisconsin, USA - GEODES118 metaG | ecosystem: Environmental > Aquatic > Freshwater > Lake | place: USA: Lake Mendota, Wisconsin...
CGTCGATCAGGGCCTCGAGCGGCTGCGCGCGCCACCAGAGCGAAAGATGGCCCCGGATCGCCTGAGCATAATAGGCGGGTCCGTCCGTCCATGCCTGAAAAAGCCGCGCTGTCCAGGGCAAGGAGGCGCGGGACGGATCCGATCGCGCAACGAAAGGCTGCCCGGACGAATCGGCCATGACGGGGTCACGTGCGCCGGCCGGCATGCCCAGGGCGCAGCCCTGCAGCAACAGGGCTGCGAAGGTGATGAATGTAAACAAACCCCTCATCTGGCGGACGCCATCGAAACAAGCTCAGGGTGCGGACAAAACGCTGCCCTATGATAGCCTCGACCCATCGCCAAAATGTCCTTTCGCCCCTCGATCCGTGCCCGACTCCGACTTGCGCCTACCCGCCTTCCTGCTGACCGGTTTTCTTGGGAGCGGCAAAACCACCCTGCTGAACGCCTTGCTGCGCACGCGCAGTGACGACCGCACTGCGGTCGTCGTCAATGAAATCGGCGATATAGGCATCGATCAATTGATCGTCGCGCAGGCGACCGACACCGTGATGCTGCTCGACTCGGGTTGCCTGTGCTGCCTCGACAGCGGCGCGCTGCACGAAACGCTCTCCGACATGATCGCTCAACGGGCGCGCGGCACGATTCCTCCATTTGCACGCGTGGTGATCGAAACAAGCGGGGCCGCTGATCCCGCCCCGCTGATCAACACCCTGCTCGGGCACCCCTTGGTGCGCCCCCATTTTCGACTGGTCGCCACGGTGGCCACCGTCGACGCCCAGCACTTCGCGAAAAATCTCGGGCAAACCCCCGAACTCGCGCGGCAGGTCGCGCTGGCAGACCGGCTGGTCCTCACGCGGTCGGATCTGGCCGATGCGGCCACCTGCGAGGCGTCCCGCGCCGAGGCCCGCGCGATCAACACCGACGCCTCGTGGTGGACGAGCACGCCCGAGGCGCCCGCGCTCGCGGTGTTCGACGATGACGGCGCCACCGCAGGACTAAGGATCCCGGACGGCGCCGGCCGCCCTTCAAGACTTCCCCTCTTCGAACCCCACCCGCTGGCGCCGCTCCATGCGGGCGAGCGCCGCATCCGCAGCCACACAGTCCGTCCGCCGGAGTCGATCACCTGGGCCGCCTGGGCGGCATGGTCGCGACTCCTGCTGCAACGCATGGGCGATCGCTTGCTGCGGGTCAAAGGCCTGCTACGGCTGGCAGACACCGGTGAGGTCGTCTGCGTGCAGATCGTGCAGCGGGTCGTTCACCGGCCGCTCAGACTGTCCGACTGGCCCAGCCCTGACCAGAGTAACCGGCTCGTTGTCATTGGCATCGATCTTGGCGAGGATGATATCGCGGCCACGTTCCCCGCTTTCGAGATCGAGCCGGGCACGCCGACCGATGCGCTCGCACCCCATCCCAAATTTTGAACGCAAGGAGTACTCATCCATGAACGATCTCGTCATTCGCGGTGCCACTCTCGTACAGCCCGACCGGCCACCCGCGCGCGGCGACGTGCTGGTGAAGTCTGGACGGATCGAGGCTCTGCTCGAGCCAGGAGCAGCGGTACCCGAGGCGACGCCTGCCCTGGATTGCACGGGCCTTCATGTCTTTCCGGGCTGCATTGACGCGCACGTGCATTTCGGCATGGGCGAAAAGATCACCGAGTACTCGACCGAGACGGTGTACGCCGCGCAAGGCGGGATGTCGACGATCCTCGGCTACTTCCTGAACAACGAGGCCTACGCGGACGTCTACAAACGTGAACAGGCTTACGCCCAGCCTCGCAGCCACGTCGACTACGGATTTCATTTCAGCACCGCGAACGAGCGCCACATCGCAGAACTCGACCGCTACATCCAGGACTACGGGGTCACCTCGTTCAAGTACTTCATGAATTTCAAGGGCGAGGAGGGGCGTTATCTGGGGCTGGACGGCACCGATGATGGATTCTTTTTCGAACTGCTCGCCCGCTCGGCCTCAGTGGGTCGCCCGATGATGGTCTGTCACACCGAGAACATCGAGATCGTCAATCGCCTGCGCCAACGTGTTCAGGCCGAAGGCGGCAGTACGCTCGCAGACTGGGCACGCTGCAAGCCGGCGGTCACCGAGGCCGAGCCCGCGATCCGCGCCATGTTTCTCGCCGAGAAACTGGGCGCCCGGGTCTACTTCCCGCACTTGTCGACACGGATGGCGGTGGACGAAGTACGCGCCTGGCGCAAGCGCTACCCCGAGGTGTTCATCGAGACCTGCCCCCATTACCTCACGCACACCGAGGACAGCGACCTCGCGGGCATGGGCAAGGCCAACCCGCCCTTTCACGCCCAGGATGATGTTGAGGCGCTCTGGGAGGCGATTGCCGACGGGACGATCGATGTGGTGGCCTCGGACCATGTGGCGCGCAAGCGGGCGACCAAGGACCGATCGCTCTGGCTCGCCTCACAAGGATTCCCCGGTACGGCCACGATCCTGCCGGTACTCCTGTCCGAGGGCTATCACAAGCGCGGACTTTCGCTCCAGCGGATCTGCCACGTGCTGACCGCCGGCCCGGCCAAGGTGTTCGATCTCGCGCCGGTCAAAGGCGCGCTCGCGCCAGGCGCCGATGCTGACTTCACGGTCGTCGATCTCGAGCGGACCCGCACGGTACGCGCCGAGGAACTCGGCTCCTACAGCGACTACAGTCTCTATGACGGATGGAGCCTGAAAGGCTGGCCCGTTCGCACCATCGTGCGCGGGGTCACCGTCATGCAGGATGGCCGCATCACCGGTCCGGCTGGGCACGGCCAGTATCTGTGGCGCCGGCTGGGCGAGGCGCCGGTTCTTGGGCGAATGGCTTGAGCGGCTGCGGGACCACCTCGACCAGGCAGTCGTAGAAAGTCGGTCCGCGTCCGAGGTCGGTGATCGCAGTCGACGTCACGGCGTTGACGTTGCGCCCGCCCGGCACCGTGCGCGGCCACCAGAGCCCCCAGGCCAGCACGACCCCGGGACGGATGCGATCGCTCACCCGGGCACGGACCTCGAAGCGGCCGCGGTCATTGAAGATGGTGACCGGGTCGCCATCGGCGATGCCCCGGGCCTGGGCATCTTCAGGGTGAATCTCGCAGCGCGGCTCGCGCTCCATGCCGACCAGACTCGGCACATTGGCAAAGCTTGAATTCAGGAAATTTCGGGCGGGCGGCGAGATCAGCGCGAGGCGATAGCGCGAGGCGAGCTCGGGATCCGATTCGCGCGACTCCCGCGGCGGCAGGTGATCGGGCAAGGGGTCCAGGCCCTGACGCGCAAGCCGCTCGCTCCAAAATTCGCAACGCCCCGAGGGCGTCGGGAAGCCGCCTTCGGCGAACGGCGCGGCCGGATGCTGCATCCGTATCCACCCCCGCTCAAGCACATCCTCCAGACTCGCGCCGCCCGCAGCCGGGTGCGCCCAGTCCATCGCATCGCGGGCAATCTCGAGATCGCTCGCCCGTAGCGCCTCGTCGTGAAAACCCATTTGCGCAGCGAGCGCCCGAAAAATGTCGGCGTTCGGGCGAGCCTCGCCAATCGGCTCGATCGCGGGATGGTTGGCGAGCACGTACCAGTGACCATAGGCCTTGTGCAGATCAAAGTGCTCGAGTTGCGTGGTGGCAGGCAGCACGATGTCCGCATAGTCGGCCGTGTCGGTGCGGAACTGTTCGATCACTACGGTAAACAGGTCCTCTCGCGAAAAGCCCCGAATGACCTGCTCGGAATCCGGCGCCACGGCAAGCGGGTTCGAGTTGTAGACGACCACCGCATCGATGGGCGGGTCGGCCTGCAGCAAGGCGGGGCCTATATCGATCATGTTGATGGTTCGCGGGATGCGTTCGGGCCAGCCGGGCAACAGATCCGGACGGGTATGCCGGGCGGGCGTGGTGGGCACCATCTGGCTCGACGAGAGCAGCAGGCCCCCAGCTGGATCGCGCCACGCGCCCACCAGCGCGGGCAGGCAGGCAATCGCTCGCACGGCGTTGCCGCCGCCGCGCACACGCTGCATGCCGTAGTTGAGCCGGATGGCAGCGGGCCGGATCCGACCATAGTTCCGCGCCAGATCGATCACCGTCCCAGGCTCGATGCCACAGGCCGCGGCAACCCGGTCCGGCGACCAGGCCGCCGCACGCTCGGCCAAGGCATCAAATCCGATCGTGTAACGATCGATGTAGTCGCGATCGATCAGACCCTCCTCGATCAGCACCCGCATCATGCCCAGCGCCAGGGCCGCGTCGGTCCCGGGCCGCAAGGCCACATGCTGATCGCACTTCATCGCCGTGTCGCTGCGATAGGGGTCGATCGCAACCAGCCGCGCCCCCCGGCGCTTGGCCTCCTGGGCAATGCCCCAGAAATGAACGCTGGAGGTGATGGGATTGGACCCCCAGATGAGGATTAGTCCGGAATCGACAAACCGCTCGACGTCCATCCCGACCGAGCCCCCGAGCGTGTATTGCAGCGCAGTCATGCCAGGTGAGGAGCAAATCGTCCGGTCGAGCAGCGATGCGCCCAGCTTGTGAAAAAAGCGCATCGCCATGCCCTCACCCTGTACCCAGCCCATGGTGCCGGCGTAGCTGTAGGGCAGGATGCGCTGCGGATCGCGCGCAGCAACATTGCCGAGACGATCGGCGATCAGTCTCAGCGCCAGATCCCAGCCGATCGGCTCGAACCGGCCCTCGCCCTTGGCGCCCACCCGCCGCAGCGGCGTGGTCAAGCGGTCCGGCGAATAGGTGCGTTCGGTGTAGCGCGACACCTTGGTGCAGAGCGTACCGGCCGTAGTCGGATGATCGGGGTCGCCCGCCACCCGAACCGCCCGCCCCTGGTCAACAGTGACCCGCAGGGCGCAGGTATCCGGGCAATCGTGAGGACAAGCACCCTGGACAATCATCGAAAACCCTCCAACGACCGATGCCGGTTGTTACAAAAATGACGCAGATGCTAATCTTTTGGGATTGCATTTCAGGCACGGTCGATCTGACCGGGCCCTCAATCATTATGAAACTGATCGAACAGATCGCCGAATTCCAGACCGAGTTGCAGGCCATCCGCCGCGACATCCATGCCCACCCCGAGCTCTGCTACGAGGAGGTTCGCACCAGCGATGTGGTCGCCGCGAGGCTCACCGAATGGGGGATCCCGGTGCATCGGGGCCTGGGCAAGACCGGCCTCGTGGGCGTGATCAAGGCGGGCACCTCGTCGCGCGCCATCGGGCTGCGCGCCGACATGGACGCCTTGCCGATGACTGAGTTCAACACCTTCGAGCACGCCTCCCGCCACCCCGGCAAGATGCATGCATGCGGCCATGACGGACATACCGCCATGCTGCTGGGCGCAGCGCGGCATCTCGCGCAGCACCGCAATTTTGACGGCACGGTTTATCTGGTTTTCCAGCCCGCCGAAGAGGGCGGCGGCGGCGCGCGCGAGATGATCCGCGACGGCCTCTTCGAGCGCTTCCCGATGCAGGCCATCTTCGGCATGCACAACTGGCCGGGGCTGGCAGCGGGCAAGTTTGCGGTGCGCGCGGGACCGATGATGGCGTCTTCAAACGAATTCCGGATCCGGGTTGCCGGCAAGGGTGCTCACGCCGCCCTCCCGCATCTGGGCATCGACCCGGTTCCGATCGCCTGCCAGATGGTGCAGGCGTTTCAGACCATCCTCACCCGCAACAAGCGCCCGGTCGAGGCGGGTGTGATCTCGGTCAGCATGATCCACGCGGGCGAAGCGGTCAACGTGATCCCCGACCACGCCGAGTTGCGCGGCACGGTCCGCACCTTCACGATCGAGACGCTCGACCTCATCGAATCACGCATGCGCGAGCTTGCGCAGGGCATCTCGGCAGCCTTTGGCGCGAGTGTCGAGTTCGAGTTCAAGCGCAACTATCCGCCCACGATCAACCATGCGGCCGAAACTCGGTTCTGTCAGGACGTCATGGGCGAACTCGTTGGCACGGACAACGTTCACGACTTCGAGCCGACCATGGGTGCCGAAGACTTTTCCTACTTCCTTCAGGAAAAGCCGGGCTGCTATGTCGTGATCGGCAACGGTGAGGGCGACCATCGCGCGACGGGCCATGGTCTAGGGCCCTGCACGCTGCACAACCCCAACTACGACTTCAACGACCAATTGCTGCCGATCGGCGCGGCCTACTGGGTGCGCCTCGCAGAGCAATGGCTCAAGCCCGAAGCCCGCTGATTCATGTTCGCCTTCATCGTCAGAAGGCTGCTCCAGGCCACCGCCGTGATGGCGGTGGTCGCGCTCATTGCCTTTTCACTCTTTCGCTACGTGGGCGACCCGGTGCTGGCCATGCTCGGCCAGGACGCCACGCCTGAGCAGCGCATCGAACTGACCGCGTCGCTCGGCCTGGACGAACCCTTCTACGTGCAGTTCGGCACCTTCATCGGCAAGGCGCTTCAGGGCGATTTCGGGATTTCGTATCGGCAGGGCCGCAAGGTCTCCACGCTGATCATGGACAGGTTGCCGGCCACGCTGGAGCTCTCGATTGCTGCAGCGGCGATCGCGCTCCTGGCGGGTGTGCCGATGGGTGTCTACACGGCCTTGCGCAGGCGGGGTTTTCTATCCAACACGCTGCTTTCTCTTTCGCTGATCGGCGTCTCGCTGCCGACCTTCCTGATCGGCATTCTGTTCATCCTGATCTTTGCAGTATCGCTGGGCTGGCTGCCGTCCTATGGGCGGGGCGATACCGTGCAGCTCGGCTGGTGGAGTACCGGGCTTCTGACACTGGACGGATGGTTGCACCTGATCCTGCCCGCCTGCACGCTCGCACTATTCCAGATGACCCTGGTGATGCGACTGGTACGTTCTGAAATGCTGGCCGTGCTGCGCGCCGACTACATCATGTTCACACGCGCGCGCGGCCTCACCAACCGCGCCGTGCACTTCGGACACGCGCTCAAGAACACCCTGGTGCCTGTCATCACGATCGCCGGTCTGCAGCTCGGCGGCATCATCGCCTTTGCAATCGTCACCGAGTCGGTCTTCCAGTGGCCGGGCATGGGCCTGCTCTTCATCCAGTCGGTCCAGTTCGCCGATGTGCCGATCATGGCGGCATACCTGTGCCTGATCGCGCTGATCTTCGTCATCATCAACCTGATCGTCGATCTGCTCTATTTCGCGGTCGACCCCCGGCTTCGCGTCGACCGCGCGAGCGCCTCGCATTGACCACGGAACGGACATCCTGCGATGAATGCGGTTGCTGAAACCGGCCATTACCTCGGAGCGAGTCGCGCCCTGCAGGCCCTGCGGGCCTGGCACGGCGAGCTCACCGCAATTCGGCGCACACTCCACGCCCAGCCCGAGCTCGGCTTCGAGGAGCACTTCACGGCCGAACTCGTCGCCCGCGAGCTCGGCCGCTGCGGGGTCGACGTCATACATCGAGGCCTCGGCAAGACCGGAGTGGTGGGCGTCATACACGGTCGTTCGACTCGAAGCGGACGGACGATCGGGCTGCGCGCCGACATGGATGCGCTACCGATGGCCGAGACTGGCGAGCATCCTTGGCGCTCGCAGCGGCTGGGCATGATGCACGCGTGCGGACACGACGGTCACACCGCGATGCTGCTGGGCGCCGCACGCCACCTCGCCGCTTCGCGCGAGTTTGACGGCACCGTGCATCTGATCTTCCAGCCCGGCGAGGAGGGCTTCGCAGGCGCACGCGCCATGATCGAGGGGGGCCTCTTCGAGCGCTTTCCCTGCGATGCGGTGTATGCGCTCCACAACTGGCCCGCGCTCGAGCCGGGCCAGATCGCTGTCCGCCCGGGTCCGATGATGGCCGCATCGGATCGGATCACGATCCGGATTCACGGCCACGGTGGCCACGGCGCCCACCCCTACATGACGATCGACCCTGTCCTGGTGGCGGGTCATCTGATCACGGCGATACAGTCAATCGTGTCACGTAACGTCAAGGCCGTCGACTCGGCGGTCATCAGCCTGTGCGCCATGCAGGCCGGCGATTTGCGGGCCATGAGTGTCATCCCCCACGAGGCGACCCTGGTGGGCACGGTGCGCACCTTCAGGCCCGAGGTACAGCAGGCGATCGAGGCGCGGCTGCGCACGCTGATCGAGTCGGTCGCAGCGGGCTTCGGTGCACGCGCCGAGCTCGACTACCAGCGCGGTTATCCCGCCACGGTCAATAGCGAGGCCGAGTCGATTTTCGCGGCCGAAGTCGCACGCGAACTCGTGGGCGAGGCTCAGGTGATCACAAATCTCGAGCCCAGCATGGGGTCCGAGGATTTTGCCTTCATGCTCCTGGAGCGCCCCGGCGCGTATTTCAGGCTGGGCCAGGGCGGTGCGAGCGCCGGGCGGTTCCTGCACAACACTTGCTATGACTTCAACGATGAAGTGCTCCCCTTGGGCGCGGCGCTCTTTGCCCGGCTGGCCGAGCGGGCGATGCCCTTGTCGGTTTCGGTCGAAGGACAACGATGAGCGCTGACACGCGTACACCCATCGCGGATCGCGGGCCGGGCTTTATTCGCCGGATGCTCGACAGTGATCTCTGGTACAGCTTCACCCGCGCGCCCGTCGCCATGGCTGCGACAATCGTCACCTTGTTATTGATCATCGGCGCATTCGGCGCACCGATCCTTTCCCCGCACGAGCCCTTCAACCCCGCGACCCTGTCGCTGAACGACTCCATGCTTCCTCCCGCCTGGCTGCCCGATGGGCAGTGGCGCTATCTGCTGGGCACCGACGACCAAGGGCGCGATGTGCTCTCGACCCTGCTCTACGGCTCGCGGGTGTCGCTGCTGGTGGGGCTGGCCTCGGTCGTCTTCGCGATGGTCCTGGGCGTCGGGCTGGGCCTCCTATCAGGCTATGTGGGGGGGCGGGTCGATGCCTTCATCATGCGTGTGGCCGACGTGCAGTTGTCGTTTCCCGCAATCCTGATCGCGCTTTTGATTGATGGCGTCGCCCGCGCGGCGCTACCGCGCGATTCGCACAGCGAGTGGATTGCAATTGCCGTGCTGATCGGTTCGATCGGTCTAGCCAACTGGGTTCAATATGCGCGTACCGTACGCGGCTCGACCCTGATCGAGAAGAACAAGGAGTATGTTCAGGCCGCGCGCGTGATCGGCGTGGGCCCGCTTCGCATCATGTGGCGTCACGTTCTGCCCAATTCGCTGGGGCCGGTCCTCGTGATCGCAACGATCAATATCGCCCAGGCCATCATTACCGAGGCCACGCTATCCTTCCTCGGTGTGGGCGTCCCGCCCACCTCGCCATCGCTCGGCACCATGATCAATAACGGCAACAATTTTCTCTACTCGGGCGAGTGGTGGCTGGTGATCTTCCCGGGCCTGATGCTCGTGCTGCTCTGCATGTCGGTCAACCTGCTGGGCGACTGGCTGCGCGATGCGCTGAACCCCAAACTCCAATGACCCAGACACCGCTACTCGAAGTTCGGCACCTGCGCGTCGAGTTCGCCTCGCGTCGCGGTGCATTGGTTGCGATCGACGATGTTTCGCTGTCAATCGCCCCCGGCGAAGTGCTCGGCGTGGTGGGCGAGTCGGGCGCCGGCAAGTCGGTGACGGGCGCCGCGATCATCGGCCTGATCGAGCCGCCCGGTCGCATAGCGGGTGGCGAGATCCTGCTCGAAGGCCGACGGATCGACAACCTGCCCTACGAGGCGATGCGGACCATCCGCGGCCGAAAAATCGGGGCCATCTTTCAAGACCCGCTCACTTCGCTCAACCCGCTCTACACCGTGGGCAGGCAACTGATCGAGACGATTCAAACGCACCTCGGACTCGACGACAAGGCCGCGCGTGACCGGGCGGTCGCGCTGCTCGAATCGACCGGCATCCCGGGAGCGGCGCAGCGCATCGACCACTACCCGCATCAGTTCTCGGGGGGCATGCGTCAGCGTGTGGTGATTGCGCTCGCGCTGGCGGCCGAACCCCGCCTGATCGTTGCCGACGAGCCAACCACAGCGCTCGACGTATCGATACAGGCGCAGATCATCAGCCTGATCAAGCGCCTCTGTAAGGAACAGGGCACCGCGGTGATGCTGGTCACCCACGACATGGGGGTGATCGCCGAAACCGCTGATCGGGTGGCCGTGATGTACGCCGGGCGCATTGCCGAAATGGGACCGGTTGCCGATGTCATCCATCGGCCGCAGCATCCGTACACGGTCGGCCTGATGGGATCGATCCCGTCGATCGGCGAGGACCGCGCGCGGCTCGCGCAGATCGACGGCGCGATGCCCCGCCTGAACGCGATTCCCAAGGGCTGTGCATTCAACCCACGCTGCCCCAGAGTGATGCCACGTTGCCGCGAAGAGCGGCCCGAGCTTGCCCCCGCCGGGCAAACCCTCGCCGCATGCTGGCTGCACG
>Ga0164293_10005986_pt1 | contig 10341 bp, 20 predicted proteins | sample GEODES118metaG_FD_111487 | JGI IMG/M metagenome (GOLD analysis project Ga0164293, IMG submission 111487) | Eutrophic lake water microbial communities from Lake Mendota, Wisconsin, USA - GEODES118 metaG | ecosystem: Environmental > Aquatic > Freshwater > Lake | place: USA: Lake Mendota...
AGGCCATCAAAATCAGCCTGGTCAGCGTGATCAGTACCAGATGCATATGCAGACATTTCTGGATGGCTATGAACAGATCCAACAATCAAAACATCTTCTGGCTTAATAAGAGCAATGCTATCTGCATCATACTTACAGTGGGCTGCAGTGTTTGACTGCTCAGGGACTAGTACTCCCCAACCTTCTGGGCCAGTCTTGTTCATGTCGTACGTCAAAAGAACAATTGACTCTGTGCCATGCTGAGAATAAACAAGTCTAAAGAATTGATCCATCTTGTCAATAAGGGTGTGAGGAAGTGCGGGCATATTGTACTCGCATGTTTCTTCAGCCGTAAAGAATGTTTCTGGAAGTTCATCATCAGAAAGCTCTACGACTCTACCAACAAAGTTATTGATAACTTTAAACAAAGAAGAATTGTAAGTTATAACTTGTGTTGGCTGAGTATTCGAATAATTGTATGTTGTGGCGCCATTCGAATAACCAGTTGTAGTTGTGGTTTTGGCACTGTTGTTCGGAATAGATTTGACAGTCTTTTTATTAGCTAAAAGATAATAAATATTAAAGCCAAAATCTTCTACTATGTCGCAAATATTATCCCTGTCTGCGACGAAGCAAGGTAAACCTGATGGCATCCAAAAGTATTGGAGTTGATCAAGGGTTACTTTGCTAGTTTGTTCAACTTGCTGAGACATATGTTCTCCCTAATGTTATATTGTATTCGTTGTTTTTGATTAGAATGGTTCTTCATCAGAAGATATAATTAAAGTATCTGTGAGTTCTGACAATAGTTGTAATAAGTTTTTAGCTTCAGCTTCAGCTTGGTTTGTTTGTGCTACGTCTTCAGAATTGGCTGATTGAAGGATTTCAACACACACCGCACAATGGTAGTGCTCTGTCGAAGGATCATACTTTACTGTTGCTGGATCAAAATGTTGAGAAGTATGACTTGGAACATTGACGCCACAATTGATACAATCAGCAACATTTTCTCCACCTATGCAAAAAGCACAAAGCGAAGATTGTTCTTCTTGTTGATTTTCCCAAATTAAGAATAACTGTTTATCTGGGAATGGAGAAATGTGGATACCTCCGCAATTAGAGCATGTGCCCCAAGGAGTCTTTATTGCGGTAGTGTCATAATACTGATCGTGGTGTGTATCATAATAAAGGCTGTCGCCCATATGATCAGGGACATAAAACTGCATGGTGTTTTCTGCGTAAACCATCTCGTGACTGCTTATGCATTCAGAACAAATCTTCATGCATTTGCCTGTATTAACATTGTAATAAGAATGATCTTTTGAACAATCTTCGATTGGTGTAGCTTCACCTGTCATTGTACAGGCTATGTAGTCTTCGCTGTCTTCATTAATTTCTTCTTCGTCTTCATCAAACAAATTAGGTACAGCTACAGAATTTTGTTCTCTGATTTGTGAACTAGCAGAATATGGGTCTAACCCAGAAAATGTAGTTTTAGATGAATTATAAGATTTAACAAACCAATCAGTAACTTGTATTGGATTAATTTCAAGATCTGAACGAGTCAAAGCGTTTACTGGTTTTGGCAAATAAGTATCTCCATAGTATGAACTATAGTTGCCAATAATTGCGTCTACTAAAGTAAGGGGAATGCCGCCTTCTTTGTGTTGGCCTTGGCTGTCTCTGCTTTCAACATGAATTGGTATCCAATTAGATGAATCTAAAGTCCATTCCCAACCTTCTTCAGTAGATTTTTTTTCCCACTTACTTGGGGACCAAGTATACAAAGGCATTTCTCTTTCTTGGTAAAAGCGTGGGCCGTCTGTTTCACTCATGTTGGCATCATTATATACTTCAACGCCAGAACAACGCTCAAGAGCTCTGTTCAATCTTTCATTAAATGGAAGAGTAGACCAATCTTCATTATGGTATAGGCAAATCCAACCAACACCGTTGCCTCGGTAACCTCTGCAATTAATGTTTGGTAAGTTTACATGGTAAAGCTGAACAGCAGAATGGATAGCCGGCTCTACAGTATAAAATGTTCTAGCACCTAAAAGGTTGTCGCTAAGAAAGTCTATAACAACAATCCTGTAAGGTTGAGCTAAATAATACTTAGTGTAATCAGAGTCTCTTTCATATGCACCCCAATTAACATAATACATACCAGGCTTATACTGGTATATAACTTGAGTGTGGTCTCCTGCGCGTCTGATACCTAATAAGCCAGTTCCATCAACAGGAAGCAAGCCAGTATCAAAGTAAGCATAATTAGAAAAAGATGTAAAAAATGAAGTTATATCTTTATCTGTAACGTGGTCAAGATTAAATGAATTTACTTTAGACCGAAAGATAAGATTGCTGTCTTCTTTTACAAAACTGTAAGAAACTTTATCCATGATATTATATTCCTTAGGCTATTCTTGGGTAAAAAATTTTTCTAGATCAAGATCAATCTCTTGATCAAAGTCACCAAAAGCTAGAGCAAACCAATTTGGGTCTGACTCTGCAGCTTCGATAACTTTAAGCTTATTACTTAAGGCAGTATTGACATCAGCTAAATCAGCGAGTCTGTCTATAGCTTTAGCTAGCTTCTTTAATTCTACACGAGAAGTAGTTACATGCAGTATGTAGGAAAGAATAGGTACATCGTCTATCGTAAAATGGTTAACGATCTTGTCTATTCTTTCCTTTACTGCATCGCGTTGTTCTTGGAGCTCAGCTTTACTTTTTGTTACCATATCAAAAGAAAAGTTAAATTTTTTAATTTTATCTAACTTTTTATAATCTTCTGAGCTCATTATTTCTCCTTACAAAGATTTGCGATTTTTAATAAACTGTCTAAGTTCAATAACCGACCACCACACAGTAGCAGAACCGACAGCAATTTTAGATATCATTTTTATGATATATGCTTCTGTTCCAGATAGTGTGCTGTTTGGGTTTACTTGCATATCAAAACAACAATCATCTAAATAAGATTGTATTTTTTTAGAATTGATTGCGCTTTGGTTTTTTGGTGAATTGTCGTATATTGTTTCTGTCGGTGTCACTGGTATCTGCCTCTTTGGTTATCTGTTGCATGAATTTGGAAAGCTCACTGTTAAATAACAATGAGTCATTATTTTGTTTTTGTTTATCTATTTTATTGTTTATTAGCTTTGCAGCTAAACCTATTAGCACCAATGGTGCAATTATGAAATACATAAAGATAATTCCTGTTCTTTTATTTGACGATATTTTTTACCATCAGAACCAAAATAATTAAATACCAATTCAGAAAAACAAATAAATAAAAGTGGAGCTGATGGGAGTGATGAAAAGAGAAGTGATAATAATAAAAAATAAAAAGCTGTAATGAATCCAGTTATGGGACCATAAGCCAATATTTTCTTTCTAGTAGATTTAGAAAGAAACTTCATATTCTTAATATGTGTTATGCCAATAGAAATTATTGGAAATGGGATAAAGTATGGAAGATCTGCTTTAGCGCCATTCATTCTTGCTGTTATATAATGACCAAGTTCGTGAGCAATTAAAACCATTAATACTACAAAAACAAAATGACTATGAAATATAGTATAGTTTATTGCAGCAACAGCAGAAGCTGTAGCCACGGACAGTAAAAATTGTTTTAAATGCTTTTTGCTCATATTTGAGATAGCCTAACTTTGTCAGAATAAAGATCAGAAAGTTTATCTGTATACCCAGAATCAGCTAATGAAGCGAACATGGCTTCATACATTTCTTGATGATATCTGTCTACAGAAGTTGGAAGAGACCCTACCAAATCGTCTAGTGTTGGATTTGAATTAGCAATGACGTGGTGTGGGTTTAAGTCTAAGCGTTCTGCTAGTTCCATGTACAAAGACCGTTCGTTATTAATGACATGATTGTTGATATCTATATTACTTTGAATATAGCAACCAATAAAAGTTTCATCTAAATCTAAACCAACTCTTTTAAGAAATGTTTGAAAATCTTCAGAAGATGGTTCACCGGTATCTAAAAAAGTATTCTCTAAGATATACTTAACATTTAGCCGGCGCAACAAGTTATGCTCTAAATGATTAAACATGTATATCATAGAGAATCTACCAGAAGTTAATTGATCTAAAGTTTGGTGTACAGCTCTATGAAAAAAGGTGTTACTGGTTTGAATGAAATAAGTATATGATTCAATAAAGGATTGAGCAAATCTTATTTTCATACTAAAAGATCCAAGGATATCATCATCCTTTGCGCCATCTATCCGTTTAGATATGTCTTCTAATATGTCAGAATTAACTTTGCCTGAGGCACTAGCAGAAAAATCTGATTTATCAATTACTGGTTCTTGCGAAGGGTCGTAAGAAAACAGGTCATCATCGTTGGAAAAAGCTTCGTTTGTCATTATGCTACCTACTCTTTTGATCTATAAGGCTTTTTTTAGAATTAATATTTTTGTTCATATCTAGATGAAATTGGTATTGAGTAGTAGTTGTTTTCTATTATTTTAATAACTGCCTTCATGTTAACATTTTTTGAGTTATCATTAAATAATTTAGATAAAAGCATGAGTCGCTGGTACTCGGTTGTTCCGCCCCAGATACCAACAGAATCAGTAATCATTGCTTCATAAAGACAATCAGCTTTAACTGAACATGTGTCGCATACAGAAAATGGCTTAGCTACTGTAGCTTCAGTATATCTGTTGGGAAAAAATACAGTTGTATCTTCTTGGTTGCAGGAAGATTCTTGCATCCAAGGTTTTCGTTCTATTAGCATTTGATGCCTCATTAGTAGGGCGGGTGGGGATTGAACCCACGTGGACCGACTAACCTTTCAACACTTTATAAGAGTGAGGGTATACCGCCCTGTATATCAGCGGCTGACTATTCGGTTAGTTGGCATTTAATTATCTTTCTTTAAAAGGTGATAGCAGTGATAGAGAACTATTATTAGCTACGCATTATATTCTATCATTACCAACATTGAAATGCGCTACTATCATGAAAATAAAAGACAGTAGTGATGTCGAGAGAATATGGGTCTCACGTGCTTATTACATCATTAGGTTCGCCCACGATTAAGTGAGACACGCTACCGTCTTAGAGCCCGCTCTCGGGATTGAACCGAGGACCACTGCATTACAAGTGCAGAGCTCTACCACTGAGCTAAACGGGCGATGGTTTAACAAATGCTAAAGCCACCAGAATTAATTAAGAATTCAGAAAACTCTTGAATATTTTCTTTACTAAAAGGATAACTGGTTGCCCAATGCTTTACTTTGCCTTCGCCTTTGCAAGCGTTACAAGTGCCCTGAACATATTCGTCATTGCGTATTCCAGTACCGGAACAATGTTCACATTTGCCCATAGGTAATGATTCAAGTTCCTGTTTGTATTTTTCTTCATATGAATCCACTTTACCGGAAAGTATATCCTGTTTTAAAAGTGTACCAAGTTTTGTGGCATCTGTAGCGTTGAGTCCATCTCCATCATTGGAGTGTCCATTTTCCACTTTTGCTGCAGGATCTGGATGATGAGTTAAACAGTAGTCCCAAAGTGGACGCCACCACCAAACATTATTGCGGAAGTATTCACCCTTTGGGTCAATAGGTTCTGTTCCGTAAACATCCATACCCATGCTAAATATCTTTTCTGTTAACGCGTGTAGTTCTTGTGGCTACAAGTACCGCTTTGTCGGTATTAATAATAAAATTAACATCATCTCTTTCAAAAGATTGAATTGTCATTTCTTCGACTAAGTCTCTTGGGCCAATATAAAGTATATCACCAACAGATAGATTAGTTACTGCTGGCAATGTGCCAAAGTAATTGGCTGGGTTCAAAGGCAGTGTTATTGTTTGCATGTTGTTCCTTTTTTATATTTAAGGTTTTAGTAAATAACCGCACCACTCAAGGTCTTTGCGGTATTGTTCTGATGGACCACTTGCTCTAGCATAAGATGTAAATGTTTTAAAGTTCTTTAGTGTTGCTGCGACAAAACAATCACAACTTCCAGAGTATGGTTGTTCTTCCATAAGATCAACGCAAAACTCTTGTCTTAATTTCTCAGTGCGCTGCTGTGACCAGGGCTCACCAATAGAACAAGAGGCTAACACTAAAGTTAATATTGGTATTATAATATATTTTTTCATAAGATCCTAAAAACAAGTATCGCAAGTACAGTGACTATGTTGCCCTGATTGGCACCTAGGAGACGCTGTGTGAGGCGGAAAGAAGCCAGTAGGCTTATCATACTCTAGGTCACAATAAGTGCATTCACCCTTAGGCATTTGTTTAATATATGGTTGCTGTTCAGATTCTGTCTTCATACTGATTTCTTAATTTGCTTAACCTCTATAGTTGGTTCAGGGCCGAAGTATTTAGTAAGAACAGCGACAGCATCTTCTTCTGTTTGTCCATGTTCATCCATTTCGTGGCGCATCCAAAAATGAACGTACTCGCCATTTTCGTCCTTGTCAGTCCAATTTAATTTTGTCATTTTTCTTCTCCTTAGTTTTTTTTAGAGTGGGCCGAGTGGGGATTGAACCCACGACCAAGGGATTATGAGTCCCCTGCTCTGACCACTGAGCTACCGGCCCCATAATTAATTGTTATAATTTGGCAATGAGTCAATAGCAAAGTCTAATGCTACTTCATATCCATCCCAGTAATAGGCGTTTTCAGCATCACCTGCATCTTCTGCTGCCACTCTAAGCTCTTGAGCTTTGCCGGCTTTTGTAGATAGTAAAATTGCGTAATCATGTATGCCATCAAAAGATTTTTGAACACTGGTATTAGGAATCATTCTGTCACGAACTACTTCATATAGTCCAGTTCTAATATCTTCATAAACATCTGGAGCAATGTCAGCATCACCTAAGCTTATTGCAAGAGCAGTAGCTGTTTCTCTCCAGTTATCAGCAATCTTTTTCCAACGTTGAATTTCAGATTCTAAATCTTTTATTTCATTAAATGATTCTTTATTTGTTACAAGAATTTTAGTTTTATCCATGATAGGTCCTATCTATTTTAGAGATACTACCAATTGGTAGGTTCACTTAAAGTGATAGTATGATACTATGTAAGCATGATAATCACACTATTAATTCTCACAGCAATAACACTAGCGTTTCATAAACTTGTTATGAAATCAGTAAACAATTACGAATATGACAATACACCAAAAAGATACGAAGATCGTGTTGGACAAATGTATTGGGACGTAATCAAAGAACAACACAGATTTAATTAATCTTTGTCTTGGTGTTTAGTTCTGTACTGATAGCTAGGACTACTGGCTAAACGATTGGCAACTATATGAGGTATACGAGAACCTAATTCTGTAATAGAATAATGGTCAATACCTTTAATTTTTTTCTTGACAGCATAGTTTGCTTTAAGCAAGGTGTCTAAAACTTGTCTAGCATCAGCGCCTTGTTTAGTTCTTTTTTGGAGTTTGTGCGAAAAGAAATTAGCAATTTCTAAATCAGTTGTCCATTGTTTACCAATGCGTACACGCATACCTAAATAGTTTAATACAAGCAGAGTTGAACTACCCTGCTTGATCTGTTTCGTGTCCATCCATTTCCTGTTCTCGTTCATGTGCTTCTTGGTCTTCAGGCAAGACGTGTACTATAGATTCTAAAGCACTTATATATCCATCCCAATAACGAATATTTGAAATGTCATTTTCTAAAGTATCAGATCGTCTTGATTTAGCATGCTGAATATTGCGTATAACTAAAGACTTAAGCAATCTCATTAGAAGATTCTTTTGCTTTGAAGTAGCCTTCAAGAGCTGAATAAACAGCTTGCCAATCAGGATCTACATTGGCGGCAAATGTTTCAATCTCGCGCATCATTTTTTCTTTAAGACCTTTTTGGGCAAGGTCATAAAATAATTCAAAGAATTGTGGATCCTCTACACTGAACAAAGGATCTTTGCCAGTGAGCGGATTCTTAATACGAATATTTTGAGCCTTGTATCCTGGAATAAGAATAGTATAGTGAGAAGTAGCTGCAGATTGAATTGCAATCTCCTGAGGAGTACGTGTATCTTTAACGGGTTGTTTTATTGGTGGCATGTCGAGCTACTTTCTTGATAATAATTTTCTTTTTGTTAATAACTTTTTTATTAAATACAACTTTGTTACTAATAGATGACTGAAGAGTTAAAACAGCTGGAGCAGTATATGAAGAGAATGGTTGAAGAGATACTGTGGGCTCTATATACTGTGGTGTATTATCTGGTGTTGATAGTGGTGCTGGTGCTTGTTCTTGCGGTTCTGGCTGCTGAATTAAAACAGGTTGTTGAACAACAGTCTCCACTATTTGTTGGACTGGTTCAGGCTGTTGAACAACAGTCTCAACTATCTGTTGGGTAGGCTCAGGCTGCTGGACTGTTCCATCGCAAGCTATAGCGCAATCACCGTTAGTAGTTACTGGATTGCTAGAAACATTAAAGTAATTTTTAATAGTAGCCAATCCAACAGATTTGTCAAAGACTGCATCAGTCCATACGGCGATAGTAACAGAAGGCCTATAACCGAGGCCACCTGAACCAATGCCAAGGCCGATACCTGGGTTCTGTTGCATATTTTGGGCATCCCCAAGTATAGCACCTAATGCAGCATGACCGCCATTGCCGTAATTAACCAACTGCTCAAAAGCATCAGTGCCAATATCGGTATCATATATTTGAATCAATATAGGCTCCTGATTATTAGCAAGTAAAGCTGTTGGAAAAGATAAAGATCCTAGTATTAATAAAGATGTAACTAAAGATAATTTAATTTTGTTTTTCATATTGTTCCTTTTGTAGTTCTTGTGCCAAAAGACATATCACAGTATGTTTTTATTTCGAGCACTTGTGCGCTCTCTGGGGTTCGAACCCAGGACCAACGGATTAAAAGTCCGGTGCTCTACCGACTGAGCTAAAAGCGCAATCTATTAAATGTTATTCCCAATCACTATCAAGTTCATCTTGAATGTAATCCCAATTTCTTTTTATATAATTTCTCATATAAAAAATCATTGATGCCAAAATAATAATTGGTAGTCTTAAGTCTGGATCAAATGGACCAGGTAAAAATATTTTTTTTATAATTTCTATCATGGCTGGCGAGGTAGGGCTCGAACCTACGACCCAGGGATTAACAGTCCCTTGCTCTGCCAACTGAGCTACTCGCCAATATAATAGGGCACACCACAGTGTCGTTTAAGCCGAGCTATACGCTAACGGATCCCCTATTAATATTTATTTGTTTTGTTTAATGTCATCAACTAACACTAAAATTAATCCAATAACAGCTAAAGTAGCTGGAATAACAAGTGCAATTCTAAGCCAGTCAAACCAATTCATAATGTTTTACTACTTAGCTTCAAACACTGATTTTGATTTGATGTCTAGTATATCAAAGATCCGCACTAATGTATCAAGGTTTGGGGAAAAATGTCCATTTTCAATACGATTAATTGTTTTGCGATCTATGCCACAAACTTCAGCAAGCTGTTGCTGTGTGTATCCAAGATTAGTTCTTCTTGTGTAAATAGCTGTGGCTAAATGATGTTTGATGTCGTTAATTTTAGAATCAATTTTTTTGTTCTTAGTCATGATGTTTTATTTTCCTTTTTAATTAATTTTTGTTTTCTTTCTAAATAAATCTGAGCAGATCTTAAAAAAGCACCAAATGAAACTTTTGGTTTAAAACCTAACAAATATCTATCATATTCATTTTCTCCAGCCCAATATCCTAGCTCGCCATGAGCTCTAGCATGTTGTCTGCATTCTTTAAAGACTGGACATTTTGCGCAAATAGAATATGCAATTGCTTCTCTACGAGCTGTAGCTTGTGGTCTTTCAGCAAGTTTACCATAAAATATATGGGTAAACCCTTTGCAATAAGCTCTGTCTTGCCAGTTCATAGAACTCCGTTTTTAAGTTAAAAATACAACAAGTATAATTAATATGCCAATTAATGGAAGTATATACATAATTATTTCACCAATATGTATTTGGAGAATTGACCGACAGTACCATCTGTTGATACTGCGGCCATTCTACATGAGCGAATATTTAATGAAGATATTGATATAAAGTAAGAATTAGTTGTTCTGTTTCTATTGCTAATAACTTTATCAACAATTTTATTGTCTGCATATCTGCACCTTAAAATAAAATTAGACACAGGTATATTTGTATATCTGTATGTAAAGTCTAATCGAATATAAGATAGTCTAGTTGCAAACTTTTTCAAAGTTATAATGTAAGGAATATTTAAATAGTCTTCTGATTCATCATCTTCATCAAGTACGGTGGTAGTAGGTGATGGAGTTGTTGTAGTTGGTGAGGGAATAGTTGTGGTGGGTGGTG
>Ga0164293_10005987_pt1 | contig 10341 bp, 13 predicted proteins | sample GEODES118metaG_FD_111487 | JGI IMG/M metagenome (GOLD analysis project Ga0164293, IMG submission 111487) | Eutrophic lake water microbial communities from Lake Mendota, Wisconsin, USA - GEODES118 metaG | ecosystem: Environmental > Aquatic > Freshwater > Lake | place: USA: Lake Mendota...
AAGCCGAAGCCCCAAGCACGGTACGCCGTGGTCAGGCGGATCAGCCAGTCGGCAATCTCGGCGTCCGCGGCGGGCCGGGGGCTGACATACCGATCGCACGTCTCGCTGATCGCGAACGTGGCGCAGGCGTGTGGAATGGTGATGCGCCTCGTCTGAGCCGACTGCTGGGCCAGCGCTCGGCGCTGCGCTGGCCGCGTCATTTTTCCCCGAGGGCCTCGCGCAAGAGATCGGCGCTCAGCTGCGCGTCCACGTCCAGCGTCTTCAGGCGCCGGTTCTCATCCTCGAGCTCCTTCATGCGCGACATGAGCGAGGCGTCCATGCCGCCGAACTTGGACCGCCATTGGTAGAAGGTCGCCGAGCTGATCCCGTGGGTCCGGCAGAGCTCCGGCACGGGCGTCCCCGCCTCCGCCGCCTTCAGGACCGCGATGATCCGGCTGTCAGTAAACCGTGATGTCTTCATGGGAACCTCCTCGATTCAGGTTACGAGAACATTCCACTTTTGCGACCCATCTTTTCAGGGGGGATTACCAGCCGACTTGCTCGAATTCGCCCAGTCTCTTATACGCTTGGAGTAGATATGAGCCTCACGGAACGAGTTGTCTTTCGAGCGTCCATCGCGGTGCGCTCCACCCTCCGCCGACTTGGCCTAACGCCCACCCTCGTAAAGATCATGAATCGATCGCCGGATAGGAAATTCAATCGGGGTGGCTGGAGCATAGTCCCGATGCAGTCGCTACTCCCGGCACGAATATTCTATGCTTTTGACGCGGCGCTGGGGGTCGCGACCGGGGGGAACTGCCCGAATTGTGGCAAGAAGGGGAATTCAAACGAAGTCGTTCGGCGCAAAGCTGCCGGTCTCACTTCCGTTCGGAAGTGCGGAGCTTGTGGGGTGCTATACCGTCCGGTCGGTTTTCGGGGCGGGCGCGCGCTCCAGGCCTACTACTCGTTCTTGTTTACGAGGGCGGGGGTCGCTACGGCGCGCGATCTTGCTCGGACGCCCGACGAACTTGTGAAGCGGATGGCCGGGGAAGGAAAAGATCGCTCGGGGCTCGTGGCCAAGGTCAGCCCGCCCCCCGCAAGTATTTGCGTGTTCGGTTGCTCGTGGGGATACGAAATGCCTCCTTTGACCCAGGCCGGGTACGTCGCGTTTGGTGTTGAACTCAGCTCGACTCGCAGGGAATTTGGTCAGAAGCAGCTTGGGCTCCCTATCTACGCTTCGTTTGCGGAAGCCAAGCGGGTTCACCCATCTGTCGACGTGCTACTATCCTCCCATGTGCTCGAACACATTCCGGCGCTAAGCGCTACGATTCGAGAGGCGCACCAAGCCTTGGCCCCCCGATTTCACGTTCATCTAACCCCCTCCGTGGAGCGTTTTTCGGAAGACCCGACGCTCTCTTCCGTAATCGGTCGCGAGCATCCTCTCGGCGTAACTCGAGTGTTTTGGGAGAAGATGGCCCGAGACTTGGAGATGACTCTCGAGTTCAGTGAACAACAGGGCGAGGCATTGGCGGTGCTGCGGCCGGGCCGGTTAGCCTAGCGAGTGGTCACAGCAAGGTGCTCCTGCAAGTGAGCCTCAGGACCAAGATGGTTGACGGCGCCCTGTGGAACATCGCTTTCCCTCTGCTCGCCAAGTTCCTCAGCTTCGGGGGCCAAATCGTGCTCGCTTGGCTCCTCGTGCCTGCCGACATAGGACTGGCGGGGATGGCTCAGTCGATGGCTGCTTTCACAGCCATTCTCTCCGTGGGAGGGCTTTCCGACGTTCTCGCTCAACGAGGGAGGTGCCGGGAGGATGCTCCACACGCGCTCTGGCTCTCCTATGGTTTTACGGTTGCTACCGCTGTGGCCCTTGCGGCCATCGCCGTCGGGGCAAGCGCATCCGGCCGGCCTCGAGTAGGCGGCCTAGTAGCCGTCATTGCGCTTGCGTCGCTCGTGGGGGCTCCAAACCCGGTGGTGGCCGCGGGCCTTCTGTCGAAGCTTGAGTTCAAAGTCGTCGCCTTGGCGCAATTCGTCGGGGGACTCGTATATACCGCAGTCGCGGTCGGCCTCGCCTGGACGGGCTATGGCCCCTACGCGCTCGTTGCGCCCCTGCCTCTTCAGCTTCTGGTGACACTCGTCTGGATGTTGACGCACGGCGGGAGCATCCAAGTTGGACCCCTAAATTGGTCGATGATAAAACCACTCGTTCGGCCGACGCTCGCGCTCTCGGTCGCGGGTCTCTTCTCCGGCCTGCAGGTTCAGGCACCGGTATTTGCTTGTGGCGTTCTACTTGGGACCGCGAAGACGGGGGTCTTTAGCTGGGCGTGGTCGATAGCAAGCCAAGCTGTGTTCCTCGTCGCCAACAACCTAAAGGGGGTGTTGACGACGGTGCTCGCACAGGTGGATCCCGACGGCATACGCCGCTCCAATGCTGCGATGAAGGCTGCGCGAGCCATGACGGCTCTTTTGTGCGTCGCTTGTGGTGTGCAGGCGCTTCTTGCGCAGAGCCTAATTGGCTACCTGCCGGCCAAATGGAGTGCCGCTGGGCCAATCGTCATGATTTTCAGCGGAGGCGTAGTGCTCCAAGGGTTCTGGGTCTGCGGAATGGCCTGGCTGAACGTGGCAGGGCGGTACCGATTGTTACTTTGGATCGGGGCTGGGCAAGCGTTCGTTGCCGTTTTTTGCACGTCCGTGGGCGCTAAGCTCGGCGATGTCAAGGGGGCTGCCATGGGTTACGCTTTGGCGGGCCTCGTGGGAGCATTGGCACCGGTGCTCGCCATGGGGACGTCGGTTCTTGTTCACCAGGCGCGCCGGCTCGCCTTGCCAGGGAGTCTGTCCGCCGCAATCTGGCTAGGCTGCTGGGTGACCACTCGCAACCGAGGCGTTGTTTTGCAGATCGCGGCCGCCACCGTGTTCTCAATGACTTCTGCGTACGGTTGGTGGCGTCGTGACGACGGGGGGCTTGCGGCGGTTGGCGATAGAGTCCGGCAGGTCCTGCGTTGGCTCCATTTTGGCCGGAGAACCTCGGGAGACGGATGATCGCGGATGATCTCCTTGCCACCCGAGATCCGGGGTTGAAGCGGAGAGCGTGCCCGAGCGTTTTCTAGCCCACTTTGCGAACTACGTCGGCGCGGCGGAACACGTTCAGTTGGCCGCGTCTTTGATTGGGCCTCCACCAAAGCGGGTTCTGGTGGTTGGAACATTCGGCGGGAGGGACTTTGGGGGCCTACGTGTACGTGGCTACGAAGTCACAGGCATGAACCTGACCGATGACCCCGAATGCCCGCCTACGGTAGCCACCGACGCGGAGCAGCCTTGGCCGTTTGAAAGCGGAGCGTTTGACGTTGTGGTCGTGGGCGAGATTCTTGAGCAGCTGGTCCTAGACGCCAACGCCGTGAAGGAGGCCCGCCGAGTTCTCACGAAGGGTGGCGTGCTCCTCGCGACGGTGCCGTTTGCCCACGACGAACCCGAGTACCATGTCCGAATTCACTCGCGGAGGTCGATTCGAAGGCTGCTTGAGAATTCTGGCTTTCGGGTCGAGCGACTTGTCGAACGTCCCGGGCTTCCCCTGAAGAGGCCTGTCGGAGTCCTCATTAACGCAGTCAACCTTGCGCTCCATGCGATAGGGCAGAAGACCTACTACCGGGACGCCGCCCAGGCGATGGGCAACATCGAACTCGCCCTCGGGCAACGGGATTCGCGCCTGCGAACGACGATGGGGGCCCTCGGGCTGATTCATCACGGGTGCACCATTCTCGCGCGCCCGTCCGAGGAGGTCGCGAGGTACAAGAGCGTCAATGTGCGCGAGTTCGGTGGCCGCTAGAACAACTGAGCCAGCCGGCGCTTCACGCGTCCCGTATTCCCTTCCGTGAAGCGAGCGAGCAGATAGGCGAACACAAAAATCCCGCTTGCCACGAGCGCCGCCTTGCCGAAGGTTCCTGGCGTAGGGATCATTCGGTGCGAGCGGACCAACCATGCTTGCGCTAGTGCGACGCACGGGAAGTGAATGCAATAAAGCGTAAAACTCATCGCAGCGAGCGATTGAAGTGGACGGGCGAACCGCGGGCGGGCCTGGAGATCGCTCGGTGCGCCGACCAGTACGAAGACACCTGCCGCGAACGTCAGGCCGAGCACCACATCGGGGTACCAACCTTCGATCCATCGAGCGTGGACTCGCGAGGCGTGGAGGCTGAAGAGGAAAGGAAGCCAAGCTCCCACGAGGAGTGGTCGCCTAAGTTGGATCTGCTGTCGGCGTCGACGTTGATGCAGCCAGGCGACGGCGACACCGAAAAGCCAAATCGAGAAGTACATGCCGAATTGTGAGAAAACGAAAGACGGAAAGATGATCAGTCCGAGCACCGAGGCTCGATGAAGCCATCCTTTTTCTTGCCAGATGATGCACAGGGCAGGGAACGCCGCGTAAAACCACGCTTCGTACGAGAGGCTCCATAGAGGCGAGTTCGTTCCCAAGAACGGGACAAGTCTTGGCTGCAAGAACAACAGGTTCCCGAAGAAGATTGTCGTGCTCGTTGCGGGCTGAAGGCTACCCAACGCCGCGCCGTGCATCTCGCCGCCGTAAATGGTCCCGGCCTTTCCGAAGGTGACCTCGCCTAGGTAGTCGATGATGAGGGTCAGCACGAGCGCCGGAAGGAGCACAACATACAGGCGCGTAGCTCGAGCGAGAGCGTATGCGCGCCACCTGCCCGGTTCTGGTTCGGTTCGCAACAAGCTCCCGCCGACTAGGAAGCCGCTCAACACAAAGAAAACGACGACCGCCTGATGTCCTAAGCCGGTCGCGTAATAAATCATTTTACCGACAATCCCGAGGTGGGCCTCCTGCGCGTCGACGAAAAGGCTAGCCCGGAGGTGACCGAGGTACACGGCTAGCGCGGCCGCTCCTCTGATCCCGTCGAGCGCTGAGCTCGCGAATGGTGTAAGTCGCCGCTCCGTAGAAACCATGCTGAACCACCCCGGGTTTTCAGGAGATTCCGTTAATTGAGTACCACGCGCTCCGAAGGAGCCGCTTGGGTGCGGTGGTACTGCTCCTCGAACTCCACGGGCGAAACATATCCCAGGGGCTCGAGGATGCGCTGCGTGTTGAACCAGGCGACCCATTCCAGCGTCGCCTACTCGACGTCCTCGAAGCCCCGCCACGGTCCACGCCGATAGATCACCTCCGTCTTGCACAATCCAATGATCGATTCGGCGAGGGTGAGCTATCCCGGGTTCCGTGGACACGCTGCTAAACTACTGCCTGCTCAAACTCGATGGGGCTGATGTATCGAAGCGTGGAATGCCTGCGGATCGGATTGTAAAAGCGCTCGATGAAGTCAAACACATCCGCGCGCGCCGCGTCTCGCCAGAGGAGTCGTGCGCCGTACGTCCGAGCGCTCTTGGGGCGTACGGTCCGCGCGTAGAACCCACTTGCTGACACACCGAGCATGTCACACAGCATCCCGACCGGCCACGTCCCTCGATGCTTCGCCACAAAGTCGAACTTCACATCGACTCGCTAGCAAAGTAGGCCGCGGCTTTTTAGGATGTCGCGCTCCATCCGCAACGTGGTAACCTCTTTACGCAGTCGCGTCAGCTCGGCCTGCTCCGACTTGGCACTCTGGCGTCCGGTCGCGGCGGCGGCATCACTCGTCGCCGCCCGCATCCACGTGCGCAGCAGATTGACATGAATCGAGAGAGCGCGCGCCGCCTGGGCAATCGAGACCCCTCGCACTCTCACCAACCGAACGGCTTCCTGCTTAAACTCTTCGCTGAACTTGCGCCGTGTGTCAACACCAACGAGAATTGCGCACTTTCACCAACAAGAATTGCGCACTTTGGGCGGGGGATGAGCCCGGTAGGGTCAGACCTCCTGGCGTCGGGGGGCGCGACCACGAACCGGGGCGCCGGAGGGTTCCGGCGCGGTCGGCGTGGCCAAGCGTGAGGCGAGCGCGCGATGTTCGCGCATGCGGTAGCTGTTGCCGCGGATGTTGACGATGTGGCAGTGGTGGACCAGGCGATCAATGAGCGCGGCGGCCATGACCTCGTCCCCGAAGACCTCGCCCCACTCCTCGAACGACTTGTTACTGGTGAGCACCGTTGAGGCGTGTTCGTAGCGTCGACTCATGAGCTGGAAGAACAGCTGCGCGCCGGTGCGCGAGATCGGTAGGTAGCCGATTTCGTCGACGACCATGAGGCTCGGCGACACGAGGGTGCGCAGCCGTCGCGTGAGATGACCGGCCTGCTGCGCGTCTTCAAGCCACGTGATGAGATCGGCCAGCGTCGCATAGTAGACCCGTCGTCCCCGCTCCGCCGCGATCACCGCCAGGCTGATCGCCAAGTGCGTCTTCCCGACGCCGGGCGGCCCCAGGAAGACGACATTTTCTTTGCGCTCGAGGAATTGCAGCGTGTGGAGACTCTCGAGCTGATCGCGTTTCACCGACGGCTGAAAGCTGAAGTCGAAATCGTCGAGGGTCTTCACGGCCGGCAGTCGCGCACAGCGCATCGCCGTCTGGAGTCGGCGCTGATTGCGAAGCGCGATGTGGCTGCCGAGCAGCGCTTCCATCGCGGGACCGGCGCTCAACTCGCCGGCATCGATGCGGCGTAGGATGTCGTCCACCGCTTCGAGCGCGCCGGGCATCTTGCAGTCGGCCAGCTGGGTGCGGAGTCGGTCGCGGAGCGTGCCGCCGCTCATGAGGCCTCCTCGGCGAGCAACGCGCCATAGTGGGCGAGGGCCCGTCGCTCGACGGCGACGTGCGGCACCCGGCGGGTCGGCGCGGGCTCGACGCGCGGGGCCACCAAGACCATCGACCGATACGGTCGCGCCGCGAGCGGCTGCAGCGTCGCTTGCTCGTCGCGGAGGAAGCGCGCGTCGGGCGACTCGCCCGTCGTCCCGTGGATCCGCACATTGGCGACCTCCGCGAGCCAGCGGGTGCACTGATCGGCGAGGTCCGCATCGCCGAGAAACTCCCGGCCGTAGAGGAAGCTCGTGCGGAGGTAGCCGACCGGTCGCTCAACTTTGCCTTTGGTCTGCGCGCGATACGGGCGGCACGCGCGAATGCGAAAGCCCCAGTGCGCGGCGAAGCGCCCGAACTCGCCATTTTCCAACAGCTGCCCGCCGCCTGGGCGCTGATCTTCGACGATGACGGCCTTGAGCTGATCGAACAGCATCTCCACCGGCACGCCACCGAAGTCCGCGAAGGCGCGCTCCAACACCTGGATCACCGTGAGCGCCGTCTGCCGCGGCACGAACTCCACGTACAACTTGCGCGAGTAGCCCAGCACGACGAGCACCGCGTAGCGCTTGCCCCACGGCAATTTCACCTCGGCAAAATCAAATTGCCCCTGCCACCCGGGCGCCGTCTCAAAGCGAATGATCGGCTCCGGCTCCTGACGCGGCCGGACGCGGGCCACATAATCGCGGAGGCGCGTCACGCCTCCGACATACCCGGCGGCCCGACACTCGGCGAACAGTCGCTCCGCGGAGAGGGCGGGATACGACCCCAGTCGCTCGTGAATGAGCGGCTTAAACGGATCCAGTCGCTGCGGACGCGGCGCGGTCGTCCGGATCACCGGCGACTCGACCACCCGCGTCAGCTGCCCGGTCGCGATCCAATGGTGGACCGTTCGCGAGCTAATTCCTAATTGCGTGGCAATGGCCCGCTTTCCGAGCCCCTGATCCAACAAGTGCTGTAGCAACACGAGGGTATCCCTGCTGTACACCAGTCTCCTCCCTCAAGGGAAGAGACCAAGGTCGCGTCGACACGAGGCTGGCGGAGGGCCTCGCAGGAAAGCTCCCAAGTGCGCAATTCATCTTGGTGACTCTGCGCAATTTCATACTGGTGATGACACCGTGCTCTGGCCATGGCCACCTCCCACTCTGCATGTACACCTAAGGAAGGTGTCTACGGAACCCGGGACAGCTTACTATGCGAACTCGGGGTTCCAGATGTCAATCACGTACAACTGTGTCCCAGCCGTCATTGGCTGTGAATCAGACGACACAGGCATCCCCAACAACGTGCAATCGTTCGCGGCCTTCGACTACACCTTCCGCCCCTACTCAACTGTCCCGGAGCCTGCCACGGTCTCCTTGATCGGGGCCGCTCTGGTGGCGCTGTTCGGTGTGGCCAAGCGTCGCCGCCGTGGTGTTGCCTCGACGGCCACTGAGGTCTGAGCGGGACTCACACCGTTCGGCGCGCAATGGAAAGCCTCCGTCAGTCGCTGGCGGAGGCTTTCTTGTTTCCGGCACACCGCTCGCGGCATACCGCAATCGGTGGTGCAACGCAGCGATGCAGGGTATCGTAGTGCCAACGCTCTTCCCCACGACCATGACCGGTCTCCTGCGCGCGCTGCTGGCCTCCCGCGCCGCGATCGTCGGCGCCACCCTGCTGCTGACGCTGGCGCCCACCGGCCTGCTCGGGCAGCCCACACGATAGCCGCGGGCGCCGCCCCCGCGCGCGCGCGCCCGCGCCCGCCTCCTTCGTCATTGCCGGGGCGCGTATTGCCGACGGCACCGGCGCCCCACTGGCTGCTTTGGCGCAAGGGTTTCACCGTATTGTCACACAGCATCAACTCTAGGAGAAAGACCGATGTACTCGTCGCCAATAATGATCAAGCTTCGCTCGATCGCCCGCCGCATTGGTCTCACGAGGGCGATCGTGCGAATCCGCGGCGAAGCTCAGTACGAGGAACGCTTCAGCAACGCCATGCTTAGTGCCATCTACCCCGGCGCAGTAGTCTGGGATGTGGGCGCGAACGTCGGCTTCTACTCCGCAAAGTTCTCTGACCGCGTTGGGCCGCGCGGAACAGTCATTGCGTTCGAGCCCGTCCCCGTCTGCTTCGACGCGCTGCAGAACGCGGTGGCTGACCTCTCAAATGTGCGCTGCATGAACGCTGCTCTCGGGCAGAGCACAGGCGATTTCGTTTTTGACGTCGGGGATGGCAGCGTGAACCCGAACGCTCACATCGTCGAACGTGGGACCGAGTCGACCGGTAAGACTCTTGCTCTCCCCGTGTATACCGGCGACGTGGCCGCTAAACAATTCAGCCTCCCTTCGCCAAACCTTGTGAAGATTGACGTCGAAGGCTTCGAACTCGAAGTTGTCAGGGGCATGCAAGACCTGCTCCGAGCTTCGTCATGCCGCCACGTCTTCGTCGAGGTTCACTTCCTAAAACTTCAAGAACGCGGCCTCGCCAACGCTGCTAAGGAACTCTGCAGAGTCCTTGGATCCCTCGGCTTCGCCGTGAGTTGGATTGACGCTTCACACCTGCACGCGCGCAGGTGACACCGTGTGCGCGGAGGTAAGCGGCGCCGCAGGTCTAAACGCGGCTTACTGTCCCCACCGAAGGGTTTCGATGGAGCCGCGGCGGTGAACCCTGCTAGGGAAGCTCTGCACAGCTGACGTGTAGTGAACCGCCCCGAGATTACAGGAGGCTCCACTTTGTGAAGACTTGGAGTCATGGCGAAATGCCGAGTACATCGATTTAGTCCTGCGGTTCGTGACCGGGCCGTCCGTTTGGTCCGCAAGCCGTTGCCGCACCATCCATCCCAGTGGGCGGCCATTTCGGCGATTGCGCCGAAGTTGGGCTGCACGAAGGAGACGCTGCGGCGGTGGCTCTTGAAGGCTGAGCAGGACGCCGGTGAGCGGTCCGGTCCGACCAGCGGTGACGCGGATCGACTGGCCGCACTTGAGCGCGAGAATCGTGAGCTGAAGCGCGCGAATGGCATCCTCCGCAAGGCGAGTGCGTTTTTCGCGGCGGCGGGATGCCCCCTTCGAGAGCTCGACCGCCTCACGCGCTGATGTGTGCGTTCCTCGACGAGGAGCGCGCCCTGTACGGTGTCGAGCCGATCTGCCGCGTTTTGGCGTTCGCACCGTCCGGAAACTACACGGATCGGGCTCGCCTGGTAAATCCGACGCGACGTTCGGCGCGGGCGCGGCGCGATGACGTCCTGCGCGAGCAGGTCCAGCGCGTGTGGGAGCGCAACCGCGGTGTCTATGGCGTGCGCAAAGTCTGGCAGCAGTTGTTGCGTGATGGACAGACGGTCGCGCGCTGCACCGTCGCGCGGCTCATGGCCGCGGAGGGCCTGCCTGGTGTCGTACGCGGCCAGCGCCACCGCACGACGATCGCCGCACCACGGCGGAACTCGCGCAGGATTTGGTGCAGCGGCACTTCCACGCCGAGCGTCCCAATCAACTGTGGGTCGCGGACTTCACGTACGTCGCCACGTGGCGCGGGTTTGTGTACGTCGCGTTCGTCATCGACGTGTTCTCGCGTCGCATCGTCGGCTGGCGCGCGCATACCACGATGCGGACCGATCTGGCGCTCGACGCGCTGGAGCAGGCCTTGCACGATCGGCTTGTTCAAGAC
>Ga0164293_10005991_pt1 | contig 10338 bp, 8 predicted proteins | sample GEODES118metaG_FD_111487 | JGI IMG/M metagenome (GOLD analysis project Ga0164293, IMG submission 111487) | Eutrophic lake water microbial communities from Lake Mendota, Wisconsin, USA - GEODES118 metaG | ecosystem: Environmental > Aquatic > Freshwater > Lake | place: USA: Lake Mendota, Wisconsin...
AGCCTTGCCCCATTTAGTCCATATGAAGATGTTAGTATGATGACTGGCGGAGGTGCCGCTTTTAAACATATTGTAAATCCTCTTACTAACCGCAAGGTAAATGTAAATAGTAAATTAGGACAAAAAATTATTAATCAATACATTAAAAACTTACATTAATCGGAAAATTTTAATACACATAGATAACAGATTTACTGTATTAAATCAATATTTTATATTACATTATAAAATATTAATTTGATACTATTATTTAAATTTATTTTCCAGCATTATCTTTTATTTTTTCCATTAATCTATCTTTTTCATTTACGATATACCGTAATTCTTCTATTTTTTGATGCGCAGTATCTTTTTCAGGTTTTATATCTAGTGTATACACTTTATTATTAAAATACGTCTTTTCAATTTCTAATAAAGACGCAATTAAATCATATTTATTATTTTTAAAAATTATTTTAAGTTTTTCATCATCAACTATATTTGTTGATACCTGTTTTCGTAATATATTATAATCTACCGTAATATTAGACATATTAAATGGGGTATATACTATTATTCTTGTTTATTTTTTAAACTATTTACATTTAGAAACACATTACTATCTGTATTGTCACCATTACTATCTTCATTACTATCTAGTTCACTTGTGCTGTTATTACTTTTATCTAAAATATCGCTGATTACAACATTTCTAGCAATATTATCTTTCTTATCTTTATTAAATTTTTGAGTTACTTTAGATAAGTTTTTCTTTACTATTTCTTTTGAACTATCATAGCAAAATTCAGTAAATTTATATACTGAACCAAATTTCTCTTGTATAACGACACCAGTTGCGATTCCTAATGTAAAAACAAAAAAACTATTTGAAAAAAAATAACCTATCATACTACCTAATATAAATTCGCTGTTAATTTTAGACATTTAATATAATTAATAATGTTATTATATTTTTATATATATTTATATATATGCAATCATTTCGTCAATCTAATCCAATTGATAATATAAATGAATTACAAGAAAATATTGAGCTTACACAAGAACGACTCATGGAATTAGATAAACGATTATATGACCAAATTCCTGTAATGTTAGAAATACCTTCTATAAGACAATTAGTAATACTTAATTTAGAACTTGTATTAAAATACTTTAAAATGCAAATCACTTTAAATGAATTTTTAAATAAAAAATTTGGGGATGTGTCTATAGCTAATTATTATTTTAAATTTATAATTGATCTTAATAACAGATATGAGATAAAAATAGAAGAAATGTTAGGTATTCTTAAAAATGCACAAAAAGAAAAATATAATGAAATTATTGAATTGATAAAAATGTATTCTCTTCCTTTCTATTTATATGTTTTAGGAAATAATATGCCAAAGCTAACAGCTAAAGATATTTGTATGTCTCTTACTAAAAATATTGATGATATTACACTTGACCCTGAAAAAATAAAACAAGGACTTAGGTCAATGTCCGAGAAAATTCAATCACAAATAACTAAAATGGAAACAAATGTAACGGATATCGTTAGCAAAATTGAAGTTCCTGAACCTGAAGACTTAGATAAAAAAATTAGTGAAATACAAGGCTCAATTACATCTAAATTTATACCACCCAATAAGTTTAACAAACTAGATAATAAACGTAAATCACGAACAAAATTAAACAACAATAATAAAACACATTTCTTAAATGGTGGAAGCATTCATTTGTATAACTCTATATATGATCCTATTCACAATGAATGGGTAAACACTAATAGTAGAAGAGGTAGAAATATAATTAATACCTATGTTGTTAATTTAATTTTAGAATAAATTTATATTTTGGTTTAATAAACCGTATATTATAAATGAAAATATAATACTATTAAATTTGAAAATATATTTTTTAAGAAAATATTAAATGATTTTTTATATTTTTTAAAAATTCCATACAAAGTATAAAACTTAAAAAATTGATATAATAATAAAAAGATAAATATATTATATATCAATAGTAATTATGAGCTCTAACATTTTTTCACAAAATGATTATAACATATTAAAGGAATTAGCAAATAGAAAAAATAGACAATCAAATATTGAATTAGAAGCTGTTATAAAAAGGGAAATAAGCACTGAAAGATTTAAATATTTAGCAAAATCTCTTGATAGAATTTATGCAACAGAAAGTCAAAATAGCAAAGTTCAAAACCCTGATATTTTAGATATATTTGTATTTACTACAGATAAAAAAAGAGATAGTTCGATTCGTTACACTTTAAATGGAATAGATAGTATTCGCAATTATTGTAAAGAAGATAATTCTGAAAATTTTACTAAAATTTATAAAACAAATGTACTTTGGACAGCTCAGGAATTACAAAAGCTTAATAGAGATTTACCCGCAAATTACTATCGAAATGAGATAATGGTTTTAGATGTGAACGACCATGATAACCTTCGTTTCAATAGTAAATTAGAAATTCCATTTGATGAGAAGTTACAAAAATTTAGTGATGTTGACGCAGACCAAAAATACCAAAATTTACTAACATTTATACAATCAGTTGGTTGGGAAAATGTAAAGAAAACATTTAGGTTTAAAAAACGTACATCATATATAACTGGAGATGGATTTCGTATTGATTTGACCGTTGTTAAATCAAGTAAAAAAGTTATAAATCTATCAGGAAGGGAAGAGCTGTATCAGTGTAAACTTTTTAGAGACTCTAACTGTTTAAATGAAAAGGAGAATTTTGAAGTTGAAATTGAATATATTGGAAACTCCTTAACTTCAGATGAAATTTGTAATAGGTTTAGTAAGCACTGTAAATTTGTTATTTCAAAACTATTCTTTCGAAATGAAAATATAATAACATCATCTGAACGCAGGTCTATATTAGATGAATATGTTAAATGTATTTTAAATATGATTAATAGTAGTGTAACTTTAAATATTAATAATATTAAGGATATTGTAAAAGAGTTATCCAAGCCAGTAGAACAACAAAAATTAGATAAATTTAAACAAAACTACTCAATATATAAAGATCATCCTGAGCGTATAAATAATTTAATTAGTAAAAAGGCAGACCCTAAAGACCATACTATACTTTCTTCTCTTGAAAATACACAACGAAAAATTCAAAGTCAAAGTGGAAGTTATCAGTATAATCCAAATGAGAAAAATAAATTCTTTTTCATTCCAAATGTTGTATCAATGAATGTTGAAAATATTCTAGAAAGTTTTCCAAGAAATATAGTTAATGGTTTTACCGTAACGGATAAGGCTGATGGTGAAACTATGATATTATTTATAAGTGAACGTGACGTTAATTCAGTATATATGATAGATAGTAATTTAGAAGTAAGTAAAATTGACGCAAAAGTAACAGGCAATATTGGTGGAAGTATTTTAGCTGGTGAATTTATTGATGACGAACCATCTTCTTTTTGGATATTTGATGCGTATTATTATAAAAAAAATGATGTGCGATTTTTACCTCTAGTTATTAAAGATGCTGATAATAATATTGTAGAAGATACAAGAATTGGTAAAGCATTGGATATAATTACAAATATTCAAATTAATAACCCTGATTTCTCTATGCGTATTAAAAACTTCTTATATGGTGATGATATTTTTAAACTTTCTAAACAAATATGGGATAGTAAACATCTGTATCCTTATAAATTAGATGGTTTAATCTATACCCCACAATTTGAACCTGTTGGTTATGATAGTTCTAAATTTGATTTCTATACGCAATTAAGAACCGCTTGGTATAGAAACTTGAAATGGAAGCCTGCTGAAGAAAACACAATTGATTTTCTTGTTAAATTCGAAAAAGAGCGAATTATAATAAATAAAGAAAAAAATACATTTATTGAGCGTGATAAAATAAAGTATATTTCATCCGTAAACGGTGGCAAATCAGAATTTAAAGCATATAAAACACTTGAGTTGTGGTGTGGGTTTAAATCAAGTATTATACGCAACCCATGTGCCGATAGTTCCAATACATCTTCATCAACATATGTTGAAAAATATATAGACACGCGGTTTACGCCCACCAACCCATATAATGAATTGGCCTATATCGCAAATATACCTTGTGAAGATCTTAATAATAGTATTTATGGATTAAATGACCGTTCAAAAATATTAGATAACACAATTGTTGAATTTAGATATAATATGAATAAAAAATGTGATACTAAAGAAGACGAGTTTTTTAGATGGGAACCATTGCGCACAAGACATGAAAAGACAAATGAATATCTAACAGCCCTTAAAAATAAAGAAAGGATTTATCGTATATTTAAAAAATATATGGATGCCAAATATGATTCATCCTATAATGAATGGACAAGGATGGAACTTGATGAATTATCAGAACTTGAAATTATTATATGGAAATACAAATTAACTAATATTGGTTACAATAAAGATAATAAAAGTTGGATATATAAAACATTAAAAAACATTAAAAATAAAGAAATAGTGCTTTCAATTGATAGACCATTGGATATTCCTATTCCAATTAGATTTGGTAATGATTTTAAAACCGCAAACGATATTTGGAGCTCGTTCTATAATCCTATTACTGTAGAAATGATAACAACTGGAACAAATATTCCTAAAATTGCTGATAAAGAGACATTATATTATACACGAGAAGTATCTCGTGATAAGTCAGCAACTCTAAATATGCAGATTTTCCATAATAAAATTATTAAAAATATTGAATTACTAGGTAAAGCATGTAAACTTATACGAAAAGACCCAAGTGCTGATATACCTATAACTCTACTTGATTTGGCCACGGGTCGTGGTGGAGACTTATATAAATGGAGGGATAATAAAATTAATAAAGTTGTAGGCATTGATTTAGTTGATAGTAATATATATGATACAAAAGATGGAGCATGTATTCGATATACAGAATTTAAAAAAAATATGGAAGCTTTTAAAGTTGAATTTGTTCCTGATGTATCGTTTCTTCATGGTGATGCTACTGAAAATATATTAGATGGAAGTGCTTTCTTAAGTGAACATTCAAAGGAATTACATGAGTTATTATGGAATGACCCTACTGGATTACATTATTCTTCCAATAAATTTAATATTATATCTATGCAATTTGCGATTCATTATGCTTTTAAAGATGACTATATGCTTAATAACCTATTGACTAATATTAAAGATAATCTAAAACCAGGTGGTCTATTTATTGGTTGTTGCTTTGATGGTAATACTGTTTATAACAAGTTAAAAGATAAAGCAATTGATGGATATATTGATGGTTTTAGTGAAGACCATTTAATTTGGCGTATCCGAAAGAAATATGAGAATATAAATAGTGATTTAAATTTAGATACAGTTAATTCTATAGGAATGCCTATTGATGTTTATCTGCATTCTATTGGAAAAACTATTACCGAATATCTTGTTAATTTTGAATATTTAAAAAGAAAATTGGCTGAAATTCATCTTATACCAGTAGAAAGTTATTTATTCTTAGAGATTTTTAATAAGTATAAAGATAAACCTGAATTCAAAGATTTATTAAGTAATATGGATAAAAATATTAGTGAAAAGGAATTTAGTGGTATGAACCGTTTGTTTATATTTCAAAAGGAAACAAATGATGTTGTTGAAGTTGACGATTTATATAGACTGATATATATGCATAGATTAAATCCAAAATTTAGTAAAGCATTGTCTGATGGCAAAACCAAACAAAATTGGGATAAAATAATTAGTGTTGTTCAAGAACTAACAGGTAAAGCTATATCTGAAAATGTTTCAACCAAATTAATTGAAAAAATAAAGAAACAGATATTAGATAAAAAATTAGTTCTTGAACCAAAATCTAAAACTAAATCAAGTCTCGCAACAAGCGTTGTTACTGCTTCAACAGATGAGCCTGGTGGAAAAGCCTCAAGTGCTGTTGCTTCAAGTGCTTTAGATACATCCAAAAGCGAAATACAATCACAAACGCAAGAAGATACTATTTCACAAGCAATTATTGATAAAAAGAAGGCAACATTTGCTCGTAATTATAACAAGTTTAAACCAATTATAGAAGACCCAACATTTCCAAAGAAATTACAAAAACCTCAAATTCAAACAGCATATGATAGTTTACTTAAATTGCGTGATCAATATATGTCCCAATTTAATGCGGAAGATGAGTTAAAAGCAGCGATTGATAAAATCGAAGAGAGTATTTTAAAACTTCAAAAAGAATTAAATAAGTGATTTCACAATTGATTAGTTAAAATATGTAATAATAGAATATTTAACAAAATAATATATATACATATTAAAAATATATAATGAAATTTTATCTAATTAATAATGGTAATTATATATTTTTTCGTTCAATACATGGAGGAACACCAATTATTGGAAAAGGAATGTCTGGAACTGTTCTAAAACCTGATATCAAACATCATAATGATAAATATATTTCTAAATTATTTATATTACCAAAAGAAATAACTATTGATCAATTTATTGAATTAGAAAATAATCTCAATAGGAATGACCCTTCAAATAAATTTCATTTACCTATGATTGATATTGATATTATTAATGAATCGTATGATCTTAGTGAATTAAATAAGGAAGATAGAGAAAAATATACATATATTGCGACGTATGAATATGGTGGATTATCACTTAATCTTTTAATATCCAATCCAGATTACAATTCTAAGATAACCCCTTTTTTTTGTAGGGAAATATTCAATGGATTTTTACATTTATATGATGGTATTATACACTTTGCGGAATATAATATTAATCATTGTGATATTCATATGGGTAATATTGTTTTAGATCTAGATAATCCATCATTTATGCGTTTTATTGATTTTAATCTAGTTTCACCATTTTATGATTTTAATATGAATTATATTCAAGATATAATTAGTCTATTATCAACCATTGAAGAAGTTATGGGTAAATTTTTGATTATTTTTCAAGAAAGAAAAAACCATGAATTAGTTGATTATTTTAAAACTATAATATTAATTTTAGAACAAAGTTATAGAACATTATTTCACGATGATGATATAAATAATATAATCATAATAAAACAAACATTAAAAGATAAATTTAGTCATATAAATTCTATTATAGAGGATATGTAAAATAAATGAAACTAATAATATTACCTTTAATTTTAAAAAACATTTATAAATTACCTTAAATAAAATTATAAATGCTTTTTATATTAAAATAAAAAATTGAAAATAATATGTAAATTACGCATGTCTATTAGTAATTTCAATAATAAAATGGAAAAAGGTAGACTTGAACTAATTATAGGGCCAATGTTTTCGGGAAAAAGTACACGTGTTATTGAAATATCAAATAGATATGAATCTATAGGTAAAAATGTGCTAAATATTACACATCTAATTGATAATAGATATGGTAATGGTGTAATAAGTAGCCATAATAAAATACAAAAAAAAGCAATCTGCACCGACAAATTGATGGATCTAATTCATTGTGAAAAGTATATAAACAGTGAGATTATTTTAGTGGAAGAAGGTCAATTTTTCAGTGACCTGGTAAACTTTGTTAAATTATCTGTAGATATTGATAAAAAACATGTAATTGTAGCTGGTCTAAATGGTGATTATAAACGAGAAAAATTTGGCAGTATACTCGATTTGATACCAATGTCTGAAAACGTTGAAATGTTAACTGCTTTTTGTAAAAAATGCAATGACGGAACTTTAGCACATTTTACAAAGCGTATTATTTTAGATAAAGACGCACAGACTTTAGTCGGAAGTGATGATATATATATTCCTGTGTGTAGGTTTCATTACACATAGCAATATTATTAATAAAATATTAATATCAAATTATATATTATTTTTATGTATCTACTAATTTATAAATGTATAATACACCATGTTTACTAACAAATTTATCTTTGTAATCTAACAATTTTTCATAATTACCAATAACACTAATATAGTCAGATGAATTTTCAATATTATAATGACTATTATAACATAACCATGTATTTTGGTATTTCATAAATAACATACATAAATTATTACGATTTGTTATTATTATTTCTAAAGTATAATTATTATTATTAACATCAACTATGTTTTCATTAGGAATAATTGGTAGTTCTTCGTAATAATCTGCTTCCCAAGCTAAAGTATTAAGGTTTTTTCTACCAAAATGACGATTAAAATCAAAAATGATAAGTTGTGCGTCAAAGATTACTATATTATCAACATTTCTTTCATATTTAGTTGCTGGGGGGTCTTCCATTTCTAAAATCTGACTTTCAGTAATATATTTTTCTATGTCATCTTCTTCACCATCTTTAAAAAATACATTGGTATCTCCTATTTTCTTTGTTAGCCATCCCTTAGAAACAACCCAATCTGTATTTATAACATCTATTTGGACATTTAATAATTCTTGTATTTCTACTTTATTATTTTTATGCCAAGATTTTTCATGGTTTCTTATTACTGTTCTATCAAAAAATTGATTACATTTATCACAATATTTTATGTCTTCTAATTGACCTAAGGCAAGATATTCATCATAATTTATATGTGCATTTCGTGTTAATAAATATTTTAACAAAGAACTATCAATTGTAAATAAGACATGTTCTGGTAATAAATCATCCGTAGTTTCTAATAAAATATCATTCACAATTGGATTTTTAAATTTTTTTCCATCGGTTCCGCTGTACTCCAATTCATCAGCCTTATTAATATAGTACCGTGTAAGTCTACTATATGATCCGTATGATTTATTAAATAATTTAAAAATATCCTTTATTAAAAATAATGGATAATAATTTACAGTATTATAATAGGGTTTATTTAGTAGTTTTACTTTTCCAAAAAGTCCACGTATTCTTTCGCGGAAATGAGAGATATTTACTATATTTCCTTTAAGAATTTGTTCTTTATAACTAGTTATCTCTTCTAAAAGATGTTCAATTTTCTTTTTTAAAATGGGTGGTTCAATTGTATTCGATAATGATCTATAAAAAGATTCGTCTTCAATTATAATCATGATTTTTTTATAAAAAGGTTCTAATGTAGACACAAAAAGCATCATTAATATACAGTCTAATGAACTACTTTTTTGATAATGGTCAAATTTTCCCCACTTTTCCCAAACGTTTTTTGCTTTAGACATCTGATTTAATGATAAATCTTTTCTATTTTTTTGACTAATTTGGTCAATAAGTAAAGCAAATGATATTTGTTTTTTTGTTTGTTTCTTTTCTTTTTTAAAGGATATTATAAATCGTTTATCAATATTTGGTGTAATATCAATTTTATCATTGTTATCTATATCAAATAAAGGTATACTACTATCAATAATAACTTGATTTGTTTCATATTTTAATGATTGAGCTATTTTACCACCCATATTTTGATAATTATATTCATTTGGTATTTTCTCTAATTTTACCATGCCTAATGCTGCACAGTGTTCACAATATTCAAAAGAAAATTTATTATTTAATGTTTTAATTTTATCAATCATCATTTTTCTTGGTATCTGCATTCCAATTTCATTTAATATATCTATTTTTAAATGTTCAGACATATGAATTAATTGTTCATTAAACCATTGCTCTGATATTGGGATTCTTTCTGAATTTAAAATTATACTATGTAAACAATATTTCGATATATTATTCCATGTTAATACGGATTTAATCATATAGAAAATACATATATATATTATGGGTTTATTATTTAATTATAATTTCAAATTTATAGATAAGTAAATTTAAAGTAATAATAAATTTTATAACTGATTACTTAATTATTTTGATAGTTTATCTAAGAATTTTAAATTATTTTAACTAACATCTAAATTATATATTAATGAAAATAATTATATAATATTATATATATAAACATGAACAATATTTTTGATAATATATTTAAAGCTCAAAAACCTACTGTAAATGAAACTTCTGTAAATCAAGCTAATGTAAATCAAGTTACTGTAAATAAAGATAATGTATATCAAAATATAAATAATCTTTTAAACTCAAATAAGCCAGCAGAAAGTGTTAGTATTAGTAAATCATCAACTGATAATAGCAATTTAATGAATCAAATCAACGCATTAAATGAAAAAATAATAAGTTCTAATAAACAAAATGAACAACTTACAAACGAAAATAAAGTTCTTAGAGCAAATCTTGAATTGTTAATGCGCCGTTTTAATTTAAGATTTAATTAAAACTTATTTTTATTTAATATGATTTTTTTATCAAATATAGTATTTTTACTATTTAATAAAAAAATTATTTCATGG
>Ga0164293_10005993_pt1 | contig 10337 bp, 12 predicted proteins | sample GEODES118metaG_FD_111487 | JGI IMG/M metagenome (GOLD analysis project Ga0164293, IMG submission 111487) | Eutrophic lake water microbial communities from Lake Mendota, Wisconsin, USA - GEODES118 metaG | ecosystem: Environmental > Aquatic > Freshwater > Lake | place: USA: Lake Mendota...
ATTGTATGTAGTAAATCTTCATTTTTAACGTCAAGATGTAGACTAAAAAATAATATAAGATGAGCAACCTGCGACTTAAGACCCGATTGACCTATCATTTCATTTAAACTATTCATCTCTGGTAGTAAATTTTTTATCATTCTTAAATCTATATTATATTCAATGTCCGGAGTTAATTTATATTCAATATCAACCTTTTTAGCTAATGATATTAAATCATTTAATGAATTAATCTCTATTTCTAAATTAATAATTTTTTTTTCAATTTGTTTAACGGGTTGCTCATTTTTTTTAATAGTAACTTGGTGAACATTATTCATATATTGCGTATATGAATACGGATCAATCATTGCTTTATCTCCATAGTATACTATTGGTATCTTATATGTTCTAGTATCCATATAATACTTATTTTGTAAATATGTATTAGATGTTTTGTGCTTCATTATATCATATTCCAGAGAAATAAAAATTATTTAACGACTCTATAACTATAATATTGCCCACTAGTAGGACTGTATCTTGTAATACGACATACATCACCCGAGGATAAATCTAAGTAACGTGTAATAGGATCACTCTTTAACATCAGTGGTAAATGAAATTTATTATGTATAAATAATTCACCCAATAATTTTTTTACTTCATCGTCATTCATTTTAGTATGTTTTGGAACTAAAATATGATGAGTAATATTAAAAATTACAGTATTTAACCAAAATAGTTCCGTTCCACGAAATTCTTTATCCTTAAATATCTTACTTATATTTGTATTAGGTTTTGCCTTTGTAATTAATATAATTTTACTTGTTGAATTATTTGAAAAGTGTTCTTCTCTAATATTATCTATCGTTTCTTTTATCATATTTGGCTTAATTTTAAAATTTAACATCCATTTTATATAAATAGGAACTTTGCCTTCTTGTTCTACACGAAAGTCAAGATTTTTACTATAGAATAACTTTTTAAAATCATCTTTATTTTCAACGATTAAATCTTTTGAAATTACATATCCACGATCACTAATCATTTCTAAAATAGTTTTACGAGATCTAAAGAGTTTTTCTATATCATCCATGTTTTTTAATATGTATATATATTTTTATCTTTAAATACATATTCATAAATTTTCAATTTTTTCAACATTTAAAGTCGGCGCGTTAATTCACTAATTAATTCATTTGCCCTATCTTCTTTCATGATTAATATTGTATTCACTGCGTCTATATATGTTTTAGCATCCTTTTTACTATTTTGTATTTGCGTAATCATATTCGCTACTAATACTATTTCATCTTCAGCCCATAGATTTTGAAATATTGATATTTGTCTAGTTGTTTCTTCATCTTCTTGAACACTATGGAAGACAGTATTACTTCGATTTGTATCCGGAACGATTACATTATTTATAATACTCATGTATAAATCTAAACTATGATTTACAACATTACTAGCATTATTATAACTACTCTTTAATTTATCTAAACCAATAACTGCTCCTTGAAATATTATTTTAATAGAAGGGTTATTAATATCATAACGTTTCACAGCCTTAAGTATAGGATTTAATAGGTGATGTAATTCATAACGTTTATTACCATATGCCCAACGCCAAAAACCTTGAAATATTGTCGGTTCCTGAAAATAAATACGATTTGAATCAATTGCTAGTTTTGTACCATCGGGTTTAAAACCTAATAGGGCTAATTTTATCATAGTAGTTAAAGGGTCTAATATTTGTCGCTCTTCCAGTGGAAAATTAGTTTTATATAAACTAATAGCATCTAATATATTTTTTATTATGTCCATATTTCCAAACATTCTGAATTTGATATCTTATTATATATATTATATACAATCTTTATATGGATTTTAAATTTATATAGATTATTATAAACAAAAAATTGAATTAATATATATGAATATACAAAGTAAAAGCTTAAAGAATATACTATACTTATCTATATTAAATGGATAAAAAAATATATAGTGAAAAAATAGTAAAACCGGAATCTGTAAGTTTTATCATTGGTAAAAATGGATGTCATATTAAAGATATTACTGGAAAAGTTAAAAATGGTTCATATATTGAATATAAAACGGAACAACATAAATTTATTGTAAGTGCTTATTCACGTGATAGTTTGAATGAATTACTATATGAATTAAATAATTTAGAAAATGAATTTGAATTAAATAGAAAAAAATATGGAGAATATAAATTTAAAAATCGGCTAGTTGACCATGCACTAGTGACTGAAGTCATTCAATCTATGAAAATGTTTAGTAATAGTAGTTTTGTAGAATATAAAGGTGATAATCTTTTTATCTTAAGCAATTATAAATTAGAATTATTACAACAAATGATAGAAAAGATAGAGACATTTGATAAGCCAGTCTATAATAGTTCACTATTAAAAAATCCGTGTCAATCTCAATATAATTTTAGACGTGATTTTAAAAAGGTTTTTGAGGAGATTGAACGACTTGAAAAAGAAAATTATAGTGAAAACTATTATAATAATAATCGTAATAACCAAAATCTATTTATTATCATGGAGGATGCTCAAATTGAAGAACAAATAGATAATTATATCGAAAAAAGTGATAGTATAGAAGAAATTGAATTAGATCAAGATGATAACGAATATATAATTGACTTAGAGAACGATTTTGTCAAAAATTTTAATAATTTTGGTAACCCTTTTTATCAATTAAGTCGGGATCATCCACCAAATAGAAGAATAAGTGATTTATAAATTTTTATTTAAAATTATTATCCATTTGTTAAAATATAACTAATGGAAATAATTACAGGTTTATGGTTAGGTCAGGTAAAACAAATTGACAATCTAGAATGGTGTCAAGAAAAAAAAATCAAATCTATATTAAATTGTAATAAACTATTTGAAACAAGTCAACCCGTTGAACTTAATTATGTATATATTGAAAAAGTTGATGAATTCGCCAGAAAAGCAACTGAAAAATTAATACAATTTCATTATACAGAAAATAAAAATGTTATAGTAGTTTGTGATAATGGACGCCGTATTAGTCTGATTGTAATTATATATTATTTATCAAGTGTTTGTAATATAAGTCGTTCAAGAGCATATGAGATAATCAAAACAAAATTACCAATTTTTACTATAGACAATAATATTGCCAGATATATCAATTAGAGTATATCGATAATATCAGTATGAGCTAACAAATGCCTGCGACAACAATATCTATTCACCCCAACCGCGTTTAGAGCCTTTAATTCTGCTGTCTCGTGCTTTAAATCTTCAATATCATTTGTGATTAAGTTTGATCTTGCTGTAGTCTCTGACGTTAATAGTACTTCTTGATACATCTTCCATTTACTAGCAATCATATTACCACATGTCATACAACGAATTGGAATAATCATCTTAGATTTGTATAATTATATTATTATATGTATTTTTAAATTTTAATTCAATTTTTTTATCAAATAAAGTTGTATTATTAATTATTACAATATTTACTAGAAAGATACATTTTTAAACACACATTAATAATTTCATTCGCATAAATTGGTATACCAGCGCGCATACCATAAATAGGAGCAATACCTTCTACAACTACAATAGATTTTTGATTAGATATAAAGTTTTTAATTTCATTACATAATTCATCAATCAATTCTTTATTATGTAATAATGTTATACATAAATGAATTGCCGGAGGATTTTGTAGAGCATTTAATAAAAACCCTTTTTCACTTAAATAATCGTACAATTTATATGTTACTTTTCCATATGAAAAAGATACAATATGTAAATCACGTGGATAAATACTCAATCCCTCTATTTGAGATAATTGATCAAACGTATAGACTGATAAATGAATAATATTAACCGCATTGGATTTATATACATTATAACCACGTGATAACATTCCAGCCCAAGCTTGAGAGACAAGCCCGCCACTCCTTGAACCCAAAAATGAAGGAGATACATAAAATCCCCCATCCCAATCATTTGTAGCAAAATATTGTGATTTAAGTAAGTTCTCATCACGATAAATAATCGATGACACACCTTTTTGTGCGTATCCATATTTATGTAAGCATACCGAAATACTAGTTACACCTTGAATATTAAATCCATATTTTTCAGTTATAGTTTTATCTAGAAACATCCATACAAATCCTCCAAGACAAGCATCGACATGTAGTGGTACCTTTTTAGCATAAAGTAACGGAGCTATGTTAGATACATCATCCATAATACCAAATCCATATGATGGAGCAGAAAGAATCACACAAATGGTATTATGATTAATATTATCTAATAATTTTTTGGCAGTTACACGATGTTCATTGTCCGTTTTAACTTTTATAACTTTTATTTTTAAATAATGAGATATTTTATCAATACTGCAATGAACTGTATCGGGAACTACTAGATTTGGATTAGAACTATGTTTAAAATCTCTATAAGATTTTATTGCTAAAAATAAACTCTCTGTTCCACCATTAGTAATTGTTCCGCATGGATTTTTATGAAATAATAGTTTACCTATCATAGATATTATATTTCGTTCCATATAAACTACAGAGTTAAATATATCACCATGCATTGGATTTGAATACGCAAATTGTTCATAAGCGGTCATCATTATAGATTTATGTGTATTATTATCACTATCATAAACACATCCACTTATTAATTTATACTTAGTATCACTCTCCTTTAATGTATTAATATATTTGATAATAACATTATCTGATAATCCTTCTGTAGGTAGACCATGAATTTCTATATCTAGTTTATCCTTTATTTTACTATTTAAATTAGCTATTTCAAAATTACACTTTTCTTTAATATCAATCGTAGCATTTATTATTTTTTTATTTAAAAATGGTAATAATTGAAAAGGTTTATGATAATATTTTCTTAGCAACTTAATACTCATAAAAATAAATATAAATAGATAAACTGACTTATTTTTCAAAAAGGGTAACCATTTTAAAATATCTATTTTATGAAAAAAAAACTCTATAAAAAATTTTATTATTTTTTTTAATAGGAATGTCATTATAATATAGTTTAATTATTATTTATACTATAAAATATCTTAAAGTAATAATTAAACTAAAGAACATTTTGAAATAATTTTCGAACAGATTAGGTTGTTTTCAACAATTATTCTAAAAAATATCTAGATGAATAATATAATTTTCCATCATTGTCTGTAAATATTTTATCATATAATCCCATAAAAGGATCTGGGTCAATATCATTAAAAGATTGATACTGTATTTTTAGATTAGTATCCGTATCAAAAATATTCATTATAAAATGACAACTAATATGATTATTACTAAACATATTATGAGATCCAGCAATTGAAGTTACTACTTGTTTTTTGTTTTTATCATATATATTTGTATCATGTATATTCAATCTTTTATCTAATATTTGTTTAATCGTTTTTACAAAAAATTGGGTAGATATAAATGTACAATATTCAGGTTCTGTTATATAATTATCACTATTTTTTTTATAGTTACTCAAAAATTTAAAATCAGTTTCTTCTCCATAATCTCCATTATATATTCGGTAAACATCATCATCTATTATATTATTAGAGAAATTACTAGAGCTGAAAATTAATTCAATATATTCTTTATTTTTTATATAAAATTTTTTATCATAATTACTAAAATAGATTGATGGATACCGATTTGTAATATGTATTTTTTCATTATTAATATTTTTATCTAAATATTGAATTAATTCTGTATTATTACATAATAAATTTTTACTTATATTTGGAAAATATTTTTGATAGATAGTATAAAACTGTTTATAAAAGTCAAAAAAAGACTCCCCTTCTAATATATTAATTAAAATTGCTCCTTTTGGATTCTTCTTAAACATTGTAGTAAAAAAATCTGAAAAATTACTTGTACCTAATGGATATAATTTAAAATAACTTAGATTTTTATTAAATTTTTCTTTATTATATTTATGACCAATTAAGTCATTTATAATTCGTAATAATATTCTTGAAGAAGAATTATCTAAACCAACTACATATACATCATTGTAAAAATGATATGTATCAAACATATATTTTAAACCTGGTATTAAATACTGATTCGGTGTTGCTCCAAAATAGTAAATATTTTCACAAGATTCATATCCTTCATATTCTAATGGATAAAATAAACGAACATTATATTTTTTTAGTATTGGAATGAGCTGTTTTCTTTCACTACTACGCCAACAACCAAAAAAATATTTAATATTATATTTATTTACACATTCTTCAACCCAACGACTAAACTGATTAAGATTATCTCCTAAGGAAGTGTATATTGGAATGATCTCAATATTACAATCATATTTTTTTATACTGTATTTAAAAGATTCTAATAATATTTTATAATTTTTATTAGAAGATTCACCTATTACCCCTGTTTTAGAATATAGACATCCGACATAAATACGCTTTCTATTTAATAATTTATAAATTTGATTTGAAATAATATATAATAATATAATAATTACAATACTTATAAATAGTTTAAAATAATTGTTGTTTAATATATATTTAATCATTTTATATAATATAATATGTATTTTTTAATTCTGGGATTAATATTTATAATTAGTAACATTATTTTTATAATTATAGTACTAAGTTTAGAGTACATACCAAAACACTACTATACGAATATAGATTTAACGAAAGGATTTGCTATATCTCTAGTTATAACTACTGCGTTTATGGCATATTATATTAATATATATAAAGAGAAAGAATCCGACAAAAAAGAATATGTTGATAACATTATTGGTAGTTTTGATAAAATTGATGATTTTTTAATGGATAATTATGATAATAATAGTTCCATTATAAAAATTATATATCAAAAAATTCAATTGCCTTCAGCTGATACGGATATAAACGACTTATTTGACAAGATAACACCAGATGAAAAAGATAATTTATTTTTAATTTATAATAAAATAACCTATAATTTTGAAAAAATGTTTTTGTTAGACCCAACATTATTTGATAATAATAATCTAGGAATGAGAGTGCGTCTTTATATTGATAGTATTTACTTTTATGAATTTTGGAATAATACACAAAATCTTTTCAAGACAGAATTTGTTGATTTTATGAATGAAAAATATAATTTTCTTAATTTTGATAATAATATTTACAACAAACCAAATCGAAATTTAAACAGATATTCAGAAGGAACCGATAATGATTTTATCTACAATAGTCCAAAATATTCTACCACATGGCAACATAAACATAAATAAATATAGCCATTCTAAATAAATATATTTTAAAGGTATATTATATATTATGAATTATGTAATATTATTACTTATAATATCAAGTATTATAATATTTATTCTATTAGTTAAAGGTTTTGATTATATTCCTACTAAATATTATGACAATATTGCTCTTATGGAGGGAATTGGTATTAGTATTATTATTGCGAGTACAATTATTGGATTTTATGTTGACAGCTTACTCGATGCGCAAGAAAAAAAAAAGAATATATTGATAATATTATCGCAGGTTTTAATAAAATTGATGATTTTTTAATGGTAAACAAAAATAAGTATAAATTAATATTAAAAATTTTATATCAAAAAGTTCAAATACCTTCATCTGATACACATATAAACAACATATTTGACAATATAACAGTTAAAGAAAAAGATATTTTATTTTTAATTTATAATAAAATAACCTATTATTTTGAAAATATGTTTTTATTAGACCCAACATTATTTGATAATAATAATCTAGGAATGAGAGTGCGTCTTTATATTGATAGTATTTACTTTTATGAATTTTGGAACAATTCACAAAATCTTTTCAAGACAGAATTTGTTGATTTTATGAATAAAAAATATAATTTTCTTAATTTTGATAATAATATTTACAACAAACCAAATCGAAATTTAAACAGATATTCAGAAGGAACCGATAATGATTTTATATACAATAGTCCCAAATATTCTACTTCATGGAAACTCTAAAATTCGCTTTATATTATTATTTTTTATAGATAATACTTAGTAAGACATAGCTAATATTCTTTCAAATATTTTAGTAAGATATTTATTATGGTGATCAATTTGATAGTTATAATCTAAAACATTATTAAAAACGTATTCATAACTTTAATAATTGATTATTTATATCTTAAAAAGATATTGTAGAGGACATTACTAACATTAACGAAATGATATAATGTTAACGTAGAAGAGCAAAAACTCCGAATTATACCAAATGATTGAGATTATTCATATAAAACTGAATATATAAAAACTGTAATATAATCTTATTATACTATATATGAAATTTCAAATATTTTTAAAAAAAGGAATCAACACAGAAAATAATATATATATAGACCTAAATAATGAAATATCGATTGATAAACTATTATCAAAATTAATTTTAATAGGAAAACTTAGTATTAAAAAAAAAATAACATTAAATCTAGATGAAGTGTATAATGAAAACTTAAAACAATATATAATTGATTTTATTACTATTCAAACATATAATTATAAAACACCTAATCTAATTCATAATATTACTATACCTTTTGGTAGTGTAATTGGAAATGTTATAAATGAAGTAAGGTATATTATAGATTCTCCCCCCAATATAATGAATATATATACTATAAATCAATATATACTTGATAATACACCAAAAAACGTTAAAATAAATATACTTGAAGAAGATGATTTAATAAAGTTAAACATGAATTATATTTTAGGCATGAATCATGGAAGTAATAAGCCTGCTAAAATGTTAGTATTAACATACGCAACAAACAGTGATAATCCGGTTGTTCTTCTTGGAAAAGGTGTAATTTTTGATTCGGGGGGTCTAAATTTAAAACGCGGAAATTTTTCTGATATGAAATCTGATAAATCTGGAGCATTATATGTGTGGGGTTTAATAAAAGCGCTGTCGATAAATCAAGTTAGCGGAAATTTTATTGGCATTATGCCATTTATTGAAAATATGCCCGGTAGTAAAGCGATACATCCAGGAGATATTTTAAAAGGATGTAATGGAAAAACAATAGAAGTTATCAATACTGATGCGGAAGGTAGAGTTATTCTGGCTGATGCTTTTTGTTGGGCGGATAAAAATATAGATAATCCTAAAATAACAATTGATATAGCTACACTAACAGGTTCAGTTCGTAGTATATTCGGCGGGTTAGGAACGGGTCTTATGTGTAATCAATTCGCAAATAAATATGCTGATAAACTTATGAATATAGGTGATGAAATTAGGGAATATTTTTGGAAACTACCATTACATCGAACTTTCAAAAAATATTTACATAGTAATGTTGCTGATTACCGTAACTTTAGTGATGATATAACAGCTGGCGCTATTATGGCTGGAATGTTTTTAGCTGAATATGCTCCCAAAAATACACCCTGGATTCACCTAGATATTGCGGGTGTAGCTTATAAAACACAGTCCACAGGAGAACCAATGTTAGCTCTCTACTATTTTTTAACTAGATTATAAAATTTTACTACGGCAGTAGGGACACGTATTTTTATTCCATTTATTTAAACATTCTACATGAAATATATGATTACATTTTAATTCATATATTCTATTGTCTATTTCTATTGTATTTAAACATATAGAACAATCACCTAAAACTTTATCAGCTATTTTATATGTATAGTATTTTTTACACATTTTTAAATAGTGATTGATTTCAAGTTCACGCATATCAATATGATGACTAAAATGATTTCTAGATTCTATTATATCATTGTCTGAGTTATGAATCATTATACTTAGTTCATTATCCATTATATATATATTTCTTTTATTTAGTCATATACTATTTTATAATACTACTATATAATGAATAAAAAAAAAAGTATAAATAAAAATGGTATTCAACGATTATCTTTAAGGAAACGTCCTAATAATAAATTATCTAGAATGAAATTTAAAATGAATCATAAAAAATCACTCAAAAAAAAACAATTTGGTGGTGCTGAAATAATAGTAAGAGGTCAAACACCTGTTAAAAGAATTGTTTTATATGCATTAAGTGCTAATCCACCAACACTCGCACATGAGGATATCATTAAACAACTTTCTGACAATTATGATGCTGTATTTGTTTGGGCATCATCTAATCTATTAAAGATGGATCCAAGTAAACCTGAATATGATCCGTTATATAAATCAGAATCCATACGTTCACAATTACTTAATAAAGTATTAACTGGAATCAAAAATGTAAAAGTAGATTATGACCCAGTATTACC
>Ga0164293_10005994_pt1 | contig 10337 bp, 14 predicted proteins | sample GEODES118metaG_FD_111487 | JGI IMG/M metagenome (GOLD analysis project Ga0164293, IMG submission 111487) | Eutrophic lake water microbial communities from Lake Mendota, Wisconsin, USA - GEODES118 metaG | ecosystem: Environmental > Aquatic > Freshwater > Lake | place: USA: Lake Mendota...
ACACCAGACACAATCATTGCAGTGTACTCATGACCATCACTTGTGTGAAACTTTACTCGTTCAAAACTGTTGGGATTTTTTGCCACACTTGACAGAGCCTGTGCCAGTGCTCTCAGTGCGGAAGGATCTGCCACTATGTGTAGATCTTGTTGTGGTTCGCTGTGTGGATATATGTGTAGTCTGGCCATCAATCAATGTGTGCTATGTCTTGCAGTCGCATGCGTTTGCTTTTGTATACTTTAACACATTCTGAACTGTTTGTATAGTCCAACCGGCCTTTTCCCCATAAAATTGGTTGATCTGAGAAACTGACAGCATGTGGTAGTATCACATCCAAGTAGCGTCCGTTGCCTGTGCCCAGAGTAGCAAAGGTAATGTAATCTTTGGCACCGCTTTTGAACACTCGATAATTAGCAACAAGTCCCAAAAATTCCACCTCACCGGGTCGTCGTATTTCTGTGCAGGCCGGAATAAATCTACCGCTGGTCCACCGACCGGTGCGAGCCAGTTCCTCACACTCACCTCCCTCCATTGGAGCATGCACAGCACCGGCCAATTTGGCTTCTTGATAATACACCCAACGACTGTAACTGCCTTCACAATGTTTCAAGCAGGCTCTCCAGAATTGTTCGGGATTGTGTGCCTTTTGATAGGCCAACGCCCAGATCAATCTGCCCAAATTGGTAGCATGAGCACGGCAAAGACCAAAATGGCTGAGTTCTCTCAAGGCACTCAGCACACTGTCTCTTTTGGGATGGTCTCCGATCAACTGCATGAATTCATAGATCTTTTCTTCGTTGCGTTTGGCAAAGGCTCTGCGCCACATGTCTGCGGTGTACATGTCGCATTCCAAGATATCAGCAATCATGGTTATGGCATCATCCTCAAATACCACTGTGTCTTGTTGTATGGTATCTGCTGACCAGTCCTGGAATGCTGATGCCTTGCGGCGACCTTGTGTGGCTACTGGCCTTATCAGTGCAGTGGCCAAGGTACAGTCACTACGGCTCTTTACTTTAAGTGCTCTGAACAGTCTTTTCATAGCAGGCGACTCGCCCTGCGTCACACCCAGCACATCACCACGACCCAGTAGGTCGCTGGTGGCTTGATCGTGTTCAGGATAGTCAGTTAACGGACGCTGATCAATTTCCCACAGTTGGCTGAGTCCGCGATTGGCCAAGATATCAATCTTAAAGTGTTCAAGATCTTCAGTTTCATATTTGTCCAACAAGATTTGATTGTCGCCATTGATCAGGCTCTTAGGCACAGCACGATCAAAGATTAGTATGCCTCCGCAGTGTTTGGATATACAGCGTTTCTTGCCCATGAGTTTGGCTGTCACACGTTCAGCTTCTTCTATTTCTTCTGGAGGCAGCACTTGATTGAATTCAAAACCTCGCTTGAGTGTGCCTTTGGCACCTAGTCTTTTGGCTGCTTCTCTCTTGGCTGACTTTTCTTTGTACATTACATAGTTTGAAACTCTAGCACTTCGTCCAGGCCATTGTTTGAATATTCTATTCATCACTGTGGCCTGTTGCCAATGTGGAAAGTCTAGGTCAATATCAGGTAAGTCATCACGTTTGGGATTCATGAAACGTGCTATAGGAATGTTTTCTGCCACAGGATCAAGATCACTAATGCCCATAAGCCAGCACACTAGACTGGATCCTGCTGATCCTCTTGTGATGTGTGGTATGTCTGTTGTGAGATCTAGTATTTCTCTTACTCGCAAAAAATGTCGAGCAAAATTTTGATCTCTTATTAGTTCTAGTTCTTCTGCCAGTCTGTCTGCGTAGTGTTGGTCTTGGGGTAAGTTTCTTCTAAATTGTGTTATGAGTAGTTCGAGTTCTCTATATCTGTCCATGTGTTGCCTATTGGTTGCTTTAGGCAAATATTTATAGAATGATTTTTGGATGACAAAACTTTGGGTTGACTATGCTAACTATGTTTATAAAAACACCAGTCGAATCAACGCAATTGTGTCAATAGTCGTGAGCAGAAGGTAGTTAGCCAACATCCCAAAACTTCTGCGAGTCCAAGCAGCCCAGGCATAGATAGTGCAGCCAGTGATCCACACAGGATAAAGAGCAAAGAAGGGTGGATTTGGTAGAGTGATCGCCATTGTGACACTGCAACCAATGCTGATAGCCCAAGCCAGTACTTCCATGACAAACCTAAAAGGGTGGGTTTTGTAATCACTCTTGATCCATTCAAATATGCCGATTAAAATGTTATTCATCGAGAATACAGCCATTGCTGATACAATTGATCACGGGCCAAATTTTTGCCTTTGGCTTCTACCTGAATGTCCCACTGATCTGCAAAGGTCATGGCCCATTCATTCACAGCAACATTCCACATGAAATCAGAATGTGCTCGTAGCTTTTGTTTTTTGTGGCCCTGTGCCAACAGTGCATTCAAGTCAGGTTTTACTCTACTAGAGTGGGCAACAAGGCAGTCTTCACGACTAACACTGTAATGTAGTGCAGGACGAACACCACGCCAAGACTCAAGAACCCGTTGCGCACGTGAGTCAGTAGACGCAATGTATTCTCCGGTGTTGATCCAGTGGTGATGGATATCCAGCACAAGAGCCACATGATCAGCCACGGCAAGAGTAACGTCAATTCCATTTGTAAGTTCATCATTTTCTATTGTGATTAAGTTTCGAGCTTCTGTACTTAGTCTACCTAAAGTACGTAAAAATTTAGCAGGGCCACCTTTGCCCGAGAGGTGTACATTAATTTTAAATCCGTGATCATGAAATTCACTACCGTACCCCATCCACCGGGCCATATCTGCATGATACTCAAATTCCAGTATGGATCGTTCAACAATTTCATCCGATTCGCTTGCCAGCACACAAAATTGTCCTGGATGGAAGGAAAGCCGAACACCCAGACGCCGAGCAGCGTCACCAACCGGCGCAAATATGCGTTTGCAATGATCTTGAATTTCACTTCGTTGCCACCAATCTATCCAGGAGGGTTCTGTGTATCCCTGTAGCATTTCTGAGCCTAATCGCACCATTCTGCGTTCGGGCTCCAACGCACCCACACGCTCAACCATTTTTAGGGCCGCGGAGGCGTTATGGTTCATGATGTCCCACTGACGCTGGTCAGCTTCAACAGCATGCTCACGAAGCCAGCGCATGGTAGTTGATCTTCCGTTTATATCACGGTCCACAGCATTGACTTTCATGCCCCCAGTTTCTCCAGGGTCATTGAGCCATTTGCAACAAAAGCCAAATCTAGATGTGTGTGTCATAAATATATTATACAAGATTTAGACAATTGTGTCAATTCTTTTTGAAAGGTTAAAATATGAAATATTGGATCGAATCTAAATGGGAAGCATCGTTGGTTTACCCAGATACCATTGAGGAATTTCATGCTCTTGGAATAACTAAAGGAGCAGACGAAGTAGTGTTGGAAAAAATTCATGAGGCAGCATTTGTAAAAAATCTATTTTCACTCGATCCGCATCCTCTTGATTATCTTAAAAAAAATAGCGATGGTACTATGTTAACGGGATTTTATAAAACTGACAAAGCAAAAGCTCTTGAATGGGTAGAATGGCGCAGCCAAAATCTAAGCCCATTACAAATTTATTGTAGATTAGTAGAAGAAGCCGAACCAGGTGATCCAGGATACGTTGCTCCCTAATACAATGAAGGTATTTCACGAATCGTATTATAGCGTGGCTACAAAATGTCGTCCTGAGTCTGTGTTAACTCGGGTCACAAAGTCCATCCCTGACAATATAACGGAATTGGCATTTGGATTTGAAATGTACAAATCACATCCCGAAGACTATGTGATTTTTCATCCAGATGGATCTGCCACTCATGGATATTATCATGGTGATGAATCGGTATTGAAAAATGTTATTAAGTTTGTGGAAAAAAGAAACACAATCAATAATACTGGATTTGCCAAAGCAAAAGTATTAACATGTGATGATCACCAACATCCATGCAACACTGTACCCGAACCGTGGTTTACAGCCAAAGGATTTTATGAAAAATACGATCCACTCAAGTGGCCTGCCGCACAAGATCCAACGTAACACAATGAAAGCCGCCTCCCAGAGTGCGGCTTTGTCTTAACCGCAAGGGAATCACTTCAAATCGGTAACTCTTTAGGGTTTTGATCAATTCAGTTTGGTCAGCATCACAGATCACAGTGTGAGGATCTACCACCAACATGTTCATGGCAATCCATTTTGACGCATAAGGATATTGATAAAAATCCTGAGCCACAACATCATTAACCCAGATTTTGTGCCAACCATCAAACACCTTGGGCACAGTATCAAATCCAACTCTCTGACCGTTTAGCAAGACCAGGCCTTCACGCAGTGGCACAATGGTGGAATCAATATGTACCCCGGCGTAAAAATTGCACAGTTCTATTGTGACATCTGGAAACTGGTCGCACAACCAATTGTAGGCTTTTCGATTGCCTGACGCTGATTCCAAGTACAACATTTTGTCGCCCAATCTGCACACATTGGCAGCATCCAAAGTCATGCCTTCGTTGCGTGGCATGAATCGATAATGGTCAGCTGAATCCACAATGTCGTGATAGCACTGCAATTCCATATCTCTACAGGGATACATCATGGCAGGATCCACTATGGTTGATCCATACACTAGAAATCTATCACGTGGGCAGTAGTTATACATGCCATCATGAGTTTGGAAGTTAAGCGGATCTGGTCGTACAACTTCTACTCCTAGACCGATTAGTGTAGTTGCCAGGATATCCAAATCTTCGTTAGCTTCGTCAATTATCCGTTGTGGCACAGGTCCACGTGGCACCGGTGTTTCTTTCCAGGTAGTTTTTTCTGATTCTCGTGAAAACACAGGGTCGTTCACAGGCCAGTTAGCGTCGGTAGCACTGCCTACCACAATCTTTTTAAGTTGGCTCCACTCGTCAACAGTTGATATCATACGTGTCCAGTAATTTGTAATGTATAGCGGTCCTCAAGACCGATGTTGGCTGCCATGTGTGGCAAATCGTACACCCATTCAACAGTGTCTCCAGCTTTCCAGTCAACATAAGGCCGGCCGTCTACTTCAAGATAATGTCCCGGTTTCCAATCTTCCAACAACAACAAAGCACGACGAATTGAAGTTTCTTGTCCTTGAAGATTGAAAAGTTCAACATAGCGTTTGTACAAATCTTGATGCACTGGCATCACTGTGTCAGTGCTCATGCGATAAAATGCAAGTCCAATGTCTTTCCACCCCTGAGCCTCGTATATTTCAATAAATTTACCAGCCCAAGAAGGCAAGCGATGCCGCATGTCACACAGACCTCCGCAGATTTTACTTGTGTATCCTTGTGCAGTCCATTGTTGTACACTTACCGGATCATTGAATGGTTCTTGGATGTAGTCTAATGTTTTAAACTCATCATCCCAAAATCGTTCAATGTGATATTTAAAAGCCACGTGTGTTACCGTAGTGTACAACTTCCACATTGTCTGATGACTCTAGTTTGCGCCATGGATCAACAATAATGCTGCCTGGCATGATTGTGCAATATGCTTGAGTCTCTGCTTGATCACCTGTGTATTCGTACGTGATCTTGCGATTGTGTGCCCACAAAAATACCGCTGGTTCGTCTACCCTATCAACCACATGAGTTTTGTCATCAGCAAGTGGATCAACATAAATCACCTTGCGGCCTTCTTGTTCAATGTAGTGTCCTACCAGTGTCGAATAGCTGCCAATGCAATACTCTACGTCAGGTTTGTATGCTTTACCGTGAATCACAATGGGCAAGTTATTGTTCATCACACTCAAGTCTACCAAAAACATAGCTAAGTTTTTGGCTTGTACTTCTCTAGCATGCATAACTGTGTCAAACAAGTCGTAACCAATGTTGTATTCTTTGGCCAACCAACGCAGTGCAATGTTGTCACGTGGATGACAGGCACCAGCGTCGCCCATACCTGCTGTCATGTATTTAGGTCCCATGATACGCATGGTACTACGTGCCAATGCATCTGTAACCACATCCACATTGATATTGCCAATGCGTAATGCAAAGTCCTGGATCATGTTGACCAGTCCAACTTTGGCCGATATAAAAGTGTTATAAAAAATCTTAATGGCTTCGCATTCGTCCCATGTACCTACTTCATAACGTGGATCGTTTTGCATGATGGTTTTGTACAAATCAATCAGTTCGCCGGCTACACCAGTAAGCGATCCATCTTCTGTGCCAATGATAACCATTTCTGGGTGCGCCATATCCCACTTGACCGATCCCATGGCAATTAGATAAGGGTTGTAACAAAACTCATGTTTGGCATCAATCAATGGCACAAACTTCTTGCGAGTGGTACCCGGCAGTACTGTGCTTATTAATACAATTTTTTTACTGCTTTTGGCATGCTTGTTGACATTTTTAATAGCGTCAATTACAGCGTCATGACCAAAGTCTCGAGGTTCCATGTGACTGCTTGGTACTGACCCGTCATATCCTTCTGCATGCGGAGTGGGCACTGCAATGAAGATCCATTCACTGTTGTCCACAAGTTCTTCGATGCCACAAACTTTTACCGAGTCGCTGGTTCGTGGGTAAATATCATACCCCCACACTTGATGTTTCTCAGCCATAACTTCAGCGCAGTCCAACCCAAGTTTTCCAATTCCAATAAAACCAATTTTTGCCATGAGCGTTCCTTTAGATAGATTATACAATTTTTTGCAAGACATTTGCAACCATGATGTTTTAATTTATCGTTATTTTCCACATGGATCAAAAAAAATGCAAGATTGCAAGTTGCTTGTAGACTCTACAGAAATGACCAAAGTTGATCGATTCAACAAAATGTATGTGTTTTGTCATGATCAGGAATTGCTAAATTCAAAAGATTTTCCAAAAATACAAAATATTGCTGCAGATATTCCAATGAATGCTTATCGATTAATTGCAATGAATACTTTGAACAAATATGATCGTGTGATTGTGGTGCATTCTGAACTCAACAGTTCTGATGTAACATGGTTTGATGAAAATGGAGCAGTTACAGTTTATTGGTGGAGTCATGCTATAATTGCTCAAGACTGGTTTCGGTTTGCCAAAATAGATCCCAAGTTCAACTGTCAATCTTGTGATTTGCAACAAGATTTTTTAATTTACAATCGAGCCTGGCAGGGCACCCGAGAATATCGATTGAAGTTTGCTGATCTTGTGGTCAACAACAATTTAAACCAACATTGTCGTATGGGGTTTAACCCAATAGACGAACAGCACTATCATCAGCATCAGTTTAGTAATCCTGCATTTGAAATTTCTAACCGCAATTTAGAAGATTACTTTCCAATAAACAACACAGACAGTTCGGCCAGCGCCGATTACTGCTCTCAAGATTATTTAGAAACTGGACTTGAAATAGTATTGGAAACAATAGTAGATGATCAACGCTGGCATCTTACCGAAAAAACTCTGCGGCCAATTGCTTGTGGACACCCTTTTATGATCTTGGGCACGTCAGGTATTCTCAAATATCTGCGCAGATATGGATTCAAAACATTTTCGCCGCTGATTGACGAAAGTTACGATGATATTCAGGATCCAGTAGAAAGAATGCAGGCTATCATTGATGTTATGAAATGCATTGCTGCCATGAACACTGCTGACAAACTAGTGTTGTATCAACAAATGCAGACAATTTGTAACTACAACAAGGATAGATTTTTTAGTGACGAATTTTTAAACTGCGTTGTCAACGAGTTCAAACAAAATTTTGAACATGCAACAGAGCAAATGAAAAAACATCAAACTGGAGCATATTCTAAAATGTTCTTACGAGGATTCAAAAATACAACTTATCAGTTGCCTGCATCTAGACAAGAGATTGTGAAAATGTGGCAAATATTACACAATGCAAATTGTTAAACTAGGCAGTCATTGAAGATTTAATCAGTACCGGAGACCAGTCCGTGCCTGGCGGATTGGCAATATATTCATCAACACGTTCAGACAAATGTTGATAGAAAGTGTCCATTTCACCATTCCAACAACCTGTCAGCGAATGCAATGCGCTACGACAGAATTCCCAGTTTTGTAGTTGATACTGTTCTATTAATTGTTGATGTATATGTTTATTAGATTCTAACCGCGGAAACTCTGCCAACGGTAAATTGTCAATCACACAATAGGTCTTTACCAATTGTTCTGATGGCATTATCTTGAATGTGTCTAGTTCCAAAACAGTGTGAGCACTGGATATCGTGTTAATAGCGTCGCCAAATATTATGTTCATTGTTATTTCCTTTTAAATATGTATCATGCAACTTGCCTTTGATTTAATTTCTGATTTACACATTAGCACCTGGAACGGTGAATTTGACTGGACCAATCGAGCCACTAGCCCACACTGTATAGTGCTTGGTGATGTATGTGAAGATCGAGCATCCTTGTACAAAACACTTGAGCATCTTGGAAAGTGTTATCAAGCTGTGTTTTATGTTGACGGTAATGATGAACATGTGGATTTTTTTAATGATCTTGCATTCAGTTATGAAGAAATGAGTCAACGAATTGGTCAAATTCCTAATGTGGTGTATCTACAAGACAATGTGGTGGTGATCAATGGTGTGGCTATTTTGGGCACAAATGGTTGGTGGGCATTTGACTTTGACAACACTATTAATCCCGAAGCAGTAAGAGATTGGTGGTGCGAAAAATACAACTTCACACACGATAACTATAACGCCATACGTCGGGCCAGCACCACTGATGCCAACTACTTGATAGCCAGTGTAAAAAAACTACAAACTCATAGAGACGTAAAGAAAATTGTCATTGCCACTCACACTGTGCCCATGCCTGCATTGATTGCACACGACATTGAGTTAGCCGACAAACTCAAATTCAACACCATGGGCAACAGGCACATGCTGAATGCACTAGACATGGACACTGAACACAAAATTGATACCTGGTGTTTTGGACACTATCACGGCAAAGTTGACCAGTATCGAGATGGTGTTCGTTATGTCAACAATTGTCGTGGTCGCGGACAAACACCGTGGTCACAATATGTGTATCATCCACTGCGTGTGGTTGTTGATTATTAAACTGTTTCGGGTTCCAGTTTGATCTGGAGCGGATAGTTTTGTGCTCTAGCACTCACAGTAACTTCAACACCTTTTTGTTCGGCAATTTCGTAAGGCAACACTGCCACACAAGCAGAACCGTCTTCGTGAATGTCGATGGTGATTTGTTCTGCGGTTTCGGGGGTGTATTCAAAATATTCAACTAAACTTTCAACCACAAACTCCATGGAAGTTGCGTTGTCGTTCAAGTAAACCACGCGAAACATAGGTGGCTCTTTTACGGCCTCTGATGGTTTGATTCGTGTGCGGGTATCGCTCTGTGCCATTTCTATTCCTTGCTTTGCTATACAATCAGTGACAGCAGAATTGCTGTCACTGTATTTACACTATTATATTAGGAAGTGTAGGTGATTGCAATGGTCTTTGGCTTGGCATCTTCGGGCACTTCACGTTTCAAGTAAACGCTTAGGATACCAAGTTCAAGGTGAGCATTGCTGATTTCCACATGATCCGCAAGCTGGAATTCACGACGGAAATCTCTGTTGCTGATACCTTTGTGCAGGTAGTTTGGCACAATCTTTTCGCTGTCAGACTGATACTCTTTGCCTTCAATGATCAAGAACTTTTTGTCCTTGGTAACTGAAAGATTATCAAGCCCAAAACCAGCCACAGCAAGACTAATCATGTACTCATCTTCATTGATTTGTACAATATTGTAAGGTGGATAGTTTGTGCTAGATTGTTGGGCACTCACACGCATGAGTTCATCAAACATGTTATCGAAACCGATACCAAATTTGTGAATTGCGGGAATGTCGAAAGAGCGAAGGGCGAGAGTTTTTGTCATTTGTTTTCTCCTTTATATAAGCAAGATGACTTGTAATGTAGCCCCACTATGGGCACTACATTGTTATTTATTATACACGAAGAAAAACTATATTTTATTATTTAGGTCAGTTACCAGGCGGTAAGTTGTCCATTCTGGATGGTCTGGGTGTGGCACCCACGTCATTGCAAATAGTGTATAAGATTCGTCTGAATCAAACGTAACCCGCAAGGTGTATTTGAATACTTTAGTACGGTATTTGATGTTGTATTTTACTGCCCATGCATTCAGTTTGGTTCGAACTAAGTCTGAGGACAACCGAAATTCAATGTACATCAGTACATTTTTTTAGGTAGTGCTTGTTCGGCCAGTTGTCTGCGCAAGCGATTTTTGGCAGCACTGCGTTTGAGTTTGCGAGCAGTAGTGGGCTTG
>Ga0164293_10005999_pt1 | contig 10334 bp, 9 predicted proteins | sample GEODES118metaG_FD_111487 | JGI IMG/M metagenome (GOLD analysis project Ga0164293, IMG submission 111487) | Eutrophic lake water microbial communities from Lake Mendota, Wisconsin, USA - GEODES118 metaG | ecosystem: Environmental > Aquatic > Freshwater > Lake | place: USA: Lake Mendota, Wisconsin...
CCATGATAATGCCGTTGTCGAGACGTTCTTCAAAACCATCAAGGCCGAACTGGTCTGGCGCAGGACATGGGAAACCCGCCGCCAAGCCGAAACCACGATCTTTCAATACATCAACGGCTTTTATAACCCGCGCCGAAGGCATTCAGCACTGGGAAGCAAAAGCCCCCTGGCCTTCGAACGCCAGGCAGCCTAAACGAGCGATCGGAGCGGCATAATCACGCGTTAGGTCCATTCAAAGCCAGCGGCGCCGCCAAGCCTCCGCCATCAGGATGCACCACAGCGGATATTGCCAGTTTTGTCCCGCCAAGTGGCGCTGCCATAATCTGCCCACGGCATCCGCATCCAAGATGCCGCCTTGGGACAGCCGCCGCGCATCCAGCAAGTCTTCCGCCCAGTCGCGCAGCGGCCCGCGGAGCCAGCGATCAATGGGAACGGCGAAGCCCATCTTCGGCCGATCAACCAATTGCCGTGGCACGCGGCGATAGAGCAGCTCCCGCAACGCCCATTTGCCGACACCCTGGCGCAGCTTCATGCGGTCCGGCAGGCGCCAGGCCATGTCGAATACCCGGTGATCCAGCAAGGGCGCGCGCGCTTCCAGGCTCGCAGCCATGGTTGCCCGGTCTACCTTCACCAGGATGTCGTCGGGCAGGTAGCTCAGCGTATCGAGCATCTGGCAGCGTTCCGTCACGCCAGGAAAGCTGTGGGCGAGTTGGCCCGACCATATCGGTTCCTGCAATTCCTCCGCGCGGGGGAAGACGCGTTCAGGCTCCAGCCCCTGCTGGAGCATCCTGCGGTAACCAGGCTCGAAGATCTCCACGCCATCGATCGCCGCAATGCGACCAAGCCAACGCTCCGCCCGTGAATGTAGCAGCGGCGGCAGAAGGCCGTGCAGCGGCGCAAGCGCCGGCGCGGTGACAAGGCCGTGCCCCAACCGGGCAAGCCACCGGACGGCGCCCGGCGTGCGGTGCACGAGGCGCATGATGGCAGCCATCTGCGCATAGCGGTTGTAGCCGGCGCAGATTTCGTCGCCGCCATCGCCGGACAGCGCGACAGTGACCTGCCGCCGCGCGAGACGAGAGACGAGCAGCATCGGTATCTGTGACGAATCGGCGAACGGCTCGTCCCACACCTCAGGCAGGTCAGGCACCGTTGCCAAGGCCTCGCTGGAAGAGACATAGAGCTCATGATGGTCCGTGCCGAGGTGGCGTGCCACTGCGCGGGCATGTGGTGCTTCGTCGAAGGCAGCTTCTTCGAACCCGATCGAGAAGGTCTTGGTCTGGCCGCCGCCCACCTCCTGCATCAGCGCGACGATCAGGGATGAATCAATGCCGCCGGACAGGAAAGCGCCAAGGGGCACATCCGCAACCATCCGCCGCCGCACAGAGTCCTTCAGCACATCGTCCAGCCGGTCGAGGAGTTCCCCATCGCTGCCTTCAAGCGGGTTGGCCTTGGCGGCGGCGGCGATGACATCCGGCCGCCACCAGCGCTCCACCCGAACCGTGCCGTCGGTGCCGATGGCGGCGAGCCCGCCGGGCGGCAATTGCTCAACATCCTTGTAGATGGAGAGCGGTGCGGGCACCCAGCCATAACGGAGGAAGGCGGAGAGCGCCCGGTCGTCCTGGACAGCCTCGAACAGGGGATGCGCGCGGAGGGCGCGCAGCTCCGACCCGAACAGCACCGCACCGCCATGCTGCGCCAAATAGAGCGGCTTCTTGCCAAACCGATCGCGCGCGAGGCTGAGGCGCCGGGTGGTCCTGTCGAACACGGCGAAGGCGAACATGCCGATCAGCCGCGGGAGCGTCGCATTAATGCCCCAGGCCTCGCAGGCTTCCAGCAGGACTTCGGTGTCGGAGTGCCCACGGAAGCGGATGCCACGCGCCGCCAGGTCACGCCGGAGGTCTTCGGCGTTGTAGATCTCGCCATTGAACACGATGACGCTGCGACCTGAGGCGGAGACCATCGGTTGATGGCCTGCCTCCGTCAGATCAACAATGGCAAGGCGCCTGAAGCCGAAGGCAAGATCACTTTCCGGTTCCGCATGGGCACCGGCATCGTCGGGCCCGCGATGTACCAATTCCGCTGCCATGCCGGCCGCGATGCGCTGACCGTCTTGCGGGGACCACCGCCGCCGTGGGTCCAGAAAGCCTGCGATTCCGCACATACGCGCTACCCTTTCACGTGGCCCTGATCAGAAAGAGATGGCATGCGCTGCCGGGCCGCGCTGCCATGGCCTCCCGCCGCGCGAGGGACAGGCGCTCCCCAAACAGCATGTTTCCCGTGTAGAACAAGCCCATCGGTTTGTCCTCCAGCACCTGGAAGCCGTTGGCGGCAAAGTTGCGCCGCCACCAGCCGGGGCGAAAGAACCAGGGCTCCGTCAGCAATATGCCGCGTTCCCAGTGCTGCCGCTGCAAGAAGGGGGCAGCGAGATGGCGGATCGCCCGGTTCAGGGCTGCGCGCCAGTCGCTCCATGCTTGAGGCCCACCCGCGACCGGGGGCAACAGGCGCGAGCCAAGGCTGGCGACATACTGGAGAGCATCAGGAAAGGCGGAGAGCGTCGTCCAGCAACGCCAAGCATGCGTCGGCAGCACATGGATCACGCGGCCACCGGGCTTCACGACACGGCGGATCTCCCGGTGCATGGTGGCTAGGTCGGGCACATGCTCAAGCACATTGGAGGAGAATGCCGCATCGAAACTGGCATCGGGGAAGGGTATCTTGCGGCCGTCATAGTCCAGGATCGGGAAAATACGGTTGGCGTTGTAGTTGGAATCCTGCATCTTGATCGCCGAGATGTCGAAGCCCTGATCGGCCAGAAGGCGCGCCTGTTGTCCGGTTTCAGCGCCGATTTCAAGTATGCGCGATCCGGGCGGGACGCAGGCGGCGATCAGAGCGAGTTCCGCCGCACGAATCTGGTTCAGGAATGAGATGGAGAACATAAGGCTTCAGCCGCCCTGCGGAACCGTTGCAATGCGCTTTGTCCCAACGAATATCCAGCAGGCATCGCACAGCCCACAACTGAACGCAAATCCATACGCGACGCACAGCTTAGAGAAAAGCCGGCCAGTGCGCTTGACACCGTCACCCCGCGCTTTCATCCGTGGGGGCATCGGAGCGACCTGGGCTCTGACGGGGTTGGAACCGGATCGGGTGCATGGCGCGGCCAGCGGCTTGCGCGCCAAGGCGGAGTTGAACAGCATGCGGGTCCTTTTTATCGTTCGCGCCCTGACCATTGGCGGCGCCGAGCGCCAGCTGGTTGTCCTGGCGCGCGCCCTGGCGGCGCGCGGCCACGCGGTGACGATCACCACCCTGTATCCTGGCGGACCGCTTGAAGCCGAATTGGCCGGCAGCGATGTTGTTCTGCATGATCTGGGCAAGGCACGTCGCTGGGAAGCAGCCCGCACCCTTGTCAGGCTGCGCGGACTGATCGCCGCAACGCGGCCAGATGTGGTGCATGGCTATCTTAACGTCGCTAATCTCCTCGCGCTTATCGCGCGCAGTCTGCGGCCCCGGCCGCGGATCGTGTTTGGCTTGCGGGCGTCTGATGTTACCCACCCCGGTGATGGCCTCGCCCGCCTGGCGCATCGGCTGGAAGCACGTTTGGCAGCCTTCGCCGACCTGACGATCGCCAATTCCCGGGCCGGGCGGGAGGCAGCCCTGCAGCGCGGTTTTCCTGCCGAGCGCCTTGTGGTGGTGCCGAACGGTATAGACCTTGGCGTATTCCGCCCCGACGCCGCTGCGCGCGCGCGCGCGCGGGCGCGCTGGGGAATTCCGGACACGGCAGTGCTGATTGGCCATGTAGGGCGGGTGGACCCGATGAAGGATCATCCCACCTTTCTGGCTGCTCTTGCACGGCTGAAGCAAGGCGGCGCGGCTTTTCGGGCCGTTATCATCGCATCGGCGCATGAGGTGACGCGCACTGCCCTGGCCGCCGATGCGGCGCGGCTAGGTCTGCAGGATTGCGTGCGTGTCGAGCCCGCCCAGCGCGACATGCCAGAAGCCTATAATGGCTTCGACCTGCTGTGCTCATCCTCCGCCTGGGGCGAGGGTTTTCCGAATGTGGTTGCAGAGGCCATGGCCTGCGGCACGCCCGTTGTCGCCACCAATGTCGGCGATGCGCCTGACCTGTTGCTTGGCCCTGAATGGCTTGCCGCCGCGGGCGACCCGCATGATCTGGCCACCGTGTTGGGCGCCGCGCTTACCCGCCCGTCGCCGCCCCGGGCGCTTGTCCGCGCCGCGATTGAGGGATACTCCATCGAAGCCTTGGCAACGCGGACGGAGCGCGCGCTGGAACATCTGGTCAGCGGGCGCTGACGGGCGGCTGATGCCCAAGAACTGCTGAACCTGGATCACCCAATGGCCGCTTGGCTCGAAAATGCGCTGAAATCGGCGAGGACGAAAAAACCATGACTTCCTTTACCATTTTTACTCCCTCCTATAACCGCGCACGCACGCTTCATCGTGTCTATGAAAGCTTGCAACACCAAACCTTTCGCGATTTTGAATGAGTGATCGTGGATGATGGGTCCACAGATGGCACGAAATCAATTGTCGAAACGTGGAAGAAGGAAGCCAACTTCCCGATTGATTATGTCTGGCAGGAAAATGGACACAAGAAGAAGGCTTTCAATCACGGGGTAAGGTTGGCCAAAGGCGAGCTTTTTTTGACCGCCGATTCCGATGATGCTTTTCCACCTACCGCGCCTGAACGGTTTGTTCATCATTGGCTTGCAATTCCAGAACATGATCGCTTTCATTTCGTGGGCGTTTTTGGATTGTGTCAGGATACGCAAGGGAAAATCGTCGGCGATGCTTTTCTGGGTGATTGGGGCATTGATTCGGATTCGTTGGAGATGCGCTACAGATTTGGTGTATGCGGTGAAAAATGGGGCTTTAACCGAACCGACATCCTGCGCGCGCACCCTTTCCCTTAGCATTTACCCGGCCATGTGCCCGAAGGCGTGGTGTGGACGGCCATTGCGGCCCACTACAGGACCCGGTTCATTAATCAAGTGGTGCGTACCTACTTCCAAGATGCCGGAAATCAAGTGACGCGGACAAGAAACCCTGCCCGTGACGCGGCCGGTAGTTTGTATTGGAAGACCATGGTCTTGAATAAAGAACTGCGATGGTTCTGGCAAAACCCGGTTTATTTCGTAATTGAAGCCGCGCGCTGGACCCGTTTTCGGCTGCATGTGGGTAAGTCTCAGGTGCAGCAGGAGCGTTTTTGGCCTGGTTCAGCGGGCGGCAGGCTGCTAGTTGTGCTGATGGCACCTATGGGCGTGGCATGGTGGCTCTATGATTGCTGGAAAAGGCGTTCCCACTGACCCGCAATTCCATCCACAGAAAACCGCGCGCGCGCTTCTACCGCGCGTATCGCGAAACGCTCACGAAGAGCTTGATTCGTCATCAATACTGTCAAGGACGCAACCAGGGCACTGACATCGCCCGGCGGAACCAATAGGCCATCAATCTCGGGACGAATGATGTCGCTCGGTCCGGTTTCACAATCGAAGCTGACTGCCGGCAGGCCGCAGGCCAAGGCCTCCGCAAGCGTGTTACCAAAGCCCTCAAAGCGGCTGCTCATCACATATAGGTCGCAAGCCATGTACCAGGCGCCAATATTGCCGACCGCGCCGACCAGAAAAACGCGGCCCTGCAAGTCCAATCGCGCCAATTGCGCTTCCAGTGGGCCGCGCAATGGCCCTTCACCGACGATGATCAGGTCCCAGGTCTGAAAATCCGGCGCAAGCCGGGCAAATGCCTCTATCAGCAGGTCAAAACCTTTCTGTTCAACCAGACGGCCCGCGGCAATCAAGCGCTGGCGTCCCTTGATGAGCAGGGTGTTGGGATCAAGAACAGGCGGCTGTACTGGCAATGGCCAGGGGACTGGGTTGCCAATGACGGTCACGTGCCTGGCACGCGTGTGATTGCGGAGCCAGGCCGCGCTGGGCGCGGTCAGCGCCACCAGGTGATCGAGCCGACCATAAGCCAAGCGCCGCAACATTTCCCAGATGCGCCCCAAAGGACGCATGGGTGGGTGATTCTGCTCGCTGCCGATCTTCTGTCCGGGCAGCCCCCAGCCAGCCAAGGCGAGATAGACATTCGCGTTGGTCATCAGGGCGATCGTGACTTGCGGCTGCCATTGCTTGAGCAGCCGCCGAACCGCCCTTAGGGTGCGCAGGTTGTTGAGCAGAGCCGCCATAGGGTGCTCGCTTGGCTTGGCCACGTCCAACGCAATGCGTTCAATACGCGGATCAAGCGCGTAAAAATCCGCTGAAGTACTGGATAAGGTGGCCACCGCCACCGTGTAACCTTTATTGACCCAATGATTGGCCAGATTGGTCGCCACCCGCTCAGCGCCTCCCATAGAGAGGGAGTGAATCAGAAACAGCAGGCGCTGGCTCATGGGCGGGGGGTTACCAGGATATTCTGAAATGATTGCAGACAATCAATCTCCAGCAGCGCAAGGCACCCATCATCGTCAATGCGCTGTAGTTCATAAGCCAAACTGAATTTCCTTTCGTCGCGTGATGCGATCAGCACTGGATTTTCTGCGCCAAACACGGATGATTTATTTCACCCTTTCGAGGCGCAGCAGATACCTTGCAGTTCCATAAATCATGATTGAGCTCACAGCGTACATCAACGCGGTTGATGCAGCCAGACCCTGCCCCCAAAGATCAAACCATACCCATGCACTGAAAAGCTTTGCCAGAAAGCCCACAACAGCCGCCATGAACAACCAGAATGCCTTGCCCGCGGCACCCAGCCATTGCACCAGCACAATACCGAACAGGTAGAAGGGCAGCTGAAGCGCCAGCACGCGCAAAACCTGCGCGACCTCCTGGGTGTCGTTCGCGGTGAAGGCGCCGCGTTCAAACAGCAGCATGACTGCCCATTCCGCAGTCAACACCACCGCCACGGCACACAGAATACCTAACGCCCCGAAACGCCAAGCCCAACGCTGCGCCAAGGCGAAACTCGCGCGAAGGTCACCCACACTGGCGAAGACCGGCAGCATCGCCCGCCCCACAACCACGGTGGTCAGCCCAAGCACAAGCGCCATGATGCGCTGCGCATAGGCAAAAATGGCCAGCACGCCTTCCCCCATGCGCACCGCAAAAAACTGATCCAGCAATCCCGCGCTGGTGAAGATGATTTGCGCCAGCAGCATGATCCCGAAGGCCTTGCGCAAAGCGGGCCAATGCTCCGCGATGGTGCCAAAATGCGCGAAGCCGATAGGTTGCCCGCAAAGCCTGACCAACAATAATGTCTGAAGCGGAAAGCCGATCAGTGTCGCCACAGCCAATGGCAGAACGCCCAATGGCTGGCCTGAGGCGATCGGCCAGACCAAAAGGCAGACAGCAATCGCTGCCGCTGGCGTTGCTTCCAGCAAGGTATTGGCATGGCGGCGCTGGCTCATCAGCCAATTTGACAGCACCGCGCCCATGAAGGCGAAGGCAATGCTGGGCGCGATCCAGGGCAAGGCGGTCAAGGCTGCCGCTTGGCTCTCAGCGGTCAATCCCAGTTCCATGCGACTGACGGCCCACCACATGATGGCGCCGAACAGCAGGCTGACTGCCGCACCCAACAGAAAAGCGAAAGGCAGCAACGCCGCCTGCAGCCTGCTGGCTTCAGAAGGCCGTTCCTGTTGGAGTTTGACGAGAAACGGGATGAGGATGATCCCCGTCACGCTCGCGAATACAGCACATGGCCATTGCGCCAGGTTGAATACAAACAAATACCCATCAACCACGGCGCCAGCGCCGTAGCGATAAGCCACTAGCATTTCTTTGGCGGCAGCTACCGCTTTGGCGACCAGCAGGAAAACCGCGACCCAGACCATCCCCCGCACGATGGCGCGATTTTCACCGCTCGCACCCTGCAGGCGCCTGCGCATCGGGGTAGGCAGAAACTTCATTGTCCAGGCTTCAAGTCGGCGAGTATTTGCCAGGGGTTGGCCCTCAGTCATTCTGAAAAATGTGCTCGGCACCAATCCGTAAAACACTGCATGCTTTCCCGCCGCAGCATCCGCCGGAACGGAGTTTGCGGTCAACGCATACACACAGCCTTTGATGATCTCGGCTTTCGCGCGCAAAGCCAGAGATGTCAAGGTAAGGTCTGCTTCGGCATGACGCCTATAATCAGACGGCCATTTGGATGCGCCGCGCATTTGTCGTATTAAGTGACCCAGCCGAAGCCAAAGGGGGCCTGCTGACAGCTTTCTTGCCACCAACTCAAGACCCACAGCGCAAAAAGCGGAAACGCTACGGTCAAAAACGGGTTAATGGGCGCCGCCATTTGATCCTGACCACCCTCGAAAGTTGAGAATTCCCTTGCGGATCGCACATATCATAACCGGCCTCCACACTGGCGGCGCCGAGACGATGCTTGCAAAATTGATTGAGGCACTGCCCCCGCCCGAGCACGAACATGTTGTGATGCCGCTCCTAAGCGGTGGCCTGATTGAGGACAGAATCGCAGCGGCCGGGGTGCGAATTATTGATGCTGGCATTCCCCGGTCTCCACGTGCGGTCCTGTCGTTGGCCCGGCTCCGTCGGCTGGTCAAGGAAGCCCACGCAGACGTGGTGCAGGGCTGGATGTATCACGGCAACCTAGTCGCGTCGCTTGCTGCGTCAGGTAGACCGGTGCTGTGGAGTGTCCGCCAGACCCTGTCCAGCATCAACCATGTCCGGCCCATGACGCGCGCCGCCATTATTGCCTCCGTGCCCTTTGCATTCCGGACGAATCGGATCATTTACAATGCGACGTCTAGCGCAGCCGACCATGAACGATTGGGTTATCCAGCCAGGAAGGCGGCATACATCCCGAACGGCTTCGATACTCTTCGCTTTCGGCCGATGCCCGAGGCCAGCGCCGCACTGCGGGCAGAACTCGGCCTCTCAGGGGACATCCGCCTGATCGGCAGGGTCGCGCGGGACGACGCCATCAAGGATCATGAGACAATGTTCGCGGCCTTTGCTCGGGTGTCGTCGTCGGACCCTGCCTGCCACCTGGTCTGCGTAGGGCGCGGCATGCTTCCGGGCAGGCCGCATCTTGATGCGTTGGCAACCCGCCACGGTCTCGCAGGACGCGTGCATCTGCTCGGCGAGCGGCTCGATATACCAGAAGTGACCGCGGCGTTCGATGTTGCGCTCTTGACCTCCTGCCATTCCGAGGGTTTCTCGAACGCCATAGGAGAGGCGATGGCGGCCGGTGTGCCCGTCATTGCAACTGATGTGGGCGAGGCGACGGAGATCCTGGGTGATTCCACACGGATCGTGCCGGCTGCCGACCCCGGGGCATTGGCCGAGTGCTGCCTTCGCGTGCTCGCACTGCCGCCTGCGCAGCATGCGGCACTGGGCGCCGCCGACCGCGAGCGCATTGAGCAGAGATATGGCATGCCGGGCGTTGCGCGGCGCTTTGCCCTGGCCTGGCAGGACGCGCTGAGGGGCATCGGGCCGCGTTAGTCCGGGTCGTTGGCCTAGCGTGGAATATGCTGATTCGTGCCTGGACCAGCCCCTAATTCGACCGGCCACTTGGCGTAACCCAAAGGACCTAGGTTTAAGCCTAGGCATACGCCTATGTCGAAGCCCGTTGAGCGTGTTGAAATCATCTCCGGCATCCATCGCCGTCGGCGCTATACTGCCGAGGAGAAGGTCCGGCTGGTGGAACAGACCATGCGGCCCGGCATGACGGTCTCAGCCGTTGCCCGGCTTTAGGCGTCGTCCCGAGCCTGCTGTTTAAGTGGAGGCGCCGCATGAGCGAAGGTGGGCAAGAAGCCGTCAGAGCCAATGAGCAGGTCGTTCCCTGTCCGGCGTCAGCACCTATGGGACCAAATTGGCGATTTGAGTAACGGAGGATTTCTGGCTCATCGTAACCCCAATGAGAGTGAAGATGAGCCAGAAATCCTCCGCTCCAACCGTTTGGCATAAAGCGACATGCCAAGACCATCATGCCAAAGGATCTTGATCAGATCACCGCGGCGACCACGAAAGACGAATAGATCCCCCGCATGAGGATCGCGGCCCAGTGATTGTTTTACCTGTGCCGCAAGGCCATTCATGCCGCGCCGCATATCCGTGTGATCCGCCACCAGCCAAACACGCATGCCAGGCGGAACTGCCAGCATCAGCGTAGCGCCCCAATAATGCAGGATAGCGCAGGAGGGCTGAGTGCTGCGCTGATTTCCAGCCGCGTGCCATTCGTAAGCGTAATGGTAATGACGTGCTGACGTGCCCCCCTGAATGTATCCACTCAGACGGCGAGTCCTCTGCTTTGATGGCTGATGGTTGAGGTTATGGCAACGGGGATGGGGGCATGCCCCCATCCCC
>Ga0164293_10006003_pt1 | contig 10331 bp, 9 predicted proteins | sample GEODES118metaG_FD_111487 | JGI IMG/M metagenome (GOLD analysis project Ga0164293, IMG submission 111487) | Eutrophic lake water microbial communities from Lake Mendota, Wisconsin, USA - GEODES118 metaG | ecosystem: Environmental > Aquatic > Freshwater > Lake | place: USA: Lake Mendota, Wisconsin...
GGTATCAACTTTATCTGTCGACACTTCTAGCAACGCTTCATCTACAGCAACGCTATCTCCGACGCCCTTTAACCATCGAGTCACGGTTCCTTCACTGACGCTCTCACCAAGTGCCGGCATAGTAATTATTGTTCCCGCGCTACTTGAAGCAGGTGCAACAGTCGGAGTTACCGGTGCTGGTGCAGCAGCAACTGGGGGAGGAGTAACTGGTGCAACGGCAACTGGTGCTGCTGGTGCTGGCGTACTCGCAGGTGCAACACCGTCGGCGATTATCGCAAGTTCAGCTCCAACCGGAACTGTCTGATCAATTCCAACAACTATCTTTTGAAGTGTGCCGGCAACAGGTGAAGGAATTTCAGTATCAACTTTATCGGTTGAAACTTCAAGGAGTGGTTCGTCCATTGCAACGTGGTCGCCTTCAGCCTTTAGCCATCGTGTGACAGTTCCTTCGCTGACACTTTCACCAAGTGCAGGCATCTTTACAGAGAAAGTCATTGCTTTTCCTTTTCCTTAATTAACCGTGAGCGTGTAATGGTTTGCCGGCAAGTGCCATGTGCGCTTCACCCATTGCTTCGGAAAGCGTTGGGTGAGCATGGATCAAAGGTGCTACATCATCAGCTGATGCTTCCCAATTGAAGATTAGTTGCGCTTCCGCTAGAAGCTCTCCGACGCGAGAACCAACCATGTGAATTCCAAGTACTGGTCCACCTTTTTGCGAAACCAACTTGATTGATCCAGCAGTGCGTAATATTTGTGCTTTGCCGTTGCCAGCCAAGTCGTAATTTAGTTCAACAACATCAAATCCACGCTCTTTAGCTTGGGCTGTTGTAAGGCCAACAGATGCAACTTCTGGCTCAGAGTAAGTAACGCGTGGGACACCGTCATAATTTATTGGTCGGGGATTAAGCCCGGCGATCTCTTCAGCGACGAGAATTCCTTCACCAAATCCGACGTGCGCTAACTGCAAAGTAGGGATTAGATCGCCAACTGCCCAGATTCCTGGGACGCTAGTGCGGCACTTGTCATCGACCAAGATATAGCCGCGGTCCATCTTTATTCCTAGTTCTTCATAGCCTAAGTTCGCTGAAACTGGGCCGCGCCCGACCGCAACGAGAAGTACTTCCGCGCTAAATGTTTTGCCATCTTCCAAAGTTATTGTCACACCATCGGCGGTGACTGCGTGGGATTTAAAGCGAACACCAAGTTCAAAGTTAATGCCGCGTTTGCGATAAGCGCGTTCTAGTTGCTTGCTCGAAGATTCATCTTCTAGAGCAACTAGATGTGGAAGCCCTTCGATAATGGTGACTTCGGCACCGAAAGATTTCCAAACAGATGCAAACTCGCATCCAATAACTCCGCCACCAAGAACAATTACGCTCTTTGGCACATAGTCCAACTTCATTGCGTGATCTGAAGTCATCACTCGCTTTCCATCTACATCTAAACCTGGAAGTGTTTTTGCGTATGAACCAGTGGCTAAGACAATATTTTTGCCGGTGTATTTCGTGCCATTCACTTCGACAGTATCTTTAGCGACAAGCTTTCCGTGCCCCTCAATAAAGGTGATGTTGCGAGACTTAACTAAACCCTGCAGTCCCTTATGGAGCTTTGTGACTACGCCATCTTTATAAGAATTTACGCCCGCCATATCGATTGAGTTAAAAGTGGCGTTGATGCCAAAGTGACTGGCATCGCGCGCACCATCCGCAATTTCGCCCGCGTGCAAGAGCGCCTTTGTCGGAATACATCCGCGATGAAGGCAAGTTCCTCCGAGTTTGTCTGCTTCGATCAAGGCGACGCTTAAGCCGAGTTGGGCACCGCGTAGGGCCGCTGCATATCCGCCACTGCCGCCACCTAAAATTACGAGATCAAAGTTGGACACCTGTGCGCGCTCCTTCGTAAATCAACCTACCGAATGAGCCTATCTTGCCAGTTCAGCCCTGCGATTACGAAATTGCGGCAGATTGAGCAAGGGCCACCAAAGATCTAAGGGCCATGCCCGTGCCACCAACTGGCGTATAGCCATATGGCTCGCCTTCGTTATAGGCAGGGCCTGCAATATCAAGGTGGAGCCAAGGTAATTCTGGTGAGATAAATTCTTTAAGGAAGAGACCGGCCACCAGCATTCCGCCCATTCGCTCTCCGATATTTGCCATATCTGCAACTGGTGAATCCAGTGAAGCGCGAAGTTCAACCGGTAATGGCATTGGCCAGAATGCTTCGCCAGCTGCTTTGCTTACTGCAAAGAAGTGGTCACTAAATTCTTGGTTATTGGTCATGATTGCAGCAGTCCGTGTTCCGAGAGCAACAACTTGCGCACCGGTAAGAGTCGCCACATCGACTATTCCATCAAGTGATGTATTTTCTTGCGCCTTGACTAGCGCATCACCGAGAACAAGTCGACCTTCGGCATCTGGATTGAGAACTTCAATAGTTTTGCCGCCATACATTGTGATTATGTCACTTGGTCTGGTCGCATTATCGCTAACCATATTTTCAGCAAGTGGTGCATAGCAATCAATTGCTACTGGAAGTTTCATCATTGCAATTGCGATTGTCGCTGCGCAAACGGCAGCCGCACCAGACATATCTGATTTCATCGCTTCCATTCCGGCAGCAGGCTTTAGCGCTAACCCACCAGAATCGAAGGTAATTCCCTTGCCAACGTAGGCGTATGTTTTCTTCGCCTTGGCCTTTACCGGGCGATATGAAATATGCAGCAGTCTTGGTGGATTTGCCGAACCTTGCCCAACCGCCGTAATTCCGCCATAGCCCTTACTTTTCAGTTGTGACTCATTCATTATCGAAATCTTTAGGCCCGCTGCCGCGCCACCCGCTTTTTTAACTATTGTCGTAAATTCTTTGCAGAATGAATCTGGATTTAAGTGGCTTGGGGGAGTATTAATTAAATCGCGGGTTAGCGCTGAATACTGCCCAATGATGCTGGCGCGCTTTATCGCATCCTTTGCACCCGCGCTCCCCGCCTGCTTTGAGTGAACAGTGACTGACTTTAAACTTGGGTTACGTTCGGTAAGCGAGTCGACGCGAAACTTGTTGAATACGTACGAGCCCAACAGGACACCTTCAGCGATCGCCTCCAGTGATGAGACTTTTTTTGCGGGGAGTGAAATCGTTGCACTTGAATTTCCACAAAGAGCGCGCGCTGCTGCGCCAGCTGCGCGTCTTAGCACTTCATCTTCAATCGAGGGACTGTGCTCTCCTAGTCCAGTGAAGACGAGCAGGCGAGTTGTAATTCCAGGAACCTTAATTACTTCATTAGTTTTTCCAGTTGCTCCCATATCGGCCAAGATTGGAAGTAACTTCTTCGCATCCAGCGCTATATCGCCGCTTTCAATAACTAGATTTACTTTGCCATCTCGCATAGATTTTTTATGAGAAAGACCGACAACTAGGATCTCATCCTTGATAATTCCATCGGATAGATGAAGCGTGGTCATTAAATCTCCCTTGAGGCTGATAGACGGCAACTTACCTGAATTATTCTTTGGGTAAGTGTAAGTTGTTGCTATGAAAAATTCACCAATTGCCGATAAACATATCCAACTTTCGGCGAAGATGGCCGATTTTGGTGGATGGCTAATGCCGATTGAATATCCAGGCGCTGGTGTTTTAGCTGAGCACGCCGCAGTGCGGGATAAAGTGGGAATTTTCGATGTCTCCCATTTAGGCAAGGTAAGCGTAAAGGGACCGGGCGCGCTGGAATTTCTAAATTCAATCTTTACCAACGACTTAAATCGAATTTCAGATGGTCAAGCCCAATACACCCTTCACTGCAATTCAAGCGGAGGGGTAATTGACGATCTGATTGTCTATCGCAATTCCCAGAGCGATCTCTTTCTGATTCCCAACGCCTCGAATACCAGTGATGTCGTGGCAGATTTGATAGCCAAGGCACCGGCAAATATTGAGATCGTAAATCTGCATCAATCTTTTGGTGTGATTGCAGTACAAGGACCACTTTCCAAGGAAGTCATCAAGAGTTTTGGAATCAACCCGGCAATGGATTACATGGCTTTTGAACATGTCAGTATCGCGGGATGCAATGTAATTCTCTGCCGAACTGGGTACACCGGTGAACACGGATATGAAATTGTTCCTAGCTGGAAAGATGCTGAAAAAGTTTGGGATGCCTTGGTCGCTGCAATAACTCCACTTGGGGGACTGGTCTGTGGACTTGGCGCGCGCGACACTCTTCGCACCGAAATGGGATACCCATTACACGGACACGAGTTATCTTTAGAAATTACGCCTGTTCAAGCAGCAGCAAATTGGGCGATTAGTTGGGATAAAAATGGTTTCAGTGGAATTGATGCACTTCGGGAAGAAAAGAGCGCGGGGATTCATCCGCGAATTCGCGCTTTAGTTAGCCAAGATCGTGGAATTCCGCGCGCAGGAATGCAGGTAAAAAATTCTGCTGGTGAATCGATAGGCGTAGTTACTAGTGGAACTTTCTCACCTACTTTAAAGAAAGGAATAGCTTTAGCGCTGATTAATAACTCCATTAAGCTAGGTGATCAAGTTGTTATTGATGTACGAGGTCGTGATTGTGTGGCTGAAGTCGCTAAGTTGCCGCTAGTTAACTCAAACGTTCGCTGAACTCAATTGGAGTTAAGAAGGCGGCACGTTTTTTAGTGCGCCGTAGCGCCGACAAAACGGCTGGACCAGTTGAGAGAACCAGGACACTGGTCAAAATAGCCCTCGGAATATCCCAGGCCATCGAAGATAGAAAATGAAAAGATATGAAGCGGCGCAAATTAATTTGAATATCGCCACCTGGAATAAATGAAAGTTGGGTATTGGTGCCGAGCGCCCATGGCCAGAACTGCAAATTCATTAACAGTCCGTAACCTAAGGCTGAAACTATCGCGATGAGGAGTAAGTAAATCTGTTCCCGCCAGCCGCGTAACTCTTTGGCGAATGCGCCTGCCAATAGCCCAATCACACCCGCTGCGAATATTTGATAAGTAAGCCAAGGACCAATGCCACCTGTAAATAGCGCTGATGCCAGCATTCCCAGCGCACCGAGTAAAAAACCAAATGCACTCCCGAAAACTCGCGCGGCCAATATAAGCAAGAACCACATTGGTTCTATGCCGATAGCACCAGCACCGAGTGGCCGAAGAGCAGCGAGGAGTGCAGCGAGCATCCCAAGGAGAGCGACAGATTTTGCATCGAGACTGCCATCACTTAATTGAGTTAACAAGAGAAGAAATGCGAGTGGCATCGCAACCCAGAAAAAATATTGTGCGAAACGAGCGCCTTCCATATCAGGTGCGAAAAAAGGCCAGGTAAAGCCGGCTGCGGCAAATACAGAAGTAAGAGCTAGAGCTATCTTGGAAGAGAGAGAAAATCTATAAACATCGGAAGTAAATGTCTTCATTCTGCAACTGCCCGCATTACATCTGAAACGGTAAGCCACGGTCGAGGTGACATTACCTTGGCTACTTGAGGTGCGAAGGCAGGCGAAGATAGAAGTATGTCAAGGGTTGGACCATCTGCGACTACTTCGCCCTCTGCTAAGAAAATTACACGATCACACAACTCCGCGACCAACTCCACATCGTGAGTTGCGATCAAAACTGAACGGTTTAACTCTTTGGCGAAGTTCTTAAGCAAGGAGATTAGTAACGCCTTTGACTGATAATCCAGCCCTCGGGTCGGTTCATCTAAAATCAAAACTTTCGGTTGTGCGGATATGACTATCGCAAGTGCCAGCGCCAAACGCTGACCTTCAGATAAATCGCGCGGATGCGTCTGCTGATTTATTGAGGGAACAATGCGTTTTAATAGGGCGAAGGTTGAACCAGGAGCGCTCTGATTATCTCTATCTGCTTGTTGGCATTCACCGTGAACGCTCTGTCCGTACAAAAGATCACTTGGTTCTTGCGGAATGAAACCAACTGTTTCTCGTCTAACCTGCCCTTTTAAGTCGACAGATTTAATCCCATTGATCTCAGAACTACCGCTGGAAAGTTTATTTATGCCAACCAGAGTCGTAAGTAGCGAACTCTTTCCCGCACCGTTCCTGCCCATCAAGGCAACAATCTCTCCGCTGTGTATCTGAGTTGATACCTCATTCAGCGCTTTTTTCTCGCCGTAAGTCAGTGATAACTTATTGGTTCTTATAGCAATCTCACCGATTTGCCCTACTTCTCTCGGGAGATCTTTTCCACTGGTACGAATTTCTTCGGTCATTCTTCTAACTTCGCGCACGCTAAGTCCAACATCGGAAAGTCCCAGAGCACGAGCTAGATGAACTATGGGCGGAGCAATTTCAGAGCGCTTTAATATTTCCTCTGGCAAATTAATTTCAGCGCTACCATCTCCGGCGATATGGATAATTCGATCTGCAAAACCGATCACACGCTCGAGTCGATGTTCGGCAATCACCACTGTAAGACTTAAGTCGTGGACTAAGCGATGCAGAATCGATAAAACTTCCTCGGCAGCAATTGGATCAAGCGCGCTGGTTGGTTCATCCAGAACCAATACCTTCGGGTTCATTATCAACGCACTACCTATAGCAACGCGTTGTTGTTCACCTCCGCTCAAAGTAGAGATCGCGCGATTTCGAAGATGGGCAAGGGCTAACAAATCTAATATCTCTTCAACGCGTTTGCGCATGACATCTGGGGCGATATTGAGGGCTTCCATCCCGAAAGCTAATTCCTCTTCTACTATATCGGTAACAAAACCTTGGGCTGGGTTTTGGCCGACGATGCCGACTAAATGCGCCAGTTCACCCGGTCGCACCAATTGTGTTGAAACACCATCGACTGATATATCTCCAGCGAGAATTCCTCCAGTGTGATGGGGGACAAGGCCATTTATCAAACGCAAAAGTGAAGATTTGCCTGTACCAGTAGATCCAATTACTAAGACCATTTCGCCTTCAGCGATTTCAAAGGAGAGATCTTCCAAAATTGTTTTTGTGGAAGTTGGGTAAACCAGTGAAACTCTCGAAAAATTAATCATCTAGAGACCGCCAATGTAAAGGAGAGAATCAAAAATGCAGCAAGAACCACAGCTGAATCGATTCCTCGCCAACTTATTGGGCGATATCTAGAGCGTTTGCGACTTACGCCATAGCCGCGAGCATCCATCGCCGCCGCCAATTCCAAAGATCTAGAGAGTGAATCTTCTAAGAGCGGTAGAGCGATTGAGCGCCAAGATGGATTCTCATCTCCGCGCAACAATCTAGCGCGACGTATGCGCGAAATACTTTGCACTAGGTTGGGTAGAGCCGAAGTAGCGATAACGGTTGCAACACCAAACTCATAAATCACTACTGGGGTTACGCGAAGTAATTTATGCGGACTGGTTAGGGAGACAGCCGCGCCAAAGAGAGAGATTACGGCGACAATTATCAAGCCTTCGTGAATGGACGAAAGTAGTCGCTCTTGGGTAATCACTCCACCTATGCGAATTCCTGCCAACCAACTTGGCAGCGGCAGAATCGGTAGCTCAAAGAGTTTAGTTCCAGGTATCGGAACACCAATTAAGATCCCAACCAAGGTGCGAATAATCAGAATGAAGGCACCGAGCTTTAGTGAAAACCAGAAGCTGCGCGCCCAGGGTGCATCAGCGGCAAATCGCCAAACCAGAATCGTTGCACCCGCTATGGAGATTCCGGCCAGCCAAGAACTGTTAGCGCTGATTAATGCGCCAACTATCAAGAGCGACCAGATCCACCAAGTTAGCGGATGCAACGATTTCATCTACGGGAGTTATCTTTTGAAAGCATATGGCGTTGGTATTTCGACGCCACACTCTTTTGCTGGATAACCATTTATTCCACAGATCAGCCCGCTGTTTGCGGCGCGGATTTTCACAGCTTGGCCAAGGACATCAATTCCTTGAGCCGACTTTGCTATTTGCACGCACTTTGTGAAGCTCCTTTGAACCTTCTCACCTTTAGGAGCATAAGCAGATCGTCCAAAGTCAACAACAAGTGCGACTCGCTTCAGGTCCTTATCCGCTTTCACTCTTCGGCAAATTGCGTTGAAGTCAGGCTTAGCGGATGGAGCAACAGTTGGCACATCACTTGCGTCGAAGACAAATGACCAGCCTTCAACTGCGCCATCCTTAACGTCGACGGTAGGCCCAGTCATTGCTGCAGTCCATGTTTTCTCACCAGGAGCGGCTTTGTAATAAGCCCAATATCGCCAACCTTTTCCGGAAGCGTTGGCAGGAGCCGTAAAGGCAAAAGTCGTTGTGAGTAAAAGGACGGGTGAAATAAATCCCGATATTTTTCGATTGATCTTCATTTAATTCTGTAGAGCCTCTCATAATGAAAGAGCTTCACAGGGGTAGTTGCAATAAAAGTAGATAGATACTTTCCTTGTGACTACGCCCCGCAAACCTCGGCGGGTGTCTGTCTGTATTCACTTAGCGATTCAGGTAATCCGACTTAAGCGCTAATGCGCTCTTACGGTTGCGGGTCAGCGTCGGATTTTCACCGACTTCCCCTGAAAGGCAAGCTGTAAAGCATTTGTAAGGTAGTTCTGTTCTTACGTGCGAACCAAACCATAAGGCTGGGGCAATTGCAACAGAACACGCAAGGCTTGACAGCGCAGGTATGGTCAGCGCTATGGAATATAGACGCCTCGGCTCTTCAGGAATGTATGTCTCAGAAATCGCCTACGGAAATTGGATTACTCATGGTTCACAAGTTGAATCAGAGGCCGCGATAAAGTGTGTTCGCACCGCTTATGATCTAGGAATTACCACCTTTGATACCGCTGATGTTTACGCTGGAACAAAGGCTGAATCCGTATTAGGGAGAGCGCTTAAGGGAATTAGAAGAGAGTCATACGAGCTTTTCACAAAAGTTTATTGGCCAACCGGTCCAGGAAAAAATGATCGCGGCCTATCGCGCAAGCACATTATCGAATCTTGTAATGCGTCGCTAAAGCGTTTAAATACCGATCACATTGATTTATATCAAATGCATCGCTTTGACTATGAAACGCCACTTGAAGAATCACTTAGCGCCTTTGACGATTTGATTCGATCTGGCAAAGTCCACTACATCGGATTCTCTGAATGGAACGCTCAGCAAATTTCGGAGGCGTTAAGGATTCAAGATGCCAAGGGTTACAACCGTTTTATATCTAGCCAACCGCAGTACTCAGCGCTCTGGCGCGTAATCGAAAGTGAAGTAGTGCCACTTAGCAAAAAAGAGGGCATCGGCCAGATCGTTTGGTCACCAATGGCGCAAGGAGTTCTAACTGGAAAGTACCTTCCAGGAAAGAAGCCACCTGCCGGCTCACGAGCAACAGATAAGAAATCTGGTGCCGGAATGATCTCCAATTGGTTGCGCGAAGAAGTACTTACCGCGGTTCAAAATCTGGCACCTATTGCCAAGGAAGCTGGTTTAACGATGGGCCAATTGGCAATTGCTTGGGTATTGCAAAACCCAAATGTCTCGAGCGCGATTATGGGCGCCACCAAACCTTCGCAAGTTAGAGAGAATGTAAAGGCGGCCGGCGTAAAGCTTTCGGCAGATCAGATGAGAGCAATTGATAAGGCTCTTGGAGCGCTTCCAAACACCGACGCAAAGGCGACGAAGAGTCCTAACCCGCGAGCTTAATTAAATTTTTCACCAGGCTTTATCTGTGGCTTTGGTGCGCGCATGCGGCGCATCTGGGTAGACCGGAGCCATCCGTAAAGACCTAAGCCTTTTGTACTTTTATCTGGAAAACGCTGAGCAACTTCGGCTTTGATTTTTCGTGAGAGAAAAATTCCGTCAAAGACGGAGACGAGTAGAACGCTATACATAATTGCGATTCCAGCGACTGCGAATGTGCTTATTGGAATCAGCGAAAGAATGAGAACGAAACCGATTATTGGTAAGAAGTATTCGCCTATTGAACGACGTGAATCAATGAAATTACGAACAAATCTTTTCTCGACTCCGCGATCTCGTAACGGCAGCGCTGCTTCATCTCCTCGTAGGTACGCAGCACGTTGATTCATTCGCGCTACACGAGCAGCGTCTTTGGCGCGCTTCTTTTCAATTTTTGTTGATGCTGGCGCTAGCGAAGAAATCCTTGTTGAAGCCTGGGCTTCTTTACGCTTGGGGGTAGGCCGGCCTTTTTTCTGAGAGCCATCTGCAGGAGTTGTCATAGCGCAAACTATAGAGCGAGCATCTGCTCTAGAGCCAACTTAGAGAAGCGGGCTACATCAGGTGCCACTTTGATCTGATTAACGACGTGGCCTGCGACTAGAGATTCCATCGCCCAAACCAGGTGAGGCAGATCGATACGGTTCATTGTTGAGCAGTAACAAACCGTCTTATCCAGGAAGAC
>Ga0164293_10006004_pt1 | contig 10330 bp, 9 predicted proteins | sample GEODES118metaG_FD_111487 | JGI IMG/M metagenome (GOLD analysis project Ga0164293, IMG submission 111487) | Eutrophic lake water microbial communities from Lake Mendota, Wisconsin, USA - GEODES118 metaG | ecosystem: Environmental > Aquatic > Freshwater > Lake | place: USA: Lake Mendota, Wisconsin...
ATGAAAACATTCTCAGCCAAATCCGAAGAGGTGAAGCGCAACTGGTGGGTCATCGACGCCACCGGCCAACCTCTCGGCCGCGTCGCCGTCAAGGCCGCCAACCTCCTTCGCGGAAAAAACAAAGCCATCTTCACTCCTCATGTTGACACCGGCGACTTCGTCGTTGTCCTCAACGCCTCCAAGGTCACCATCGGCGGAAAAAAAGAAATCGCTAAGACCTACATGAGCTTCTCGGGATTCGTCGGCGGTCACAAATCCGAGACTTTCCGAGCACGCCGTGAGCGCCGCCCAGAGCTTCTCATCGAACGCGCTGTCCGTGGCATGATCCCACATAACCGTCTTGGCCGCGCCCTCTATGGCAAACTCAAAGTTTACGCAGGCGCCGAGCACCCGCACACAGCACAGAACCCACAAGCAGCCTGATTTTTCGTATGAGCAAAGCAGAACCCATCCAAACCACAGGCCGCCGCAAGACCTCCGTCGCAAGCATCCGCCTGCAGCCAGGCTCCGGAGCCATCAAGGTCAACGGCCGCGACTTCACCGACTACTTCCCCAGCCTCTCGGTGCAAAACCAAATTCTCCGCCCGCTGGAGATCGCCAACGCCGTTCACACCTATGACCTTACTGTGAAGACCGTCGGCGGCGGCGTCAACGGCCAAGCCGGAGCTCTGCGCCTCGCCATCAGCCGTGCTCTCATCGAGGTCGACGAAACCCTCCGCATCCCACTCAAGCAGGAAGGCCTCCTCACACGAGACTCTCGTATGAAAGAACGCAAAAAGCCCGGCCAGCCCGGCGCCCGCAAACGCTTCCAGTTCTCGAAGCGCTAACCCGCTTTCCCTTGCACATAAAAGGACCGCCTCTCAAAAGGCGGTCCTTTTTTTGAGCGATAGCATCACTGCTCCGGCATGATTTGTGGAGCAAGTTCAGCAATAGCGGCCTCCACACGCTCGTTTGTTTGCGCCAGATTCTTGCCACCGTAAACGAATCCCTCAAGGACCGGCGCGTTCACGATGACATAGGCCCAGCGGTGGTTTGTGTTGTGCAGCAGCATGTCGAGATTCGTCTTGAGCACCCTCACGAAATGGTGCGGCGTTGTGGCATGCTTGCCGATGAACCAATAGCAGAAGATCGATGTCAGATCGCGCTGCGTGCCATTGTTAAGCATGACTGGCCTGACAACCGTGAGCTTCATGACTTCCAGCGTCCTTCCATCTGCCAACTTCAAAGGTACCACTTCGCCTGTTTTAATCGTCCAACCTTGAGCGGGTAGACAGACCTCGGGACGATGGATGCTGCGCTTTTCGGCTCCAGCTAGCACGATCTGGGAATGAATGTCGTTGCCTAAACCGTCGGAGTAGATTTTTTTTGCGAACTCGGTGTCGGCAGGAAGAATGACCCTCTCAGCTTCCGAAACAGACTGATCACTGCCCCATAACCCGACTAATGTATCAGGAAGGTCCATCACGACGCCAGGTTCGGATTTTGTCGAGGGCGAAGTGCCCCAAAGACAGGCAACCATAGTCACGACGGCAAGTGCTACAATCACAGCTCCACGCCAGATGGAGATCGAGCCGCTCTCAGCCGACGAAACAGAGTTGGGTGGTGCTTGCATTTCCGTTGCTTTACACTGGGCCGATGGCTTGGGCAACCCGTGAATTTTTTCGGGCCTCGAAGAAAAGAGATGTAAGCTTGCGCACGAATCAATTTAATAGGAGTATAAATTCGTTATGGTGACAGCTAAATCCCCCCAGTGGTATCTCCGCAAACATTTGGACGGCGAAATTTTTGGCCCGGTTGCATTTGACCAAATCAGAGAATGGGCGACTTCCGCTCAGATTCATCCACAAGATGTCATTTCAAATGACGCCCGCACTTGGAACAAAGCGCCAATGCTTGAGGAGCTGCACATGGACTGGCTTGTAGAAGTGCCTGGACAACCGCTCTACGGCCCGACCACAGCGGGAACCCTGTTGGAATTCCTAAGCCTTGGAGAAATCTCCGCAGAAACAAAAATCCTAAATTGCTGCTCGGGTGAAAAGATGAAGCTGGGAGAAGCCTCATTTTTCCCGAACCCAGCAACCCATGGTGAAGATCCTCGCAACCAGGGAAGCAACCTAAAGGAGAGCCTCCAAAACCGGATTCTGGAACTTGAAGCGGCGCTACTGCAAAAACAGACAGAACTCAACTCCGCTCTCGATGGGATCGCACGCCTTAAACGGCGCGTGGAGGATTTAGAATCCACTAAAGTCTGAGATCCCGGTTCCGCCCGGAATCGTGACAGACTGATAATTGCGTAGGACGTTTCTTTTGCTACAAAAATAACGATGATCCGCATTCCTCTGATTGCCTACGCATGTTTCTGCACAGTAGCCACGCTAAACGCTGTGGAAATTTCAAAAAGCCTCATTCGGATTGAGGCGACTTCGCAGGAACCGAATTATAAAACACCCTGGAGCCCAGGAGATGTCTCCTCGGGAGTGGGTGCCGGATTTGTTGTAGATGGCAAACGCATCATGACAAATGCCCATGTCGTGAGCAACGCACGGTTTCTGAGCATTTCTAAGGAGGGCGATCCGAACCCGTATCTTGCAAAGATCCTCCACATCGCTCACGACTGCGACCTCGCCCTGTTGAGTGTGGAAGATCCGGCATTCTTTAAAGGTACATCTCCTCTGGAATTCGGCGGCGTCCCGGAATTAGCGTCTGTTGTCTCGGCCTATGGATACCCCCTCGGCGGCACACGACTTTCGGTGACGCGCGGCATCGTGTCGCGTATCGACTTTCAGCCCTACTCGCACTCCGGCATGGATTCACACCTCGCCATCCAGATCGATGCCGCCATCAATCCTGGCAACAGCGGCGGGCCGGTGATGCAGAACGGCAAGGTCGTCGGCGTGGCATTCCAAGGATACAGCGGCGATATCGCACAGAATGTTGGCTACATGATTCCCACACCGGTGATCCAACGCTTTTTAACAGACGTGAAGGATGGACACTACGATCAATATGTGGATCTCGCATTGACATACCGCAATCTCTTCAACCCAGCCTCCCGCCAAGCTCTGGGACTCAAAGATGAGACCACCGGCGTCCAAGTGTGCAGCGTTTACAGCGGAGGAGCAGCCTATGGAATCGTAAAGCCGGGGGATGTGATTTTGAAAATCGACGGGCACACCGTGTCGAGCGACGGCACGATTCCGCTTGAGGACGAGGCGGTCCCATTGGACGAGGTGGTGGAGAGAAAATTTAAAGGCGAGAAAGTTCAACTCGACATCCTCCGCGAGGGGAAACCCATCACTCTCACCGTGCCGCTCAACGAACCATGGCCATTCAAGCTCCACAGCAATCTCTACGACGAGAAGCCCCGCTTCGTCGTCGCAGGCGGGCTGGTATTCCAGCCGGTGGATCAAAATTTCATGAGGGCACACGAACCCTCAAACCAGCGACTGAATTACATTTTCGACTACTTCATTAACGATGAATTGCATACCAACCGCCCAGAGATCGTTGTTCTAAGCAATATCCTCCCCGACCCGGTGAACGCCTATGCCGAGGAATTCCGTTACTCCGTTGTAGACGAAGTGAACGGCCACAGCATCAAGCGCATCGAAGACATTGCCACAGCATTCGACGAGCAGACAGACTACTATGTCATCAAATTTGCGGGCGGAGGACGCCCAATCGTTCTCGAGCGCAAAGCCATCGAAGAAGCCCGTCCACGCATTCGTGGTCGCTATGGAGTCACGTCGGAGAAAAATCTCGAAAAATGAAATCCATTTATCACCTGCGAGCCGTTTGGATCGCCCTCATCTTTGTGCTGGCCATTGAGTCGGCCCCTGCGAACGACAATCCAACCGTGACGGCATCCGCCTCAAAGTTCCTGCTGCGAGTGAACTCGACTAGTCAGTTTTACGACTTTTTCCGACCATGGATCAAAAAGCCCCCCTTCAGCCGACGGGGCATCGGCGCACTGATCGACGGTGGTCGTATTCTTGTCACAGCTGATCTTATCGCCAACTCGACATTTATCGAACTTGAAAATCCTGCTTCCACCCAGAAATCCACAGCTACCGTGGAGCTCGTTGACTACGACTGCAACCTCGCCGTCCTGCGCCCTGCCGACCCAGCGTTCCTTAGCGGCATGCAGCCCATCGCCTTGGATGGCCCCTTGAAGGTCGGCGACCAAGCCACAATCCTCCAATTGGAACCGAATGGAGACATCGCCCAGACCCTAGGCCGCATCACATCCATCAGCGTGGGCAGTTATCCCTCGGACTTACGTGACCTTCTCCTCTTTAAACTCGTAGTTCCCCTCCAGCAGCGCGACGGCAGCTTCACCCTGCCGGCTGTGCGGGACGACCGCCTGATCGGCATGCTCATGCGATACGACGCACGGAACCAGTCCGCCGACATCGTTCCGACCGCGGTGATCCGCCATTTTTTGGCTGAACTGGACTCTCCCACTTACCAAGGCTTTGCCCGACTCGGTATGGCCTTCGCTCCGCTGCGCGATCCACAACTTCGCCGATACATCGGCCTCAAGGAACCAGGCGGGATCTATGTCACTGGCATCACCCCACGAGGCTCCGCAGATATCGCAGGGATAAAAAAGGGTGATGTCATCCTTGCTATGGATGGAATTTCTATCGACCAAGATGGAAACTACGAAGATCCAGACTATGGTCGCATCCCCTTCAGCCACCTCACAAACACGATCAAACACCCCGGTACCGTCCTTCCATTCAAAATCCTCCGCAACGGCCAAACGCTAGAGATTCCCGTCACCATGCAGGTCGCGAACGATGAACAAGCGATCAGCAAAACACACCTCTTCGATGAAGCCCCAAAATACGTGATTCTCGGCGGGCTCGTTTTCATCGAGCTTTCCCGTCCCTACCTCAAGGAATGGGGAAACAAATGGGCATCCAGCGCGCCGCAGCGCCTTGTTTATTACGATGCCTTCCAAAACGAACTCCCCGCCGACCGGGGCCGAATCGTCATCCTCTCACAAGTCCTTCCCACACCCGACACCATCGGCTATGAAGACCTTGAAAATATCGTCGTCACCAGAGTGAACGGCCACCCGATCAAAAGCCTCACCGACTTGTCCGAAGCCGCAAAAAAACCGGTCGATGGATTTCAAAAAATTGAGTTCGAAGAAGACCCAAAATTCGTCTTCCTCGATGCCGCTTCAATTCAGTCCAACGCCGAAAACCTCAAAAAGCACTACGCGCTCCCCTCGTTGGAGCGGCTTTGATTGCCCGTGAAAAAAGCCCTCGCCCTGCTCATCCTCGCCGGGCTCACCCTTCGCGCCGAGGAAGCCCTCCAGATCTTGCCAGGCTGCACGCTGGTGGAAGCCGAGTGGGCTGATGGCGACAGCTTCCCCGTCAGACTTCCCGATGGACGACAAGTCACTGCCCGCCTCTACGGGGCAGACTGCATCGAGTGGCATGTGAACGACGAGACGCTCGCCCGCCGCCTCCGTGCGCAACGCCGTTATTTCGGCATCGCCGACACCGATGCCGCCTCCTCGATGAAAACCGCCCGCGATTTCGGAAAGCAGGCTACCCTCCGCACCCGCGAACTCCTCGCCAAAGCCTTCACAATCCACACCGCATTCGCCGGCGCCCGGGGCAACGGAGAAAAAGAACGCGTCTACGCGTTCGTCACTACATCAGATGGAAAGGACCTATCCACCATCCTCGTGGAAGAGGGATTGGCACGCGCCTTCGGCGTCACCCGCCAATTGCCCGATGGCACATCCGGCAACGAATACCGCGACGCACTCGCCGACCTCGAACTCACCGCCGCTGCCGCCAAAAAAGGCATCTGGGCCGTCACAGATTGGAACCACCTTGCAGAAGACCGCGCCGAGGAACGCCGCGAATCCGCCGAACTCCAAACAATCCTCAAAGACTCCCAATCCACCACCGCCATCAACCCAAACACCGCCACCTCCGAGGAACTCCAATCACTCCCCGGCATTGGCAAAAAGATTGCCCAGCGCATCATAGCCGCGCGAAACACAAAACCCCTCCGATCCATGGATGACCTCCTCGCGATCCAAGGCATCACGCCGAAGCTTGTCGGAGCCTTCGCAGCGAAAATTCAGTTCGCAAACAGAGCAAGCCCGTAGAAACCCCCTCTTAAAAATCTGCACAAGTTCATTTTGCGATTCGAGCTACTGAATCGCACAGGCTGGGAAAATTTTTAAAAAAATTCCCCTCCCCCAGCGGATGTCTGATCGGGGTTGATAGGCTCTCCCTCGAAATGATCACCAAAATCCTACTCATCATCGACGCAGTTATGAATCGCATTCACCCGCAGAACCCCTTCCATCCTTGCTTTGTAAGGCAGGAGGAGTTTGCCTTCGTTAAGAATCAAACACGATTTCTTCCATGAGGACTCCCATCCCCCAAAGACCTCCCCTACAAGCCAAGCGTCGGTATCATTATCCCGAGAGAAGCCGGCTTAATAAGTTTGTAGGAGTAACGATCATCACGATCACAAGTCCACTATGGGTTCCTATATGGATTCTGCACCTACCTTTCCGTCTGTTTCGCGAGCGCAAGGAGAATAAAGAACGCCTCGCCCGTCAGGCCCTGCGCGAATCAACTCCTCCTCCACCTCCCGATCTAGAGCTTGAGCGTCGTCGCATTCAAGCCCGCGAGGAGCAGAATCGTTCGATCGGTCGAGGCAGAAGATATCACGACCCGATCGAAAAGGACCCAGAGATTGCCAAGCTCGTGAGAGCAGCTGGCGAGAGAGCCCATCAGGAAGTCTCGGGGGGACGCTATGAACATCTTGGGACCTGCCACCTCATCTGGCGGCGCCAACAAGAAATCCTCAAGGAAGAACACTGCATCGTTTGGTATCCCCCGAGTCGCATGAATCCGCACATTATTTATGATTGATGGGCTTTTCTTATCGGAATCCACTAACGCACACTCGACCTGCAGCCATTTCTTCTTCTATTGTCTGACTTCATAATCACCTCTCATGGGCTTCTACTACCGCAAATCCGTTAATCTCGGCCCATTCCGAGTGAATCTGAGCAAGTCCGGCGTGGGCTATTCTGTGGGTGGTCGCGGATTCCGCGTTGGCACAACTGCGCGTGGAAAAAAATATACGAACTTCAGCATCCCTGGAACAGGTGTTGGCTATCGCAAATCCGGTGCTGGTTGCCTTGTCCTTATCGCTGCTGTTCCAGTTGGGATCGCCGCCACAAAACTTCTCCTCACTTCATGAATCTCTCTTGGAAACGCACACTACGCACTGCCTCGTCCGAGCGCTTTCTCGCGCAGCGCGAGGGCAAGGATGTTGCCGCTGTCGATCTGCACTACCTCGCCAGTGGCACCGTTGCTGGGACTGTGATTCTGCTGAAAGACGCGGGATGGAATGAGTCTGATGTCCCTGCTCTACTCGGTTCGCTGGATGAGGATTTCCTGCCCGATGTAGACCTTGATCACGGGAACCTAAACTACACCGTTGTCCTCGGCGAGGTGCTTGGGAACTATGAGGCCCAGCTTTTAGATGCTAAAAAATAACCTAAATGGACGCCCTTTCGCTACACTCCAAGATTCTCGACGGCTACAAAGAATACATCTGGAGCTTCATCGACATTCATGACGAAGACATCCGTAAAGAGGTCCAAAAATCGCTCAACTCCGGAAAGCTATGGCCAGACCCCCTGATCCAATTCAATCCGTCCTTTGAAAAAACGGGATCTGTTGATGGTCTCGTTTCCGATGGGACTTTGAATGCCTCCTTGGGCCATGTCTTCAAGGGCGTTTCTCTCTATACACACCAGATTGAAGCCATGCGGCTGGGGTCTCAACTGGAGAGCTTTGTTGTGACCTCTGGCACAGGGTCGGGCAAATCGCTCACCTACCTTGGAACGGTGTTTAATCACCTCTTTCGCGAAGGCGTGGGAAAGGGCATTCAAGCAATTCTCGTCTACCCGATGAATGCCCTCATCAATTCCCAAGAAGAGGAGTTGAAAAAACTGGCCACTCTTTATGAAGAGTCCATTGGCTCAGCCTTTCCCATCCGCTTCGCGGCTTACACAGGCCAGACGCGTTCAGAATTGCGGCAGCAGATCCTGACAGAACCACCCGATGTCTTGCTCACGAATTACATGATGCTGGAGCTTTTGCTCACGAGACATGGGGAACAGCAGATGCGAGATTCAATCTATCGATCTCTGAAATTCTTGGTGTTCGATGAATTGCATACTTATAGGGGGCGCCAAGGAGCTGATGTCGGAATGCTTATCCGCCGCATTCGTGGTTGTTGCCGATCCAAGCTAACTTTGATTGGCACATCAGCCACAATGGCGTCCTCTGGAAGTTTTGAAAAACAAAGAGAGACCGTTGCCTCCGTCACCTCCAAAATTTTTGGGGAGGACATTGCGCCCCGCCAGATCATTGGAGAGACGCTTTCCAGGTCTCTCCCAAATTCTGCGACCTTCCAGTCCCGCGAGGCACTCTCCGCAGCGGTCAATCAATCCATAGACAATCAAAACGGGGAAAAAGAACTTGGTGAGCACCCTGTTGCATTGTGGCTGGAAAACGAAGTGGCCCTCCAGGCAGAGCAAAGCGGTCGATTGAAGCGCGGCACCCCTCTTTCCCTTTCGGAAATCGCAAAAAAACTTTCAGTAGCCAGTGGCGAATCTCTGGATTCTTGTAAGCAGCATCTCTGCGATTTGTTGCTATGGATTAGCGAGATTAACCGCAAGTTGGTGGATGCCGGCCAGCGCTACACACTGCTGCCCTTCCGCCTTCATCAATTCCTTGCCCAGACAGGCGCAGTCTATGCCACACTTGGAAAACTGGGTGCTCGATTTATTACCCTCGAACCGGGCGTGCACCACAAGGAGGATGGCCAAGAGCAACATATTTTCCCTCATGTTTTCAGCCGAGCATCAGGAAAAACATTCATTTGCGTCTTCTACGACACCAAGTCATCTCGGCTTCTACCCCGGGATTTTAACAACCAGACAACAGCAGATGAAAGTTTGATTCCCGGGTATGTGATCCCTGGGGGTGATGAAATTTGGAACGAAGATGAGGATTGGGAAAATCTACCCCCTTCTTGGATTCAGAATGAGCAAACAGGGAAGCTAAAGAAGGAATATGTTGAGCGAATGCCCTTGCGAATGGGCTACGACTCACAAGGAAATGTTGAGGTCGGCCGCGAATCGAAGTCGCCACTCGTAGGTTGGTTCATGCGATCCGCACCCAAGGGTCTTCTTTTTGATCCCACTGCCGGACTCTTTTTTGATGGGCAAACCAACGAGAGCACAAAACTCACCACTCTGGGGAATGAAGGCAGGAGCACATCCACTACGATTAACTCGTTTCTGGTCCTCCGAGAGATGTCTCGGGGAGGCTTTCATTTAAGGGATCAAAAAATCCTCAGCTTCACCGACAATCGTCAGGACGCTGCTCTTCAAGCCGGGCATTTCAATGACTTCATCCGCGTCGTCCGCATCCGTGCGGCCATAGCCCGTGCCCTCATCAATGCCCCCGGCCAAATTCTGAACTACCGACAAGTTGGGGAAGCCATTTTCAAAGAGCTCAACCTCGATTTTGCCAGCTACTCGACATCATCCGACTCGAATCCCTTCCCCACTGTGCGGGCGCAATATGAGGAGACATTTTGCAAATATCTTACCTATCAAGCCATATACGATCTCCGTCGTGGCTGGAGGGTCGTTCTTCCGAACTTGGAGAAATGTGCCCTCCTGACTGTTGATTACGATAGACTTCCGGAGAACTGCGCATTCGAGCCAGGGTGGTCGTCTGTGCCCTATCTCTCCGGAATGAAGCCTGCAGTTCGGGAGGAGTTTTTGAGGAATGTTCTCGATTACTTCCGTCTTGAATACGCCATTCAAAGCTCAACCCTTCTTGAGCCAAGTATCCTGACAGAGGCGCAGAAGGAATTTTCTGACAAACTCCGCAAGCCTTGGAATTTCTCGGATGGCGATTTCCGGCCTGCAGTTCTTCGCACCTGCAAGCTCCATCGCCGTGAAAACCATAGCGCCTCACTCGGGATCAGCAGCGCGCTTGGAAAATATGTGAAGCACTTTTTGAGCTCTCAAGACTTGGATGGAGCAATAAGCCGCGATGATTACAACCAGTTCCTTGAAGCTCTTCTGGCTACGCTTTTGAAGGCCGACTACCTCGCTTCCCGCAAGGCCCGTTCTGCCACCAATGAGGATGTCACAGTTTACCAATTGAAGCTCGACCGCATCATCTGGAGAGCCGGAGATCAGAAAACCGTCAGACGCGATGAGGTAAAACTCCGCAGCTACAGGCCAACACCCACA
>Ga0164293_10006008_pt1 | contig 10324 bp, 10 predicted proteins | sample GEODES118metaG_FD_111487 | JGI IMG/M metagenome (GOLD analysis project Ga0164293, IMG submission 111487) | Eutrophic lake water microbial communities from Lake Mendota, Wisconsin, USA - GEODES118 metaG | ecosystem: Environmental > Aquatic > Freshwater > Lake | place: USA: Lake Mendota...
AGGTTGCAGGGCAGGTCCTCGGGCACCGCGCCTTTGCCCAGCAGGGTGTTGACCACCGGGGCCTTGAGCTTGTCGGCAAGCTGCTGGATGGCCCGGCCGGCGTTGGAGATCACCGCGCCATGGCCGATGTACAGCAGCGGGCGGCGGCTCTTGGCGAGCAGCGCGGCGGTCTTCTTGAGCAGGTCCGGGGCGCAGCGGCCGGGGATCTTGTAGCCAGGCAGGCGCACCTCATCGACGAACGGGGAGTTGCACGGGCCCTGGGTCACGTCCTTGGGCAGGTCGATGAGCACGGGGCCCGGACGGCCGGTGGTGGCGATGTACCACGCCTCTTTCATGACCCGGGGGATGTCCGCCGGATTCTTGACCAGATAGCTGTGCTTGACCACCGGGTAGGTGATGCCGGTGACATCGGCCTCTTGAAAGGCATCCTTGCCCAGCATGGGCGAGATGGTCTGGCCGCAGATCACGATCATTGGCACCGAGTCCATGAGCGCGGTCAGGCAGCCGGTGACGGTGTTGGTGGCGCCGGGGCCGGAGGTCACCAGGACCACGCCGGGCTTGCCGGTGGCGCGGGCCCAGCCGTCGGCCATATGGGTCGCGCCCTGCTCGTGGCGCACCAGGACGAGTTTGATCTTGGAATCGAGCAATGCGTCGAAGATCGGCATGGCGGCACCGCCAGGATAGCCGTAAATTACCTCGACACCTTCGCGTTCGAGGCAGCGGATGACCATTTCACCACCGGTCATAGGCTTGTTGGACATGGGAGACCTCCTGGCTGTGCCGAAATGCCCTGATGGACGAAGGGTTCGGCCCACGCGGACCGTTGACCCTCAGCAGGGCGCGGCCAATCATGTCAATCTTTTCGCCAAGTCAACATCTTCGCGACGACTGACCTGCGTAAATTCAAAAAAGTTTCGATAAGTTGCAATGGTTGAAAATGTTTATCGTCGACTTACCGGAAATTTATAAGGCATCGTTCGCCACGGTCGCTGAGATTGATCAACTTACCGAATATTTATGCTAGTTGCGACGCTGGAGACCTCGCTATACCGGAACCATGCGCCTGTACCTCGGTCACCTGGGCCCCATTCCCCTGTTCGTCCACTGGTCCGCCCTGCTGCTCGTGCTGCTGTGCTGGATGTGGGCCCCCGACCATAGCGCCCAAGGCATCGGACCTGCGGTCAGCATCCTGACCCTGCTGACCTGCCTGGTGACAGCCATCGTGATCCACGAGTTCGGGCACGGGATCGTGGCCAAATGGTGCGGCGCCAGCGGTATCAGCATCACCATCTGGGCCCTGGGTGGTGTCTGCACCTCGCAACGCAACCTCCGTCCGAGTCGTGAACTCATGATCCTGGCCGCTGGTCCGGCGGTTAATTTCCTGTGTGCGGGCCTCGTCGTGGCAGCCGACCTGGGTCTGAACGCCTGGAGTCCAGCCTGGCTTACCGGGCAGACGGCGGTGTGGGTTGGACTGTGGCTGCAGGCAGCCTTCCTGGTCAACCTGACCCTCGGCATTTTCAACCTGCTCCCCATCTTTCCCCTCGATGGCGGCCAGATGGCATTTAACAGTATGCTATTGGTCACCCGCCGGGTGCGTCTGGCGGCTCTGGTGACCTTCGTCCTGGCGGTCATCACCGCAGCTGCCTGGCTCGGGTTCCTGCACTTCTTCTCCCGAGGAGGTGTTGATGCCTGGGACGTCCTGCTGGTGGTGCTGCTGCTCCAGGGCGCCTGGGGCCTGGTCTCGACCGCCCGCGACTGACCCACCACTCCCTTTCCACAGGACTTCCGGACTTCCGAACCCCCGGACTTCCGGACGCTCTCCACCATGCCCCGCGTCCTTTCCGGCATCCAACCTTCTGGCCAGATCCACCTCGGCAACTATTGCGGAGCGATCCGCCAGTTCCTCGACCTCCAGGCCGAGGGCCACGAGTTGTTCGTGTTCGTCGCCAGCTATCACGCCCTGACCACCCAGCGCGATCCGGCGGCGTTACGAGCCAGCGTGCATCAAGTCGTGGTGGACTACCTCGCCTTCGGCCTGGATCCGGCACGCATCAACATCTATGTGCAGCAGGATGTGCCTGAGGTCACCGAACTGGCCTGGCTGCTGTCCTGTGTCTGCCCGACCTCGCTCATGGACAAGGCGGTGTCCTACAAGGACAAGCTGGCGAAGGGCTTCGCGCCCAACATCGGCCTTTATACCTATCCCATCCTGCAGGCCGCCGATATCCTCGCGCCCCGCGCCCAGGTGGTGCCGGTGGGCAAGGATCAGGTCCAGCACATCGAGATCACCCGCGACCTGGCGGCGCGCTTCAACCACGAGTTCCAGGCCGAGGTGTTCGTCGAGCCGGCGCACCGCCTGGCTCCCAATGCCGACGTGCTGCCGGGCATCGACGGCGAGAAGATGTCGAAGAGCTACGGCAACACCATCGACCCGTTCCAGGACGAGAAGCCGCTGCGCAAGCGCATCATGTCGATCAAGACCGACTCCGCCGGCATGCAGGACGCCAAGGACCCTGACACCTGCCCGGTGTTCCGCATCGCCCGCGCCATCGCCGGGCCCGCCGACCAGCGCATCGTCGACCTCGCCGCGCGCTACCGCGATCCCAGCCTGCAGGGGCCCGACGGTTTCGGCTATGGCCACGCCAAGCAGGTGCTGTTTGAGCTGGTTCTCGACCACTTCGGTCCCGCCCGTGGCCGCCGCGCTGCCCTCATGGCGGATCCCGGCCACATCCAGGAGGTGCTGCGCGCTGGCGCGGCCAAGGCCAGGATCGAGGCCCGGATCACGGTGGATGCGGCGCGCCGCGCCACGGGATTGGCGTGAGCGCGGCCTGCGACCGCGCGGTGGTTAGTGGTTGGTGGTTGGTGGTTGGGAATGCCGCCAAGCGTCCACGACACGGTGAGCTGACGAGGAATCCAACCACCAACCACCAACCACCAACCACCGCGCAGCCATGACCACCTACCTTATCACCGGCGGTGCCGGCTTCATCGGTTCCCATCTCGCCGAGGCTCTGGTGGCGCGCGGCGATCGGGTGCGGGTGCTCGACGACCTCAGCACCGGCAACCTCGCCAACCTCGACGGGATTCCGGTCGATTTTCTTCACGGCTCGATCACCGATCCATCGGCGGTCTCAGCGGCGATCGCTGGCTGCGACCAGGTGGTGCACCTGGCGGCGGCGGTGGGCGTGCGCCGCATCCTCGCCCAGCCGGTGGCTTCGATCAGCACCAATGTCGAGGGCACGCGCCAGGTGTTGGAAGCTAGCGCAGGACTCGGCGTGCCAGTGCTGATCGCCTCTTCAAGCGAGGTTTATGGCGACAGCGACGCGGCCCTGTTCCACGAGGACCATCACCTGCACCTCGGTCCAAGCGCGATCCACCGCTGGTCCTATGCGAGCAGCAAGCTGCTTGACGAGTTCCTTGCGCTGGCTTGGCACCGGGAGCACGGTCTGCCGGTGCGGGTGGTGCGCTTCTTCAATATAACCGGGCCACGCCAAAGTCCGTCCTACGGTATGGTCTTGCCCGGGTTTGCCGCCGCCGCGCTACGCGGGGAGCCGCTGATCGTCCACGGCGATGGCAAACAGAGCCGCTGTTTTCTACACGTCAGTGACTGTATTTCAGCGGTACTGGCGGTGCTCGATTGTCCCGCGGCGGTTGGGAAAGTGATCAATATCGGCAGTGACGAGGAGGTCAGCATCCTCGGTCTCGCTCAGCGCGTGGCCGCAGCGGCGGGCTCGGCCAGCCCGATTCGCCTGATGTCCTACGCGGAGGCTTTTCCCGAGGGCGGATTCGCCGACATGCGTCGCCGGGTGCCTGATGTCGGACGTCTCCGGCACCTCACCGGCTGGCGCCGTACCCGGGATCTTGAACGCACTATCCACGATGCCGTGGTGTGGGCGCGGGGCTGATCACGGGCGGCTGTCGATGGTCGGGCCGGTGGTGAAGGTGCTGGTGGTCAGCTCGCCGCCCTCGGCACTGCCCAGGCGCAGCGCGCGCACCGTCACCTGATCGTCGTAGAGCACCGCATCACCGATCATCAGGCGCAGGCGACCGCCGCTGGCGCGCAGTTCGAGCTGACGTTCGGCCAGGGGCGGCCCGGGGATCGCCGCTTGGGTGCGTCCGCGGCGATCCGCCACCGCCAGCCGCCCGGGAGCGAGGGCAAGCAGCACTTCGCCGCGATCGGTATCGCAGCTGATGGCGTAGGTTGAGCGCGCCGCGCTCCAGGTCAGGGTCCCAGCCAGTCGCCAACGGCCAGCAGCTCCGACGGGTGGTTCGACCGGGGCGGGACTCAATGCGACCAGCGGATATGGCGCATCGCTGCGCGCCCCATCAACGGCGAAGCCGGGATGCAGGCTGCGCTCGGCAAAGAAGGCGGTGCCGCGTTCCAGGGCCACGCTCGATGCGCCGGCATCGACCTCGGCAGCGACCCGGGCTTGGCTTTCAGCAGCGAGCTTGCCATCGGGCAAGCCGATGGTGAAGAAGGCGGCGGTATCGACCGTCACCGAACCCTGGACCAGGGACAAGGCGGCGGGTTGAGGGACCACGCTGGCCGGACCGTGGATGGTGGCGACAGTGCCGTTGCTCCAGCGCAGACGCAGTCGCGAACCGGCTGGCAGCACCACCGGCACCACCATGTTTGGACGTAGCTCAACGGCGGCCCCGGGGGCGAGGGCGAGGGAGCCCAGGCCGGCGCGTCCGACCACTTCCTCGACCACGGCGGGAGACTGGCTCGGGCGCAGGATCATCCAACCGAGGCCGAGTCCCGCGGCCAGGGCGGCAAGGGCCACCGGCACCAGCAAGCGCCGACGGCGACGGCGGAGCTCGGGCGTGATCACCGGTTGCAAGCGCGGTCGCGACAACCCCAGCCGCCGTCGGATGCGCTGGGTGAAGCCGTTGCCGTCGCTGCCGCCAGCTTGGTCGCGGATACGCAACCGCACCGCATCCTGCAGGACGCGGCCAGAGCCAGCGCGCAGGTCGGTGATGGTGCCCAGGGTATTCCACGCGATCCGCGCCGTGGCCTGGCTGGTGGCGGGATCGGTCAGGTAGGAATGCAGTTCGCGCAGTTCGGCCTCATCGAGATCGCCAACCGCGAAGCCGGTAGCTAGTTCGGCGATACGTACCGCGCGATTCCCGTCTTCGCTGGCGCTGGCCAGGCGGTCGCTGTCCGGTTGGCGGTTCATGCGTTGGCCGCCGGCGCGGGAACGATGCCCAGTCGTTTTTCCGTGCATTCGCGCAGCTTGCGTTGCAGTCGCGAGAGCCGCTGGCGGCAGGCATCGGCGCGGATGCCGAGGGATTCGGCAGCGGCTTCAGTCGAGAGCCCCTGACCGTGGACCAGCTCAAGCATCTGGCGATGTTCGTCCCCGAACTCGCTCAGGCAGGTGCGCAGCGCATCGAGGCGTTCGGCATGTCCGGCGTTGTCCTCCGGTTGATGGCGCAGCAATTCCTGGCGCACCAAGTCGCGCATGTGCCGGCGGTCGCGGTCGGCGCGGCGGTGAAAATCCATCAATTGGCTGCGTGCTATGACCAGCAGCCATGCCCGCGGGCTGGTGCCGGGGCGGTACTGGTCGCGTTTCTGCCACGCCCGTGAGAAAGCATCCTGGGCCAGTTCATCCGCCAGCTCGGGATCCGCCGTTTCGCGCAGCATGGTGGAACGCAACAGGTGATGGCATTCCTCAACCACCCGGGCGAAGGCTTCCTGGTCGCCCTGCTCGCGGGCTTGGGTCATCAACAGATCAAGATCGTCGTTCACCTCATCCCACACTAACCACCTGTATTCTTAACACCATCGGGTGCGGTGGGCCTGTAGAACAGGTGCGGTCGGCGCTGCGCGCCGGGTGCGGTGGTCCGGCCGCAGGCCGACCGCACCGCGCGCGCAACGCGCACCGCACCGAGATGATACGTGGATTTGATGTTCCATTGCATTCGTCGATGCGACATTGGGCTCATGGCGAGAATCGTGGTTGGGATGAGTGGGGGGGTCGATTCGAGTTTGGCGGCGGCGCTGATGCGCGAGGCCGGGCACGAGGTCGTAGGCATCACGCTCAAGCTGTGGCCGTGCGCCGAGGACGACGGTGGCTTCACCCGGCCCGATGCCTGTTGTTCGCCCAGCGAGACGATTGATGCGCGGGCTTCGGCACTGAAAAGCGGGGTGGCGCATTTCACGGTGGATGCCGAGGACGATTTCCGTCGCGACGTGGTTGAGCCGTTCGTCGCCGGTTGGATGCGCGGCGAGACGCCCAATCCCTGCATCCGCTGCAACGAGTCGATCAAATTCGGTACACTGTGGCGCCGCGCCCAGGATCTCGGGGCCGAGCGCGTGGCCACCGGACACTATGCCCGCACCGGGCGGGCGTTCGATCGATGGCTCCTGCGGCGTAGCGTGGATACGGCCAAGGATCAGTGCTATTTCCTGTTTTCGCTCACCCAGGAGCAACTCGCCGCCGCCGAGTTTCCGGTCGGGCATCTGACCAAAGACCAGGTCCGCGCTGCCGCCGCCGCCCGCGCCCTGCCCACCGCCACGAAGCGTGAAAGTCAGGACATCTGCTTCACCGGAGCCGATGGCAGCGAGGGGTTTTTGCGCGCCGCGGCCCCCGCGGCCTTCGCCCCTGGGCCGATTCTCTTGGCGGATGATGGGCGCGTGATGGGTGAGCATCGCGGTCTGTGCGGGTACACCGTGGGCCAGCGTCACGGTCTGGGCGTGGCGTGGTCCGAGCCGCTGTTTGTCACCGCCATCGACCGTGCCCGCAACGCGGTGGTGGTGGGACCGCGCAGGGCATTGATGACCACCATGGCGCGCCTGCGGGACTGCACCTGGCACCTGGGCGACCTGCCGGCTGCCGGCCTCGACTGCCTGCTGCGTACCCGCCACCGCGCACGGCCGGTGCGCGCCACCATCATGGCAGACGGTGACGGTGCACTGGTGACCTATGCCGAACCGCACACTCGCAGCAACGCCGGCCAAGCCTGTGTCGCGTATTCCCTCGACGACGATTGGTGTCTGGGCGGAGGCTGGTTCGTCAGCCCGTGACCCCGGCCAGGGCGCGGTCCTTTTCCAATTCCGAGGACGGCAGCTCGACCGTGGCCAGCAGCTTGGTGATGATGGCGTCGCGGGTCAGGCCCTGGGCCTCGGCCTCGTAGCCAGGTTGCAGGCGGTGGCGCAGCACTGGCGGGGCCACTGCGCGGATGTCATCGAGGCTGACGAACGCGCGGCCGCGTAACGTGGCGCGGGCCTTGGCGGCAAGCACCAGGGACTGCCCGGCGCGGGGGCCGGCGCCCCAGCGCAGCAGGCCGGCAATGTCGGCGTGCCCGCCATCGGCTACCGGCCTGGTGGCGCGCACCAGGGCCACGGCGTAACGCGCCACGCCCTCGGCCACCGGGGTATCGCGCACCAGGCGCTGGAGTTCGAGCAGGCTCGGGCCGTCGATCACCGTGGTCAATTCGGCGGCGGTGTTGCTGGTGGTGCGGCGCACGATGGCAAGTTCGTCCTCTTCGCCGGGATAGCCGACTTCGATCTTGAGCAGGAAACGGTCGAGTTGGGCCTCGGGCAGCGGATAGGTCCCCTCTTGCTCGATCGGGTTCTGGGTGGCGAGGACGAAGAACGGCGCGGGCAGCGGGCGACGCGTACCGCCGGCCGAGACCTGGCGTTCCTGCATGGCCTCAAGCAGCGCCGCCTGGGTCTTGGGCGGGGTGCGGTTGATCTCGTCGGCAAGTACCACCGAGGCGAAGATCGGACCGGGGATGAAGGTCAGCGAGCGCTCGCCGGTGGCGCGGTCCTCACGGATGACCTCGGTGCCGGTGATGTCGGCGGGCATCAGGTCCGGAGTGAACTGGATGCGGTTGAATGCCAGGCCGGTGGCCTTGGCCACCGACGAGACGAGCAGGGTCTTGGCCAAGCCGGGGACGCCTTCGAGCAGCGCGTGTCCACCAGCAGCGAGCGCGATGAGGACTTCTTCGACCACCTGGTTTTGACCGACGATGACCTTGGCCAACTCGGTGGTGAGGGTCTGGGCGGCCTGGGCGGCCTGGGCACGGTCAGTGATGGGCATGGCCGTGAGGATCGGCCCCGTGGGCCACCGGGCAATCCCCGGCTGCATCCTCGCGCAGGTGCCGGCTTCCGCCGGTCCAGCGGCGCAGCAGGCCGTGGCGCGGACTCACCGCGATGGTGGTCAGGAAGCCGGCGCCGAGCACGCCGACGATGCACGCGCCACTGGGCAGGTCGGTATGGAAGCTTACATATAGTCCAAACACAGCAGCCAGCGAGCCCCAGCTTCCAGCGAACACCACCATGTGCACGAAGCGTTCGCACCACAGGTAGGAGGTGGCCGCCGGGAGGATGAACAGTGCCACCGAGAGCATGGCTCCTACCGCCTGCATGGCGGAGACGAGATTGGCCACGGTCAGGGTGAGCAGCCCCATGTGGGTCAGAGCTGACGGTCCTCCGCAGGCCTTGAAAAACGCCCGGTCGAAGCATTCGAGCACGATCCAGCGCCAACCCACGGCAAAGGCGATGACAGTCACCGTGGTCACCGTGGCGGAGAGCATGAGATCGGCGCTCGTGATCCCGAGGATGTTGCCAAACAGGTAGTGCAACAGGTCGACGGGCGCCGCCGCGCGCGACAGTAGGGCCACGCCGATGGCCACGAACATGGTGAAAAATGCTGCAAAACTGGCGTCCTCGCCGAGTCGGGTCAGACGGCTGACGAGGCCCGAGGCAAGCGCGGTGAGCAGTCCCGCGATGGCCGCCCCGGCGAGCATGCCGCCCAGTGAAATGCCGAAGAGCAGGTAGGCGATGCCGATCCCTGGAAGCAGGGCATGGCCGAAGGAATCCGCCATGAGCGACAGCCGGCGCAGCACCAGCACCACGCCCACCAGCCCGCCCGAAATGCCGAGCAGTGCAGCCATGACCACGGCCCGGACCATGAACTGGTAGTCAAGGGGTGCGATGAACCAGGCCACCGGATCAAAGGTCATGGCGCTTTCCAGGTGCGCAGCGGCTGGCCGATGGTGAGGTGGGGCGGATCGCCGCTGCGTTCACAATCCGGTTCCGGCATCTCGGCCCCGCGCAGAACCCGGCCGAAGGCCGCCTGGAGGTTGGCGTCACACAGCGCGGCGCTGATCGGCCCGCAGGCCACGCGGTGGGTCGAGAGCACCAGCGCGTGGCTGCACCAACGTCGTGCCAAGCCCAGATCATGCAGCACCACCGCCACCAGCCGGCCGCGCTCGGCCCACGCCGCGAGGCGTTCGAGCAGATCGTGCTGGCTGGGCAGATCGAGGCCGGTGAGCGGCTCGTCGAGCAGGAACACGTCGGCCCCGGTGGCGAGGGCGCGGGCGAGCAGGGTGCGCTGACGTTGGCCGCCGGACAGCTGGCTGTAAGGTCGAGTGCGCAGCTCGCCGAGGTTCATCTCGGCCAGCGCTGCATCCACCGCCGCGTGGTCCTCGGCCCCAAAGCCGCGCCACAGGCCGAGGCGGGGATAGCGGCCCATGGCCACGACCTCGGCCACGGTCACGGGAAAGCCGGCGCTGCTGGCGTCCTGCTGATGCAGATAGGCGATGCGATGCAGGCTTTCCGGCACCGGGCGCCCACTCAAGGTGATGGTGCCGGTGGTCAGGGGCAGCCAGCCAAGCACCGCCTTGAGCAGTGTGCTTTTGCCCGCGCCATTGGGCCCAACGATGGCGCCGAGGCTGCCGCAGGGCAACTCCCCGGTGAGGTGGTGCACCGCCGGCCTGCGGCCGTAGCACACCGTCACATCGTCGAAACGTAGCATATCGTGGTGGCTCATGGTGCAGCTGGGATGGACACGAGCTCGACCTGGGTTCCGCTCGCCCAGGTGGTGCGCTCGCCGCGTGCGCCGCGACCCTCGCTGCGCAGACGCAAGGCCCAGGTCCCAGCGCTGGGATCGAGCGGAGTGGCTTCCACCAACACGTCGCAGGCAGCGTTCGGCAGCGTTGCCGTGCCACGCCAGGTGGTGGTGTCGCCCACGCCGGGGATGGCCACGCCGACACTGCTCACCGACCATGCGGCGATGGACTGGCTGGCGGTGAAGTCGAGCGTCACCGTCCGTGTGGTGCTGGCTGTCGAGGCCGCAACCGGGGTGGCGGCTGGCGTTATGCGGCGGCCCTCCACCAGCCACACAGCGCCCCAGCCTGCTCCGGTGAGGACCAGGGCCCCCAGCAGACGCAGCAGCGCGGGGGCGACGAAATCCATCAGCGCAGCGCGTTCACGATGGTGGTGACATTGTGGCGGAAGGTCGCTTCGAAGCCGATCACGCCGGTGTCTGCCGCTGGGATGCCATCAAGGTAGAGCTCGCCGCCGGGCTTCACGCCGGCC
>Ga0164293_10006009_pt1 | contig 10324 bp, 9 predicted proteins | sample GEODES118metaG_FD_111487 | JGI IMG/M metagenome (GOLD analysis project Ga0164293, IMG submission 111487) | Eutrophic lake water microbial communities from Lake Mendota, Wisconsin, USA - GEODES118 metaG | ecosystem: Environmental > Aquatic > Freshwater > Lake | place: USA: Lake Mendota, Wisconsin...
AGAACTTCGTTAAAATCCATCCAGTCTCGTATGAACCTGCACTTTACAGTTCCATCTTGGTCAATACCCGTATAGATCTGACCGTAGGGACATTTAGCATTAGGCACACAAAGACTTTTATTCTCATCCCAAGTAAAAATTTTTTGACCGGCGCCCGTGACCATGTCGTTACACATTTCTTTAGTGACATCATTCCCCATTTCTTGTGAATTGACGCCATTGACTGCAGTCCCGACCTGAGTAAAGGCATAGCAAGAAATAAAGGAACTATCTGAAGGGTTTTTTTGAATTCGAATGGGGATAGTTTTTATTATGTTAAATCCACCATAGGATCTTTTTCCGGAGGCCTTACTGTTATCTGCAAACTTTCGGTAGGTAATTTTTAAAGTCCTAACTCCTCCTGTCGGAGCGGAGAGAGTCATGTCTTTAAGCAAGATTGTTCTATTCATGTAGTAACCACCAGACTCAGCAACGAGACAACTATTTACGTCAAGTGGGTTACACCCAGAAAGAGAATAATTATAAATTCTCGTCAATTGCACTTCTAAGTTAGAAACGATTTCAAGGTTCTTACCATTTCTTAAAACTGTCTCTTTACAGCTCAGTCGGTTCTGAAGGGTGGAGTAAAGATTTTTGTGGAGCTCATCAATTTTATCTTTAAATTCAGTCGCCTTCTGAGCCTTTTTTTGATCGTTCATAAGACGAGTTGTCACAAGACTTGAAGCGGCCACAATCCCAGCAACAATGAGGCCCTGAACCATGGAAAAGCCGGATGAGTTTTTGAGAATTGATTTCATCATTTTATGATAACCACAAAATGCAAGTTTTGACTTATTTTTTCCATATGAACCTTCTTTAATGAACTTGGGAAATCCTTAAAAGAATGGCATTTAGCTTAGATTTGAGGCATTAAAACTTTATTAATCAGGTATAAAGCATTGATTTGTATAAAAAAATAGGTTCTCACAAGAAAACGATTTATCATATTGGTATGTAAGGAGAAAGTGTGGCCTTTTTTGGTATCAAAAAAATATTACTCACGAACAGAGGCTTCTCACTGACTGAAGTCATGGTCGGTGGCGCCGTTCTCGCTGGTGTTGCACTCACTGCTTCACAACTTTTTAAAGATCAAAAAGTGGCTCAAAGAAGTCTGACTGATGACCAGAAGTTAACTGTCTTTCATGGTAACCTTGCAACTAAAATGATGGATCCCACTCATTGTAATGCAACGATGAAGGTTCTTTTTCCCTCTTCACAGCCAATTACCGCCAAGCCAGTGACAACTTTATATAAATGCACATCTGGATGTGGCGATCAAAATTCTACAAGTGACTTAAGTTATGATGCTTACACAACCAATGCCTTTGGAGGTAGTGCCTTTTTATCCGTTGGACAATTGACGACCCTCGAAGGTGGAAACGTTAGAGCAACTGATAAAGGAGCAGCTTGGAAAGTAGAATCGATGTCTATTGTAAATGGTCAAAATAAAACTGGACCTGTAACCCTCAGGATCAATTATAGAAATATTTTCAATAATTCCAAAAGTATCTCAAAGGATATTACGCTATTAACAAGATTTTATCAGGGAAATTTTAAAGAATGCTTATCTTCAAAAGTTAGCTCCGTAGATAATTTCAATAATGACTTTTGTAAGACTTTCAACTTTTCTGAAACAATGGTTAGTACTGAAGGTGTGATGGCCCGTTGGGATGAGGCCACCCAAACTTGTAAGTTTGACGGAGTAAAGGACTGCTCATCCATTCCGGGTATGCAAGCAGATGGTATCGGGTCTGATGGAGTGGTTAAATGTAAGAGTATAACTTCACCTATTGATGCTATTAATCTACAGAACACAGCACCTACAACCTGTGCTCCTGGGCAAAAGCCTAAGGCCATTTTCATTATGGCAACTAAGACTTTTGGTGTGCAATGTATATAAAAAGTTCCGAACGAGGGTTTTCTTTACCCGAGTTAATGATCACAGTTGGAATTCTTGGGGGCATTGCTCTTGTCACTATGAGACTTTTTGAAAATCAAACGAATAATGAGGCACTCATTCGCTCCAGAGCTGAAATTCAAAAAGCAGTTTCCTTAATCAGATCCTCTCTCGCAAACCCAAATAACTGCAGTGCAACTTTTAATTCTTTGGGAATAAACAATGTCGCTGTCTCGGGAGCAAATGGAGTAAATATTCCAGCAGTCAAAGTACATCTTCCAAGCACTGGGGGCACAAAGAATCTTTTTACGGCCAACACAAATTATAACCATTTTGATTTGGACACAATAAATGTTCGAACCTACGAAGATGGTAGATTAAAAATGGATTTAAATTTTAAGCACAAGAAGAAATCATCCGATGGAAGAAATCCTGGAAATTGGAGTTATGTTAGAGAGTCGTTGATTTTCCAGGTGGATTTTCAATCAAGTACAATGATCACGAATTGTCGCGAAATTGTGAGTGCTGCCAATGCCACTGCTAAGGAGAAATTTTGTAAATCCCTTGGAACGGCAGCAACGTGGAATGCCCCTACCGGAAAATGCACTTTTAATCAAATGACCTGCCCATTCGGGCAAGTTGTGATGAAGCTAAACACTTTTGGGGGGATTCAATGTGCCCCCATTAAAGACCACATAAAATTGGATACTCTTTTTGATGTCTCTTATACCTGCTTAAATGTCTCTGGAAAATATCGAATTCTTTACAATGGATCAGGTAAGCTCAGGGTTGACTGCGTTCTTTGATTTTATCCCTTGAACTCCATAAATTCTAAGCTATTCTGTTATTATGCGTCTTGAAGTGTTAGTCGAAAATGAAGACCCCGTTGTTTATCCTTTAAGTAAAGATAAAATTACCGTTGGGTCCTCTGAAAATTGTGACATCATCCTAAGCTCCGAGGGAGTTAGCCGAAAACATTTAAGCATTACAATAGAAGGAGACAATTTTTTCGTTGTTGATCTTGGAAGTTCTAATGGAAGCTATATCAATGAGGAGAGGTTAATACCTGGTAAAAGAGCAGAATTCACGTCTTTTTTTCCAGTTCGTATTGGACACAATATCTTATTATCTTTACTAAGCGACGAAGAGGCCCAATCTGAAGGGATGATTGAAATTCCTCTTTCTTTGAAGGAAAAGCCTAAAGAGCCTCAAGCTGAAACTCAGAGTGATCAAACGAGAGTCATAAGTCTTAATGATATTTCAAAAGCAAGAACAGAAAAATTAATTACGACTCGTAATGAAAAAAGAATTGAGAAGAAGACAAAGTTATCTCCCCCAGCAAAAAAGAAAGATTCTAATTTAATGACATACCTTGCAATCATTATTTTAATTTCTGGTGCTGGTTACAATTATTTTAAAATTAAAAATGAAAAAAATAATGATGAAGAGATAGTATCTGATACCGTGAATTCTCCTAAAGCCGAAATTCCAAAGACTGCTGAGACGAGTGAACAAGTTCTTCCTCAACAAAACGTGAACTCAGATTTGGTTTTGGAAGAGGATTTAGTTAAGAAGACGACCTATGAGTCCCTTATTAATGATATCAAGTGTGCTACGGATGAGGAAAAATTTCTTTGTCTTTTTTTTCCTGGTGCGAATGAAAATCCTTTTGGTGTTGTTCAGGTTGGATTAACTTTTAATGTGATGGCAGAGGGCTCTGCCTTTTTAGGTCACGCTAGAAGTGTGGTGAAAAAGCCTGAGGTGGAGGACCCAAAGGCAATTGAAGATTATGAAAGGCTCGTTAACGAGACCGCTGCCTATATTTATCTTTTACGGACAATAACGACTGGTGATTTAGATCTGACAAAATTTAAAGATGCTCGTCTCTCGATTGCTATTTATGATAAATCGGAGACCGGTATAAAACTAGTGACTGTCATTGCGATAAAGCCTGAAACATTCAATAAACTGAAGGATGTTCTTCTGGAAAGTAATTTAGATCTTATTAGATCCAATGGCTTTTCGGCACTTGAGGTCGTAAAAAAGTATTACACGACCTTCTAGAGCGTTTTAAGAAATTCAATAAGCTCCCATTTTTCACTCATCGTATAAATTTCCTGTCCATCTCTCATGAGAATTTTTTCGTCATGTCCAGAGTTAGATAGTCCCTCTTTTGTTGTATCGAAAAAGAATTCTTGATTTTTTTTCCATGATTCAGGGGTCTTATCACCCATTGGATAACCAACACATTTTTGGTCAAAATCTGTTTCTTTGTTATCAGGAGGCCCTGCCCAATATTGTTTTGGTCTTTTATCTCCTGGAGTTAAAAGAGCACATAGGCTAGGAACTGCATTGTTATGGAAGTAAGGCCATCGGGCCCAAATGCCATCAAGAGGCGGGGGAACATAACCTTTTTGAGGGACAACCAATGTTCCAATTGTTTTAGAGATTTTTAGATTATTCAACTCAGTCGCAAACTCTTTCATGCCTAAGTATCTTCCCGGGTCAGTTCCAACATCTTTAACCGGAGTTTGCTTATGGTAGTTTACTTTAACATTTTGGAGGAGCTCTACTTTTGAAAGAGATTCAGCGTTATCAAGATCCCATCCCTTAAGGTAAGTTCCGTGACATTTTTGGCAAGATTTCACGAAGTGAACTTGACCTCTTTTGGCCTTTTCAATGTCGATGGCATCTTCACCAAAAAATTTTTCATAGCGCGGTGATTTTGAAGAAAATACAGCAGCAGTTAAGGCCTCAATCGTACTCGTGTTTTCTAATAACCATTTTTCAAGAATTTTAAGATCTGTTCCTCGGCCAATTTCATTCCATAAAAAGTTTGTATGAACGGGATTCCCACTAACAATTGACCCATCAGATAGCCAGCGATTTTTATATTTTACGTTCCACCAGACGGCAGGCTTTGAGTCTGAAACCATTGTCTCGAGCTTATTTTCTCTTGGAAATTTATGTGAGTGTTTTGTTCGTGATGCGTACTCATCTTGTTCCCTTTTTGCCAATGAAAGAGCAACTTGAGCAAGAGAAGTATCTAGACCAATAGACACAGGTTTTTTAGCACCAACGTATTTTAAATTTTCTTTTGCTTTAACCAACATGAGTCTTTCACCCTCAGTTGTTTGAAGCATACTTTTGAATAAAAAAGTGTTTACGTAAGGGGCGAGTGAGGCCCCTTTCCGGAAAAATTCATTTGCTCTGGGAAATCGATTGGTTAGTCCGAGGATCTTGACCCCGAAAAGATTGGCCGAGTGGCAAGTCGCGCATCCAAAAGTAAGGCCTCTGCCATTTTCGTCTTCAATGATGGTGGCACCCATCGGGAGTGATTTTTCCTCTGGGGTTAAAAGAGGTAACTCGTTGGGAGTTTCTGTTTGAATCATTGTTGGGTAGGAGTTAAGTCCAAGCCAAATAAACATGTCATCAATACTCTTAAAGGGAGAAACGACTTTAGCTAGCTCGTATAAAAGTTTTCTGACGGGATCATTCGGTGAGGATTCAAAAAAATCACTAAGTGGGCCATAAGGAATTCTAAGTGCACTCACTGAGACTGGATAAATAAGCGCATGTCGTCTTCCCGTCATCACAAGTTTCTTAAAATCCTCTTCAGGGAGTTCGTATAAGTTCTCTCTTGGAGTGTTGACCTCAAAATTCTGGGACCAATCTGGATTGGTGTAACCCATGAGAGGGATAAAAAGAGTAAATAAGATATATTTAACAGGTAGTCCAAGCATGCATCCATTTTTATAAGGAGGATAGTTAAGGTCAACTACTCTTTTCTAACTTCTTGATTGGAGTTGAGTGTTAAAAAAATTCTCTTACAGTTTATTGACGTGATCGATTGCATTTATGATGATGATGACGAAATCTGACCATGATTTCACTCCCAGGTAATGGCCCCTGCACTAAAATGTAGGGGCAATTATTTAAGAATTAAAAACCCTTACTAATTCCTTCTCCATTTTTTCTTTCACAATCGGCAACTGATAGTAGCCTTTGGCACCAGCTGGACTTTGAGCATGGATTTTGGCTTTTTCGGGGGAGATGTTTTTGGCGATAATAATGGTTTTTGAAAGCGGAAATTTTACTTTAATTTGAGCGCAAAGTTGTCCTACTGCTTTTGGGTTTGCATCGTAATTGAAGACAATGATCTGTGTTTCCTTGAAGGCCAATAATTTATTAAGTTCTGGAAGTGTTTTCGCAATATGAAATTCGAACCCAGTTTGCGGAAATTGATTCAGAGATGTTTCAAAAAATTGTGACTGAAAATCAAATAAAATGACTCTCATTTTTTTATGAGTTTCTACTTGAATCTCTGGAGTTTCTAATGAACTTCCAGAAGAAGAGTCTTGATTACTAACCGCAAACTCTAACTCCTGAGCTATGTTTGCGAGCTCTTCTTCTTGTTTTAGTTTTTGCTTTTTTAGCGCATTTAAATCTAAAACAACTGTTGGTTTATCATCCTCGTCGTCAGGACCAGACATCATATTCCTTAGAATTCATAATTTTCAATATCTTATCTTCTTTTCGGTTGGTTGGATGAAAGCTTTAATGATTCGATCTCGGCTTCAGGGGACCGAGCTTAAGTTTCCCCAATGAAATCCGATAGGTAAGGTAAGGATAGGTAAATGAAAAATGCCTTTTGATGATTTAGATCTCGAATTTGAAGACGAGGAAGAGTCGAAGAAGAAGAAAAACGATGCCGTCCAACAGGACGTAGATCTCGAGTTTCACACTCCTGAAGCTGCTAAACCTCGACCGCACCCACAGGGTCCACCTGTGAGTGCTAGTACTGCGCCAAGTGCAGGACCAGCTCCTGTTTCAAAACCTGTTTCTAAACCTCCCGGTGAAGTGAGAAAAATTGAAGAGGCAAGAGCGCAAAATCCAGTTCCTGGTCAGGTGATTCCTGTTAGGCGTCCACCCCAGGCCTCAGTTGCTTCTGCCCCTATGACGGATGGCTCTAGTGCCCTGAAGGAGCAATCCGTTTACGATCTTGAGTCTCAGCAAGTCGTAGAACTTCAAGAGCAGATGAGAAAAGTTCAAATTGAATCAGAGGTGAAAGTTGCAGTTGCAGAATTTAAGATGGAGTATTTATCTGAAATGCTGAGCGACATTAAATTATTAGAGCACCAAATTGGACAGCTACTTGTTCGAATCAATGCCAAGCACCCAGATATGAAGAATGAAGTGCTAATGATCAAAAAGATCCTTGCCGATTTCACCACAAAGAAAAGAAAATAGTTCATGCCCTTTTTAAGGAATGAACATGAAGATTTTTTTTATTCTAACATTTTTAACGATCTCTCTTAACTCGATTGCTGGCTTTGACAAAGTTTTTGTTCAAAATTTAGATCTTGATTACTCATCACCTTCTGGAAGAGGAATGGTAGAGAAAGTTGGGATCGGTTTAAATTTTGCATCAGTCCCTTATCCAGTAGAAATTTATCGTACAGAGGATTCATTCGAAGTCTTTTCACCCTATTTAGAGTTTTCTTGGAAAAATCCCACTCGCTTTATTTATGACATCGAAGCTTTTTCCGTTAAGCGCACGAGTGCTGGTATTGGGATGAAGATTCAGTCCATTGAGAGTGATTTCTTGATGATGAAGCCTAAAGGGCGAGGCGAGTATAAAGCTGAAAACATCAAAGGAATTTGTGACGGATCATCAACTGGATCTTTTGGGGAAAGAGTTTTAGAGGATTGTCGTCGATTCATGGATCTATCCATTAAAAAGGTTGTCATACCAACAGACTTTATCCTTTATAAATTAGTCGAGGGATTACCTAGTGATGTTGAGACAGGAGAGGTGAATTTACCTGGCGAAGATATTTCACTTAAAATAAAAGATGGAGATTTTCAGTTCCAAATTTATATCAGGTATTGGTTACGAGCAGGACTCAGAGTGAAGGGAAAGCTTCAGTATGAAGATAATTTTGAAACTATTGCAGTTCGAGTGGATGAGATAAAATTTGGAGTCCTACCAGTGACTTCATACGTGATGAAAAAATTAAAAGAAATAAACAATAATTCAAACGTCATTGTTGATCCACCTTGGATTAGAATTAGGCCGGCCGGAAAAAATGAAATCAAATAGAGTCGACATTTCTGGAGTGGAGTGTTTGCAGGTCCTTGGAGAAGATCCATCGGTTGGGATTATTTTACTTCATGGCTATGGTGCAAATATGCACGACCTATTTCCCCTTTGGGAACTTTGGCACAAGGACTCTTTTAATTGGTATTTCCCAAATGGTGTGGAATCTCTCAATATGGGATTCTATGAAGGAAGGGCCTGGTTTTCAATTGACGTCGTTGAACTTGAAAGGGCCATGGCAGAAGGTCGAATGAGGGATCTTAAAAAGAATCATCCACCAGAATTTGATCAAACAATTTCCATCTTAAGTGGATTTATTAGTGAACTATCAAAAAGACATAAGACAATCATTTTGGGTGGATTTTCTCAAGGTGCTATGTGTGCCTCCCATTTAGCGATGATTGAAAGTCTCAACATCAAGGGACTTATTCTACTATCTGGTGCTCTGATTTCTGAAGATCAATTTCCCAAAAATGCCAGATCTGTTCCTTTTTACCAGTCGCATGGAACAAAGGACCCAATTCTCTCTATTGAGGGAGCAAAAGATCTTGAAAAAAAATTACAACATCTAAATTTTTCTGGAAAACTTCACACGTTTAGTGGGGGCCATGAGATTCCCCCTTCAGTTATAGATGAGGTCAAAAATTTTCTTAATGAATTAACTAGTGCTTAATAAGCATTTGAACCGCTTTCTCAGTGGAGAGTGAAAATCTCCCCCTGATTGATTCGAATGATTTGTTAAAATTTAATCCTCTAAGCCCAAAATTCGCCCCACAATAGCCAGCAAAGATATCTCTAATTTTATCGGTATCATTCACCTTTACTGGATCCAAAAATAAAAATCTGTAGTCTCCTGCTGACGTTAAAAACTCGTAGGTGAGTGTCAGAAGGAGAGGAGCGACAAATGCAAATTCATCTTTTGTTCCTCCGGTCTGGAGGGATTTACTAATAAACATAGGTACGTAGTAATGATAAATACCTTTGTTCAAATGATCTCGAATCTCTTCGGGATAAAAGACGGGTTTATATAAATCATCCGATGCATCTAGAATTAAATTAAAAGTATCAATAACTCGGCTTAAGAGCTCTTTGTTTTCAACAAAACGCATCCCTCCGCTCAGCGAAGTGTGCTCTAAATACGCAAGATGAAGTTTTTGAATCGAGGTATCCTGAAAAAAAGCAGCAATAACAAGTGATGATAAGTAGTCTGTTTTGTAATGAGACTTAGTGAAAGTCCAGAGATTGAAATCCCGATTGTTTCCTAAGAGATATAGATAAAGTTCTTCATTGAGTTCTTTTAAATATTGGGTTGTTTTTTTAGTATTTAAAAGAATTAAGAGATTACTTTTAAAGGCAACAAAGACAAAAGAACTTGGTGACCAGTTATCGTTTGGCGAAGTGATGTTATCCGTTAAAATAATATCAAAATCCAAAAGCGTAACCATTTTAGCTACCGCTTCTTTGCAAGGGTTTTTTTTGTCCTGAGGCATATACCGAGAGCATCGGTTTGATAAAACCGAGTAAAGTGCTAAGTCTCGTATCTCTTTTTGACCGGTCAGAAGCTTTAAAAATTGCTTTGCTTGACTTGGAGTCCCATTGGTTTGTGCTAGGGAAAACGACGATATCGAAACAGAGATGAAGAAAAGAATGATTTTTTTCATGTTACTAACGGTGCTTTAATTGATCTCTTTGGTCAATCAGAAAAATCTAAACACTGCATTGTGTAATAAACTTAACTCATCAAATTTCTTGGTTTTAGATTTTCACAAAAAGTAAGTGTTGCCTTATACTATTTCTTAACATTAACCCCCTCGTTTTTTTAAGAGTCCCATTATGACTATTTCACAAGATTTTTCTTACGTCTCATCCTCTGATAATTCTTTTATTGATGGTCTGTATTCTGACTTCAAAAAAAATCCTGAGTCTGTTGATAGCTCGTGGAAACAATTTTTTAAGGGACTTGAATACGGATTGGCGATCCCCTCATCGGAGTCGGCTTCAGCTTCACAGAGTGTAAGTACAAACCTTTCAAAAGAATTTAAAGTTTACAGATTGATTGAGGCCTACAGAGCACGAGGACACCTCATATCTACAACAAATCCTATCAGGGAAAGAGTTAATCGTTTCCCCAAATTAGATTTGGAAGATCACGGTCTATCGAGCGCGGATCTTGAAGAAAATTTTGTGATCAGCGAAGTTCTTGGACTTAAGAGTGCTAAGCTTAAAGATATTATTTCGCATTTAAAATCTATATACTGTGGAACGATTGGTGCTGAATACATGCACAT
>Ga0164293_10006012_pt1 | contig 10322 bp, 10 predicted proteins | sample GEODES118metaG_FD_111487 | JGI IMG/M metagenome (GOLD analysis project Ga0164293, IMG submission 111487) | Eutrophic lake water microbial communities from Lake Mendota, Wisconsin, USA - GEODES118 metaG | ecosystem: Environmental > Aquatic > Freshwater > Lake | place: USA: Lake Mendota...
AAATTACAGGCGATTAAAAACATTGTCGCGGATCCAGAACGTTATGCGGTTCTTCTGCCTGAGGTTAGTAATGAACCGTACTTTGTTACGGTCAAAAAGACAGTGAATGTGGACTTCAAGATTGCTGCAGAGCTCGCCGAAATGCCAATAGAGGACTTTCAAGCACTTAATCCATCCTTTAATCAGCCTCTGATTTCGCCCCAAGAAGATCACGTCGTCATTCTGCCGCGTGACAAAGTAGACATTTTCAAGACAAATCTGGCGCAGTACAAAGGTGAACTATCAAGCTGGAAAATGTACGAAGCAAAACAAGGTGAGACCTTCACCTCGATAGCCGCCAAGTTCGGCATTCAAGAATCCCGGCTACGTGAAGCCAATAGAATCCCCGTCAGCGTTAGAAGCGCCGGCGATCAATCGCTCTTGATCCCAACGCCTGCGGCGCAGGGCATCCGCATTACCCCCCAAATCGCCGCTGCTCAAGCAGTCAGAATCCATACAGTGGGTAAAGGCGAGTCTTTAGCAACCATCGCCAGACGCTACGGCACCACGGTCGCGACACTGCGAGCACTTAACAATCTAAAATCAGATACTGTGCGTGTGGGGATGAAGCTTCGTATCCCAGGCACAGGGTCACGCAGTTAATCTACACTTCGCATATCTTTTATTCCACTTCTAGGACTAGTTCATGGGCTTTCTCTCTGGCAAACGCATTCTGATCACCGGCGTCATTTCCAATCGTTCGATCGCCTACGGCATCGCCAAGGCGTGCCACGAACAAGGTGCGGAGCTCGCCTTTACGTTTGCAGGCGAGCGGTTTGAAGAGCGTGTGAAAGAATTTGCCGCAGAGTTCGCAAGCAAGATCGTCTTGCCCTGCGATGTAGCAGAGGACAGCCAAATCGAAGCAACCTTCACCGATCTGGGCAAGCACTGGGATGGACTCGATGGTTTAGTTCACTCCATTGGTTTTGCGCCACGCGAGGCGATTGCCGGTCAGTTTCTTGACGGCCTTTCACGCGAAGCCTTCCGTATTGCGCACGACATTTCTTCTTACAGCTTTCCTGCACTCGCAAAGGCTGCACGTCCAATGATGCAAGGCCGTAACGGCGCACTACTTACACTGACCTATCTTGGCGCAGAAAAAGCCATGACGAATTACAACACCATGGGTCTGGCCAAAGCATCGCTCGAAGCCTCGGTGCGCTACCTCGCGGCAAACCTTGGTCCTGAAGGCATTCGCTCAAACGGGATTTCAGCGGGTCCCATCAAGACCTTAGCTGCCAGTGGAATTAAAGACTTCTCTAGTATTCTTAAGTTCGTAGAAGCCAACGCACCCTTGCGCCGTAACGTCACAATCGAACAAGTCGGAAATGTCGCAGCGTTCTTATTGTCGGATCTGGCGGCTGGCGTAACTGGTGAAATCCTGCACGTCGACTCCGGGTTTTCAAATATTGTTGCGGGCTTAAACGAATAGGGCCTCAACGACGGCTCATTCGGCGAGCACTGCAAGCTGTATGTAAAGTCAAGCGGTAAGCGTAGGTTTAGCGCCAGCCAAAGACATACATCAACCCACCACCAACGATACCTGCGCCCAAAATTAAAAGCATCGTATTGATGCGCGTGAGCATGATTATCGCCAAAGTGGTCAATGCCAGTGCTGCAGACAAGAATCCATTGACTGCTCCCTGCGCTACCGCATACACACCCGAGCACATTAAGCCAATCGCAATCGGCTCCAACGCGTTTTGTACCGCACGTCTCCACGGACGCTCACCGATTCGATGCCATAGCCGTCCAACGGATAAACACAAAACACTCGAAGGCAATAAGAACGACAACAACACCACTGCGGCTCCCAAGAACCCCTCAATCTTGTAGCCAAAGATCACGACCATCAACATATTGGGGCCGGGCGATAGTTGGCCCATACTGTAGATGTGTACAAACTCAAGACGATCGAGCCCAAACCGCAACGCTAAAACGTTTTGCATCTCTGGTAGCACTGCCGTGCCACCGCCCACAGCAAGCACCGACAGCATGCCAAAGGTCAGAGCGAGCTGAAGTAAGACACTCATTCCTTTTTCTCCAACCCCATCTCTGACTCTCTTGGGATCGGACGATGCAACCACAAACCGATCGGCACCATGATGAGCAATACCGTCACAAGAGAGAGCTTAAAAAAGCTCATACAGACAAACGTCGCAAGAATGACGGGAACAGATTTCACGCGTTTAAAGTGCGGCAGACCAATACGTAAGGTGACCGACGCAATCAAGCCCGTTGCACCCGCCGACACACCGGCCAAGAGTACGTTTGCTAGGGGATAGTCAGCCCCTTGACTGTAGGCAACAGCTGCAGCAAGAACGAAGCAAACACCTGGTGAAATCAATCCAATGACAGCGGCAACAGCACCTGCCAAGCCACGTATCCGATCACCCGATAACATCGCTAAATTAACGGAGTTCAAGCCGGGCATCGTCTGCCCCATCGCGAGAATTGCCATGAACTCATCATTGCTGAGCCACTTACGCTTCTCAAGCAGCAACCGGCGTTCATACGCCATGATGCCACCACCAAAACTAACTAAGCCAATCAACAGAAACTCTAAAAAAATACTGCGAATGTTGGGCACTGGCTTATGCGGCACTGGCAGCGCAACGTCTGATGGCGGACGCATCGGCGGGGTGGGAGGTTGATTCATGAGTATCACAGTGTAATGACGGGGCAAAATGCTCCACAGCAGATTCCTCAGACTATACTCAAAGTGCTCCGATCACCAGTCGTTTTTATCCTTTACAGATCATGAACCTACCTGAACTCTCCGCCCTTGAACTGCGTCGCCTGATTGGCTCCAAGAAGATCTCGCCTGTCGAACTCATGGACGCCTGTATCGCACGTATTGAGAAATACAACCCAGCAATCAACGCAATTACCGCCACCGACTTTGAGCGTGCGCGCGTGACTGCCAAACAGGCTGAGGCTGCTGTGATGCGCGGAGATAAGCTTGGACTGTTACACGGGCTGCCGCTAGGCGTGAAAGATCTGCAAGACACGAAAGACTTGCTCACCACCTACGGCAATATTGGTCTGCGCGGCAATATCCCCGCGCAAGACAACAGCCTTGTCGCAAGGCTGCGTGCGGCCGGTGCAATCGTCACGGCCAAAACCAATGTGCCTGACATGGGTGCTGGGGCTAACTCCCGTAACGCTGTATGGGGCGCAACGGGAAACCCGTTTAATCCGAGCCTCAATGCAGGCGGCTCTTCGGGTGGCTCGGCTGCCGCGCTTGCCACCGACCTCTTGCCGATCTGCACCGGCTCTGATACCGGTGGCTCGCTACGCATCCCTGCAGCTATGTGTGGTGTCGTGGGTATGCGCCCATCGCCAGGGACGGTCCCGAATGACGGCCGCGCACTCGGTTGGTCTGTGATTTCCGTGCTGGGGCCAATGGGACGTACGGTTGCTGATACAGCTTTCCTAATGGGCGGCAGTATCGGTCGTGACCCAATGGATCCCCTAGCCTACCCCGTGGATGGCTCCACTATCTGGCCGATGCGTCACGTTGATTTGTCCAATTTGCGGATCGGCTATACAGAAGACTTCGGCGTTTGTATCGTGGGTGATGAGTACCGTCGCGTGTTCCGTCAACGCATGCAAGCAATCGCTCCAATGGTCGATTGTTGCGAACCGGTTGACTTGAATTTTGCAGAGGCAGATCGCGCCTTTGACATCTTGCGCGCTGAAAACTTCGTGGCTGCCTTTGCTGAGACGTGGCGTAAAAATCCCGAAATGCTGGGGCCAAACATTCGAGCCAATATGGATATTGCCGCAGCTATCACGCTGGCAGATCGCGCCTGGGCGCATCTAGAGCAATCGCGCATCATGCGCGCTTTCGCAGCTGCGACAGAAAAATATGATTTGATTTTATCGCCGGTCGTCCCGCTTACACCGTTCCCGTGGACCGAGCTCTATGCCGCAAAAGTGGACAAGCACGAGATGAAAAATTACTACCACTGGCTTGGTCTGACCTACGTCGTGACGCTAGCAACGAATCCAACAATCGCTTTGCCATGCGGAAAAGACGAACACGGCATGCCTTTCGGGCTACAAGTGTCAGGACGTCTGTATGAAGACGGCAAATTAATGGCAGCTGCACATGCTCTTGAGCAAGCGTTCTCTGCGGATCCGCAGCTTTGCCGTGCAAAACCTGATCTGAGCGCGCTCACTACGGCACGCCCAGAATTGAAAGCTATTGTGACCCACCCACCCATTTACGACGCACCACCCAGCAAGACAGGAGCGCCTCCTGGAGTGGTTTAACGACGCCCCATGACCTCGGGGTTGCGCTCAGGGTCTGGTTGCGACACATAGTGCGTCACACTGGCGCCGGTCGCACCAAGATAGACATACATCATCTGTGCGTCGTCACCCGCACGTAGGTAGCGATAACCCCAGATCCATTCTTCGTTTCCAATGCCATCACGCGAGATGTTTGCCGGCGGCCCAAATTGGCAATGCACCATCTCTCTGGTCCAAACCTCACCGTTACTCATCACCTTAAAGCTTTCCGTGCTGAGTACTTGCTGGGGTGCTTCGATTAAACCGCTCTTGGGTACTTGCACGGCGTAAGCTGTATCTCCCTCTGGCTGCTGTGTCCAAACCATCCTCTGTCCACCGTCTTTGGTTGGACAAGTCACAACTGGCTTACCGTACTGTTTCAACACATCGGCAATCGGTGTACCTGGCTTGGCACTAGAAACCTGTGCGCAACCAGAAATACTCGCAACCAAGCCCAAAGCCAAGAGAGCAGCCCAAACTGGTTTCAAAACAGAAGATTTCATCATCACTTCTTTGGCTCAAAATTGAACATGTGCCCACTCTTCGCAGCTTTGGTTCGAAGGTAGCCGTCATTGTGTTCGTTGGACGGAAAAATATGTGCGACGCGCTCTACAACATCAATCCCCTGCTTCGCTAAGGCAGCAACTTTCAGCGGATTGTTTGTCAACAGTTTTACTTGACCCACGCCAAGCAAGCTCAGCATCTGTGCCGCCGGCAAATAATCGCGCTCATCCGAATCAAAGCCTAACTGAAGATTGGCATCTACCGTATCAAAGCCTGCGTCTTGCAACTGATAAGCGCGCAACTTATTGACCAAACCGATTCCACGACCCTCTTGTGCAAGGTATAACAGAATGCCACTGCCCGCTTTCGCAATTTCGCTGATTGCACCGCGCAGTTGGTTGCCACAGTCGCAGCGCAGCGAACCCATCAGGTCCCCTGTGAAGCACTCCGAATGCATACGAATCAATACAGGCGCATCTGTCTTGAGTTCACCCACAACAATTGCAAGGTGCTCAATGCCACCATCGCGCGGACGAAAAGCGACCACTTGCGCGTCCTCGGCGTCTTCTAGAGGAACACGTGCACGACTTACGATCCGCAGCGAGTGCGCTGCGGTCTTCATGTAACTTTCAATGGCACTCGCCTCTACTGCGAAAGCCTCAGAGGTTTCCGCACAATCCACCAAGACTGCAGCAGGCAACAAGCGCGAGAGCTTTGCGAGCTTTACACACGACATCTCAAGGGGCGTCGCTTGGTTAACGATTAATGCAGAGAGCTTTGGCTGAGGCGCCTTGGCAACGAGGGGGTTCGCTAAATATTCGATCGTTGCAGCATCCAAACTGTCAGGCGCACTGACAACGCAAGTTGAGCGATCGGACTTATCGATACCCAGCACATTTGCACGCGTGCCGGTCATCACTAAACGCGGTGCACTTAAGCCTTGAGCAGCAAACAGAACCAACATGTCTGTCGAAACAGCCTCCGTCGCGAGCATCAACACACTCGTCGTGCCGGAGTGAACGCGCACACCTGATCCTCGTCGCAATTCAGAGATCGCGCGGTCAACTTCTATTAGGGGGTCTGGCCTGAACAAGATGAACCTACTGTTTGAAGGATTAAGTCACGGCTTTGTAATTATGCCATCTTGCTGTAAATTTCTAATGGATTACACCTATTCCTCTCAAGCTCTAAGGCGGTTACCCCTTGTCTTCGCTTCCCGTCGTTCCGCCTTTTACCTCTCGCTCAGGTGAGCAGGATATACGCACCTTAGTGCCTCCTGGCTTACGCGACGAGATGACCATTATCGGACAACTTGGGCAAACACTAGACGGTCGAATTGCCACCGAAACGGGCCATTCTCGCTATGTAAATGGGCCTGCGAGCCTGACGCATTTACACCGCCTACGTGCCTGTGTAGACGCGGTCTTGGTCGGCATCGGTACCGCCCTAGCTGACGACCCCCAGCTGAACGTTCGCTTAACAAAGGGCGCAAATCCGGTACGGATCGTCTTAGATCCAAGCGCACGCTTAACCCCGAATGCGAAGGTTTGGCATCAAGATAGCACTCGGCGACTGTGGCTAGTTAGCAACATCCCGTCCTCTCCGATACCTCCCGGCGTCGAGCTCGTCGTTCTGAATACGCCTTCTGGGCACATCGACCCGAAGGATATTCTGCGTGCCTTGCATGCGCGAGGTTTACGACGGGTATTGATTGAAGGCGGTGCTGAAACAGTCTCGCGGTTTATGCGCGCAGGCTGTCTGGATAGACTGCATTTATTAGTAGCCCCCATCATTATGGGCTCAGGCCGTCCAGCATTCAATTTACCTGCTATTCAAACAATGGACGAAGCATTGCGGCTGCACACAAAGGCCTACGTACTTGAAGACGAAGTCGTCTACGACATTGATTTATCGGCTCAACGAGTACCAATCGACTTCAGCAGCACCTCTGAAAATCGCTGAGCAGAATCAGCCCAGGTTGGTTGAACGCGTGCAACGCGACGTGCACCGATCGCGAGTTGCTCGCGGAGGTCTCGATCGTTAATTATTTTTTTTAGCGCTCGGGTCAACGTCGTAACGTCGCCGGGCTCAGCCAACAATCCAGCATCTGCCGGGACTGTATCAGGGATCGCTCCCCCAGTTGTTCCCACAACGGGTAACCCATGCGCAAGCGCCTCGGCATACGCCATACCAAACCCTTCAAAGCGGGACGCTAATACAAAAATATCCGAGCGCGCATACAAATCCGCGAGCGTCTCAGCGGATACGGCGCCCAGCACACTGATGCGATCGCTAAAACCGAATTGCTCAATGTCGTGATCGAGCTGTCGTGGTGACTCACGATTGCGCGAGCGATCGCCCGCGATCGTCAAATGCCAAGGTAAATCTCTAAGTTGATTGAGTGCGGGCAACAACACGTCAAAGCCCTTGCGTGGAATGATTGAACCCACAGAGAGCAGCGCAACCACCTCCCCTTGAGAACCCTTAGCGAATGTTGCACGATCCGTTCCGGGAATCACCGCATCGATGCGCGCGGGCAATACATCAAAGTGTTGAGCCAAATCTCGCGCAGTCGCGGGACTCGTCACAATGACCTGCGTCACATGTTTAAGAGCCTGCGTTTCTGTTTGTTTCAATCTTGCCGCTTGTGCAGCACTGAGTCCCGATTCAAAAGCGAGAGGATGATGCACGAGCGCGATCACAGCACGGTGGGTGGAGACCGCCGCGGCAATATCTGGCATCACGCCAAAGGCAAGACCATCAACCACGACTGGCATGCCTGAGGGTAAAGCATCAATCTTTATCTGCGCCTGGCGGAGCGTTTCAGTATCGGGAAAAGGGAAACCTTCCCCCAGACCAATCAGCACAACCTCCCAACCTAGGGAGCGCAAACCCGCGATGATGTGTCGGTCGTAAATATACCCACCCGTCGGCGCAGATATGTCGCCTGGGATCGCGAAAGCGATGCGCTTTAACACCGAGGAGGCCTAGAGACTAAAACCTTTAGCACTTACAACGCAGCTTCGTACCAAGCGCGCGCAACGTGCGATTCCGAGATCGTGACACGGATCGCATGTAACTCTTTGCTATCCCGCCCTAGCTGGCCTGCACGGGCAGCGATCGCTAACTGATCAAAAATATACTTTGTCAAAAATTCTGTCGTGGTGTTCATACCCTTGAATTCGGCGCGATCGTCCAGGTTCGAATAGTTAAGCGGCTTGAGCGTTGCTTTTAAAACATCCAAGGCACAGCCAATATCAACTACGATGCCGTTGCTATCAAGCGTCTTGGAAATAAACGCAGCATCCACGACAAATGTTGCGCCATGCAAGGCCTGCGCAGGACCGAATACAGCGCCACGAAAAGAGTGGGCAATCATGATGTGGTCGCGGACTTCAACTGTAAACATAGTGATTCCTTAAAGATAACGAATAGGTTGGCACAATACACCGCTATGTCCGTCAAAAATGGCAGGCAACTTAGCAGGTAAATCAAGAAAGTTAATCGGCTCGGCCAGCAATACATCGAGCCTCGCATCTTTGAGCATCTCCAGTGCTGCACCCAAACGGCGCTTATAGGTCCAGCGTGGCCTGCGCGAAGCGGACACATGCCCGACCTGACTGGATTGCAGGCGCAACTGACGACTGTGGAAGGCGCCACCTAGCGGCGCCTGTATCGATTTAGCGCCATACCAACTTAGTTCAAGGACCGTTGCTTCTTCGCCAGCCAAGTCTAGCGCTGTTGCAAGACCCGCTTGCGTCGCGCTGCAATGGAACACGAGATCACAATCACTTGGCGCATCGCTGGGCAAAGCAAAGCCAACACCTAAGGTCCGGGCTGTTGCGGACCGCTCTGGATTAATGTCTACCAACGTCACGCTAGCCCCAGGAAGATGACCGCACAAAAACGCAATCAAACAGCCCACCACTCCACCGCCCACAATCACGATGCGGTCACCAGGCCCGACCTTGGCATCCCAAACTGCGTTCAACGCAGTTTCCATGTTGGCTGCCAACACCGCACGCATTGGCGGCACACCTTCTGGAATGAGGGCAATAGCGCCAGCTGGGACATTAAAAATATCTTGGTGAGGGGTGAGGCTAAACACCCATTTTCCAGTTAGTTCAACCGGGCCAGACTGAACCTGGCCGACCGTCGCGTAGCCATATTTCACTGGAAACGGAAAGGTGCCTCCCATATAGGGTGCGCGCATACGTTCGTACTCTGCCGCAGGCACCTCACCTCGAAAAATAAGCGACTCTGTTCCACGGCTTAGCGCACTAAATGCTGAGCGCACTTGGACTTGGCTCGCGTCGCAGGGCGGTAAAGACTCGGTCTGGAGCGCCACCTTACCGGAGGCCACATACCAAAGTGCCGTTGCGTCTTGCACAACAGATGATTTTTTTTGCGGGGAGGCCACGACACGTTCCTGGGGATTTATCGATGAGCGACAGCTCTGTGCCCTATACTTCGCGGGCACGCACCGACAGTATAAGTGAGCGCTAGCCGTTCGTTTGGAAATTTTGTGAACAACCCCACTGCACCCGCAATCCATCTGCGCCGAATTCTTTTCGCGACGCTCGCCCTAAGCACTTTTGTCTTTTTGATGTGGCTCATGCATCGTGCGCTTGGACCGGCCGTCTCGCCGACGGCGCATATCGCGATCCTAGCTCTGTTCGCCCTGACGCTGCCCTGGATGGTCATTGGCTTCTGGAACGCCACCATCGGTTTCATTATTTGTCGTTTTGTTCGGGACCCGTTAGCGTTGGTGGTCCCTGACGCCTTGCATGCGAGCAGCACCCAACCAATCACTCTGTCGACTGCCTTACTGTTGTGTATTCGCAATGAGACACCGGAGCGCCTCGAGCGCAATATCGAGGTCATGCTCGCTGGTTTACGAGAGCCAGAAATCGCTCCCCATATTCATCTCTATGTATTAAGCGATACAGACAGCCCGCAGATTGGCGAACAAGAGCAGTCCTGTTTTGACGCAATGCAGGCGCGGTGGAAACAGAGTATTGCCATCACCTATCGTAGACGCACCAATAACAAGGGTTATAAGGCTGGCAATATTGCGGACTTTTGCGAACGCTGGGGTAACCAGCACGATATCGCCATCACCCTTGATGCCGATAGCTTCATGACCGGCAAAGCGATCATGCGTTTAATCCGAATCATGCAAGCAACCCCTAAGCTCGGAATTTTGCAGGGTTTGGTGGTCGGGCTTCCCTCAACGAGCGGCTTTACGCGACTATTCCAGTATGGCATGCGCCTAGGCATGCGCTCCTACACGATGGGCTCTGCATGGTGGCAATCGGATTGCGGTCCTTACTGGGGACATAACGCAGCGATTCGTCTGGCCCCGTTTATCGCGCATTGCGAGCTTCCAGCCCTACCGGGGCCAAACGGCACAACGCGTCATATTTTGAGCCATGATCAGATTGAAGCAGTATTGATGCGCAAAGCAGGCTTTGATGTACGCG
>Ga0164293_10006013_pt1 | contig 10321 bp, 8 predicted proteins | sample GEODES118metaG_FD_111487 | JGI IMG/M metagenome (GOLD analysis project Ga0164293, IMG submission 111487) | Eutrophic lake water microbial communities from Lake Mendota, Wisconsin, USA - GEODES118 metaG | ecosystem: Environmental > Aquatic > Freshwater > Lake | place: USA: Lake Mendota, Wisconsin...
AACTCCTCTTTGGGTTTTGGCTGATTGCGTATTTTATAGTTTTTACAATAATTACATACACCCTGGCTATCAAACTTAATAAAGGGCATTGTTTCGGGCAAGATACATTTAGTACATCTTTTTATACTAGGTTGATTATACTCCAAGAGCTTTTCCTGATTCTGATTATAACTAAACTCCGGAATCAAATTCTCTATCCTTAAATTATCATCTTTGATAATTAAGTCTTCATTGGTGACAGGAATATCGAGTATTTTACAATTTTCCTTTATTTGAGTAACATCCTGACATCCAATTAAATTCAATCCATACCTTTCGGAAGCAAAATAAATAGTTTCGCCAATGTAGCCAATATATAAACTTCCATTATTTGAGAACAATAATAATTTCCCTAACGCAGGCAATATTAAAGCACAAGCCACCACCCCTTCACAAAGACTTAAAATCTTTGATGACAAGTCGGCTATGTTTTGTTTCTGTTTTAAATGCTCCTCAGCAATTGCAACAATTGTTTCTGAATCAATTTGAAACTTTCTTTTAACAGATAATGAGTCCCAGATCTGCTTTTCATTCACAACAATACCGTTATGTATTGCCGCAATATTTTCTCTAACAACAGGCTGATTATCCCCCTGACCGTTTGTGATTAACCTGCTATGTCCCATAACAATTTTGCTGTTATAAGGCTTAACTCTCTTTAGTAGTTTATCAATATCATAATCTGCTCTATCAATATGATACTTCAGATCATGCAAATAAATGAGGCCACTAGAATCCTTACCACGTTGCTGAGAATGTTTAACTAATTTTGTAAGTTTTGCTTTATCAACTTTTGCCGTTGAGATAACACCGAAAATTCCACACATATGAAATAATTTATTTATATTTTAATTGAATGATGGGAATAAATATTTGTTTTAAATGATTATGCAAATAGTTATTTATTAGATGAATTGAAGACATTAAATCTCATTGATCACTTTTACGTATTCAGCAACTTCTCGATCAATATTAGCGTGGGTTTCAACATAAAGCCTAGCATTTTCTATAATATTGATTTGTTCATTTCTATGTCTAATAATGTATTTTAACTGTTGAGCTAATTCTTCAGGACTATCCTTATCTATTAAGTAACCATTTACACCATGCACTATAAAATTTGTGGTGGATGGAATCTTACCACTAATAGTTAAAGTTTTACAGGCCATTGCCTCAAGAATTGAAAGTGGTGTACCATCAAAGTGCGAAACAGAAATTACAACATCGGAACTCTGTATTATTTTAACTAATTCATACTTCTCAACCAAGCCAACTACTTGAAAATTATTTCCAAAGTCAAATTGCTTTATTTTATTAGCCAACATTACAGAAAATTGAACAGCTTCGTCGCTTTCTTCAATGTAAACATCCCTGTATATCAATCTTACTTTTTCACCAGCTTGCAATAGTAAAATCACTGCATCAATAATAACTTCAATATTATATAATGGCAAACACCATCTTGGTGAATAAATAGTGAAATATTCATGTTTTTGCTTCATTTCATTCGAGGAAAATGTGTACAATTTCAAATCTAAACCATACATTAATAAACAGGGGGCTTTCATAAGTTTATTATCTGTAACATTATTTGCTTCTTCAATTAATTCTTTAGAAACACAATAAACCTTATCGGCTTTTAAAATGGCTAATTTTTGAATACTTCTTAATATATAGCCCTTTTTTTTATCTGTTCTATTCAACAAATCACTGCCCCAAAATGAAAGAATTACTTTGCCTTTATAAAAAATCGAATATAGCAAACTCAATTTGCTGCAATACATAATAAAAATTACATCAGGCTTAGCAGATAAGAGTTTTGATAGAGAGCAAAATAACTTAAGGAGATAACCTATTTTTGGAAGATCTAGAATTTTCGGTATTGCACTTCGTATTCTTGGAATCGGAACATCAATGTCAGAATTTAAATTTGTATCAAATAAAAAAAAAGATATATTTTTTGCCTTACTTAATAAAAACAACCGATTTAATACATGCGGAGAGAGACTATTCCCTATAATTACTACTTTTTTTTTATGCATCAATCATTTTCTTTATCCCTTCATGAAATTTGGTGCGTGGCATCCAATTCAGTTTATTCAAACTTTGAGATATATCTGCAAATACATTATCCAATTCTTCCTTCCGTTGAACTTCATTAGATAATATTGACAGATTTGTACCGGAAATAGATTGTATACAATCAACTACTTCTTTTACACTAAGAGAATTGCCTGATCCAATATTAAAAACATTATAACCATGCAACTTTAACTCTAGTGTCTTAATTAATGCATCCACAACATCATCTATATATATATAATCTCTTTTAGGAGAAAGATCATATAATTCAATTTGTACTTTCTTTTTCACCATATCAACAATCTTTGGTATCAAGAAATGCTTAGGCTGCCCTGGACCATAAATATTAAAAGGTCGAATAACAGTAATATTAAGATTATGAAAGGTTGAGTAGAAACTGCAAAGCTGTTCTGCCATGTATTTAGATAGAGCATACGGATTATTGGGCTTTACGAATGAGTCCTCCCTAATGGGCAGAGATTGCGGCTTTCCATAAATATATGCACTCACAAATGTCATTGGAATGTTCTTTGACTTACAAAACTCTAATACATTAGCTGTACCAATTATATTAGAGTTGAGGAAGTCTGTTGTTTCATTCCAACTATCAGGAACAAAAGTTCTTGCTGCTAAATGAAATACATAGTCAACCTTATCAAGATTCCGAAAAGTATCATAATTAGTAATGTCTCCCTTTGATCTATCCAAAGTAATTACTTGATAGTAAGGTTTTAATCTTTCACATAATGATTTACCTAAAAAGCCATTTGCGCCAATAACTAAAACCTTACTCATATCGGGAAACTAAATATTATAAATATTTGATTTATATGAAGCCAAATTAGATTCATTTTTAAACCATTCTATAGTTTCTGTTAATCCTCGCTTAAAACCATCAAGTCCGGAATAGGCAGGCTTCCAATTTAAAGTCTTGATAGCTTTTGAATTATCAGCCCAAAGCCGCTCAACTTCAGAATTATCTGGTCTTAGTCTGACATCGTCAGTAACTATCTTAACATCTACCCCCATCAATTCACTTATAATTTTTACAGTATCTCCTATTGAAACTTCAAAGTTGCTTCCAAAATTGAATACATCTCCAAACCCAACTTTTGATTCTAGGGCGGAAATGAATCCCCCGACAGTATCTTTCACATAATTAAAATCTCTTGTTGGAGTTAGGGATCCAAGCTTAATCACAGTTTCCCCCTTTGCCAACTGTGTGATGATTGTTGGAATAACTGCACGGGCAGATTGCCTTGGACCATATGTATTAAAGGGTCTAGCAATTATTACAGGTAATTCGAAAGATGAAAAAAATGAGACGGCTAATTGATCAGCTCCTATTTTACTGGCAGAATAAGGTGACTGGCCTTGAAGAGGATGTTCTTCAGTTATGGGAACAAATCTTGCTGTTCCATAGACTTCACTTGTAGAGGTATGAATGAATTTCTCAATACCAAGATGTCGTGCAGCCTGTAAAACATTCAAAGTACCCTTTACGTTTGTATCAATATATGTATCAGGAGAATGATAAGAATAAGGAATGGCAATTAGAGCAGCTAAGTGTAATACAGCATAACAATCTTTCATTGCAACCTGAACACCATGAGGATCACGAATATCACCTGAGAAAATTTCAACCTGTTTAAGAATTTCAGGTGCTAATTTGTCAAGCCATCCCCAGGAACTAAAAGAATTATAAAGAACAAATGCCTTAACATTATATCCTTGATGAACTAACGCTTCCACTAAATGTGAACCTATAAAACCGTCAGCACCAGTTACTAATACTTTTTTCATTTCAAAAATTGGATTTTAAATATATACTTTCAAGTACGAAAAAATAAAAAACTAGTTAAACAAATTAAGCCTTTTCTGAAGTTAATCTCCCTTATTTAAATGGGATTTAATGAAAAAAAGCCGGATTTTCAACATAATCTGCACTAGCTTTCTGATAGTCATCAAATCTACCAATATCCTGCCAATAACAATCAGTTTTGTAACAAAAAACCTTTTCCCCCAACGATTTAATTTTCAATAATAAATCGGGCATATCAAACTTTACACCAACGGGTATATGTTTAAACATTTCCGTCTTTACAATATTAATACCCATACTTACATTATATTCAAGTGTGGGTTTTTCATCAAATCCTTCAAGAAATGAATCATCATTACTTTTAACTACACCATAGTCAATAAAAACCTTTCTCACAGATACGCCGATAGAAGCTGCAGCATTATTTTTAACATGCTCATTCAGGAAATCATCAAAATCAAAATTTGTTAAAAGATCCCCATTCATAATTAAAATATTCTCTGTATGAGTCTCAATTAATCTTAATGCGCCTGCGGTTCCTAGGGGATTTTCTTCAAAAACGTATTCAATATTCAGTCCAAACTTACTTCCGTCCCCCAAGTATGATTGGAAAATTGGTGCCATATGTCCTAAACAAATGTGAATCTTAGATACTCCTTTTTTGGCTAGCTGAGAAAGCAAAACTTCAATGATTGGAGTGTCGCCAACCGGTAGTAAAGGTTTAGGTATTGTCATGGTATAAGGCTTTAACCGAGAACCTAACCCTCCTGCAAGTATGATTGCTTCCATATTATATTATTATTTTTATTATTTAAAATTCCCAAGAAAATCCAAAATAAGTGAATACAAATAAAACTGTCAAAAACATTTGTTCCAAGTGCCTGAAACGAATATAACAAAATTGTAATAGTAAAAAATAAAAGACGCCTGCTTTTTATTGATTTATACAAAGCAAGCACAAGAATTACAATAAAAAGTAATAGACCGATAATGCCAGTATCAGCTAATATTCTGGCAAAATTGGCATCTACTATCTGACCCAACCCTGAATTTGAAGCCTGCTCGCTCGCCGATAAGGAAGCACCTAAGCCGACGCCCAATGGAAACATTTTGATAATTTGAACAGCCTTAACATATCCAATGGCACGTTCAGATAACACTTCACCCGGATTTGACTCATTTGCAATTTTATCAACAGTGTAATTAAAGATTTCTGCAACTTCATCAGTTATAAGACTACTATACAATTTGACAATTACAATAATTGAAATTGACAAGATTGCAAAAAATATTAATTTTTTTATTGCAGAAGAATTAAGTAGAAAATTTATTAGAATTATAAAAACAGCTAATAATAATAATAGTATCGGACCTCTCTGTTGGGTAAAGATTACTGTAATGCCAAATGTAAAAAAGTAAAGAAATTTTATAGAGCTTCTTTTGATTAAAAAATAAGTCAGTACAAAGGAAACGGTTGCTACATTTCCAACACTTGTTGATCCTAAATATGATTGCAATCTGCCATACAATTGCCAAAGCTCTGTTAAGTTTAAATCATTAAAGAGTTTCTTTAAATAGTCCGTATAAAAATCCGGTTGAAGTAAAAAAAATAAAATACCAATAAAACACATAAAAAAATTCAAAAACAAAATCCTCTTTAATAATAATAGCACTTCATTTACATGAAGTAACTGAACTAAATAAAAAAGCAGGATAGGTAAAATGCAATGGTGAATTCCATATAAGTAATTAACTATTGAATATGAATTTCCATACTGGAAATAACAGAGAATTGTAAATAAGTAATAAATAATAGAAATAGAAATAGTGTGAAATAATACTGTCTGCTTATTTCGCATCGCGTTTGCTATAAAATTATTATTAATTAAAAAGAATATCACACCAACAGATAATATTTCAATTACAGGAAATGGCTTTAAAATGGCAAAATCAAACCTAATACTGATTAATAATATTAGATGAATGATTGCCAAATAAGAAATTAAGAATTTAAATGTTGTACTTCTTTTCTCAGTCATTAATCCACGAAAATTTTATATGTGAACAATTTGCCAACTGTTAAGAAATCATTTCGTTGATAAGATTCTTGGTATAATCATTAGATATATCACCCCAAAAATGATTGTTAAATTGCAATCTCTTTTTTCTATTATAATTTTGATTGTTTAGACACATTTCCAAACAATATATAAACTGGTCTAGTGAGTGGACTATGGATGATGCCTCACTCTTAGTTATAACTTCAAAATGTGAGAAATTGTAATATTCATTACAAGGTATTGTATTCTTGGCCCAATTTTTTTGATATGCAATATGTATTACAGGTTTATTTAACAAAAAAGCTTCCAGGGTTACACTAGAATAAATATTTATATTTATATTAGAATGGAATAACAAATCCCGATTAAAAAGAATTTCGTCGTATGTTGGAATAAAATTCTTGATTTTATTGTGCGTAAGGTTGTCAATTAAAGTAATATTAGGATGATTACTTAATTTTTTAAACGTTTCTACAGTATCCAAGGGATGGACTTTGAACAAAACATGAATTGGATATTTGTCAAATTTCCAGTTATGCAATAATTCTAAAATAATATCATCTTGAGATGAGTGTCTAACTACTGGTGCCGCAGAATAGTAAAACAAATTGCCGGAAAATGAAATATCCAGGTATTCTATAAAAGTCTGCTTTTTGATTGATGAAGGGCTATTATAAATTGTAAACTGAGGAGGGCCTACAACACGCAAATTTTCTTTTTTATAATATTGGTACAGATCAAGAACTTCATTCTGATTAATTTTGGACCATAGATAAATTAGTGAAAAATTATTATTTAAAACAACCTTAGTAGTTAAATGATCCCAGCTCATCAATAAATATCTGATTTCAGTATTTGTTTCAACTGCGCTTCCAATTAAACTTTCATCCAAAGGCGTATTCAATAAACTGACCATCAAATACTTAGGTGAATACTGGTTAAAATAACTATTAAACCGCTGATCTTTAAAAAAATTCCATTCTAGTTTATCAACTTGATTAAAAAGCCATTTAAAATTTATAAAGTACAGCAAAACCGAAATAAAGTAGTCACCAATCTTTTGATATATAGGTCTCGAAACATATTTTTTCCAGATTCTTTCAGTATGAATATTTGCTCCTTTATAAATAAAGGCTTTTTTTAACTGTCTGAAAATCCTATTAGACAGCTTTTCAGGATAAGGATCTACGAATATACATTCAAATCTCTTAAGTAAAGGGACATATTCAGATTCGAGTAAAGTAGAATTAACAAACAATACTATATCATATTTATGTGCAACTTGATCCAATACTTTTGTAACTATCAAATTTCTAATTGACCACTTTGTAGCAATTGCAATAAATATTTTTCTCTTTTCACTCATTCTGCTTACTCAGCAATTTTTTTGAGAACTTTAGCTGGGACGCCACCTATTAAAATACCTGAACCAAATGACTTAGTAACTACTGAACCAGCAGCTATAATGCAATTATCTCCAATGGTTACACCACCGAGCACAATTACTCCTGAAGCTATCCAACATCCTTTCCCTATGACAATGTCATATCCAGATTCCGGTACCTGTTTACTCCTTTCTTTTAATTGACCATTTTCAAACTCATGCCGACCTGTTAAAAACATACAATTAAAGCTAAGAATACAGTCATCACCAATTGTAATTCTACCGGATCTGGTATTGTAAAAAATATTGTTTCCATGTCCAACATTTTTACCTCTAAATAACCTATTTACTGGACCATGAATGGTTGAACGGTAAACATTCAGAAATCCCAAGCTATGAAAGAAATTAATAATTAGTCTTCTAATAAAGATTAGTGGAAATACAATTAAATACGCGCGTCTTGAAGTACGAAAATAGGAGTGATTCATTTACGAAACTTTTGTAGTGATGACTTTAATGATGTCAAAAAAAGTGAGAACTCACTTTTTTTAATTATAAAAAGCTGATAGGCAGGCAAGTCTGAATACTTCATAAACTTATAAACTACATAAAGTGTAGCTACGATATATCCAAGTGATGATGCGATTGATGCTCCAATAATACCAATTTTAGGAACTAATACTAAATCTAGACCGACAATTACAATTGCCGATAGAACAGCAGAATAACTATAAATAACTGCCTTTCCTCTTGCAATTAAGTCATTAACAAAAATCTTCCACAGAGAAAAGCAAAAAGTACCTGGCAAGAGAAATCTGACACAGATATTGGCATCAATAAAATCATTCCCAAATAACAACCCTAGAAAAAATTCATTAAACACAAATACAAATAAACATACAAATAGCATTGGTAATAGAATCATCCTACTCACTTTAGCTGTGATTTCATAACTCTTTTTCATATTCTTTTCTGAAATAGTTGGCAAAAGTACAAACCCGATTGCATCAGGTATTTTCCAAACCAGTTCAGAAAACGTTACAGCTACTGCATATAATCCTAATTCCTTTATGGGAAGAAAATAGGCAATTATCAAAACATCTATACGGTATGATAGCTGTTTGAAAATATTTCCAAAGTGAGATTTTATGCCATAATTAAATAAATCTTTGAGCGTTTTAATGCAAAAAAAACTATGCGACAGAAAATAATCTACGCCTATATTTCTTATGCTTAATAATATTACAAGCAAATAAGAGAGCACACTGGCAAGTAGAAAATAAGGCAACCCATTATCTCCCCAAAAATAGGTTACGACTAATGATAGAATTAATGTAAAAAATGCCTGAAGAGTATAAATTGAATTTCTGGTATGAATTTTCTTTAACCCTTGCAGTGAACCAAAAAGTACATCCGAAATAAAAAAAAGGGGAATTAATGTACTTGATATGATAAGATACTCAAACTTTATATTCTCAAGCGTTTGAAACGTAAACAATTTAATGCCGATTAAAGTTAACAGCATTAAAAGCAAGCCGGAAATTATGGAAATAAAAAAGCTAGTATATATTACCTTGTTTTTGTCAGAAACATTGATATTATAAACTATAGAATGTGCAAAACCAAAGCGTCCTAATGTTACAATAATAGAAGGTAGTGTTGTTAGGAGTGTAAATACACCACGCAATTCCACCCCCAATACACGAGAAATCAAAATAGTGGTTAGAAAGCCTATTATTGATACAAAAAAAGAGGATTGTAATGTATTAGATATCTGGCTCTTAAACGACTTGACTTCAGTCATATTTAGACTTTATGTCTTCCGCAATAGATTCACCATTCAATTTATGAAATGCAAAGACTTCATCAACTTTCCCACAAGCAGGTATTCCACTTACCGCTTTATGATAAAAATTTCTTTCTCCAGCAAGCCCATGTTTGGCCAACTGATAAATTAGAAATGTTCCGAAAGAATTGGCATAGTCATGATTCTCAACTACAAAAACATCTTTGAAATTTTGAATCAACGGCTTTATCCATTCAATAGATAAAGAATTGAGCCAAGGCATCACCACAACTGTAAATCTCAGATTGTGTTTTAGTAAAATTGCTGTTGCTTTTAGAACTTCAACTGTCAATAAAGGGCTTGTTACAAATATTATTCCATTGCTGCCTTCCTGAATAATATTACCCTCGCCAAAAATAGGGAGTGAGATATCATTAATTACTTCATTATGTTCAACTGGAACACTCGTAAGGCGTATATATGAAGAGTGTCTGTTTTCTGAATTAACTGCCCATTGTAAGGCTTCTTCAACCTGACGCTCACTTACAGGTTCAATGCACGTAATATTAAAAATTGAGCTCATGAATGAAACATCATGAATTGATTGATGTGAGTGCCCTGGACCAGCAGGTACAAGACCAGCCAGTGATCCCACATAAATTATCTTAGAATGTTCCGTACTATTATTATAAATCTGCTCAATAGGTCTTGTTGTTAAAAAACAAGAAAAAGAGTGAACAACAGGCAATAGGTTATTTAAAGCAATAGTTCCAGCTCTTGAAACCATATCTTGTTCCGCAATTCCACATTCAATAAACCTTTCTGGAAATTCCTTTTTAAAAGGTAGTAAGCCTGTATCAAGAACTAAATCAGCATCCAAGGCTACAATTTCTGAGTTAAACCTTGCTTGATGTAATAAAGCATTTGAATAGGCCTGAACTAATAATTTTGGCTTGTTATCTGGTTGACTGATTGCTGGTCTGCTAACATTCTCTAATAATAGAAGTTCGAAATTTTCAGCCTGCAGCAAGCTGTTTGTACTATTTATTAATTCTTGTATTGCCCTTTTGTAAATATCTTCAGTTGGTGCTCCACTATGGAATTTATACAATTCAACATCTGAATCAATTGCAGTATGTTCCATAAAT
>Ga0164293_10006014_pt1 | contig 10321 bp, 8 predicted proteins | sample GEODES118metaG_FD_111487 | JGI IMG/M metagenome (GOLD analysis project Ga0164293, IMG submission 111487) | Eutrophic lake water microbial communities from Lake Mendota, Wisconsin, USA - GEODES118 metaG | ecosystem: Environmental > Aquatic > Freshwater > Lake | place: USA: Lake Mendota, Wisconsin...
ATACGGGCGATGCGGCTGCTCGTCGAACGGGGCCGGCTCGACGTTGTGCGGCGGGGCGGTTTGGGGCGTGGCGTGTCGACTTACCGTGTGAAGTAGGGTGGCGTGGGTGCGACGTTGCTCGGTGGCATTTCACTACGTTTCTCGGTGGCGTGGGTGCGACCTATCCCATAAGGAACAAATGCCGTGTGCGTCATGCACTCACGAACTCGACGAAAGAAAGACGTTGCACCGGGCCGACAAGGTATGTAAGTTATCCTACATGTCACGAAAGACGACCGGCACTATGACCGAACTTTTGCGGGCGGCACTTCTCGAAGCCCCGTCGCTCAACGCCATTCAAAAGGCGACGGGCGTGACTCGGCAAACGCTGGCGTCATTCATGCGGGGCGAACAGGTTTCGATTCACCTAGCGTCGGCCGACGCACTCGCCGACTACTTCGGCATTGTGTGCACCATGCCGCCGAAGCCGAAGCGTAAAGGGGGCTAACTCATGGGCACCGTGTTCAAGCCGTTCGTCACCCGGCCGCTGCCCGACGGGGCACAACTCGTCACCCGGGCCGGCAAGCGTGTTGCCGTGTGGACTGACGCCAGCGGCAAGAAACGCCAAGCCTCGGCGACGGCCGGCGACAAGCCCCGTATTCAAGTACGGGGCGGCACCTACACGGCCCAGTTCAAAGACGGGGCCGGCGTCGTGCGTCGCGTGCCGACGGGTTGCAAGTCGCTCGACGCTGCCCGGGCCGTGCTTGCCGACCTTGAACGCCGTGCCGAGCACGTCAAAGCCGGCATCATCACACAAGCCGAAGTGAACGTCGCCGAGCATGCCGACGCACCCGTCGTCGCGCACGTCGACGCCTACCTTGACGAACTGGCCCACAAGCGGGGCAAGGGTGTCCGCCGCACCGTCAACGCCGAGCATTTGGCGAACGTGCGGCGCTCGCTGCGGCAAGCCGTCGATGAGTGCGGCTTTCGCCGGCTGCGAGACTTGAACCGGGCGGCTGTCGACCGGTGGGTGTCGCGGCTGCTCGCACTGCCCGACGCCCCCGTCGTCGATGCCGCTGGCAGCGTGACGACGCCCGCCCGCATGGCTGCCCGCACCGTCAACGTGCGGCTTTGCTCGCTCACGGCTTGGGGCAACTGGCTCGTCGAGTCGGGCCGGCTCGTCGCCAACCCCTTCGCCCGGCTGCGGAAACTCGACGAAGCCGATGACACCCGCCGCCAGCGTCGAGCACTCACGGCCGACGAACTGCGGCGGTTGCTTACGGTGGCGCGGCTGCGGCCCGTTGCCGAGTTTGGGAGGGCTACGCTGCGGATTCTCGACGACACCCGCCCGGCGAAGTCTCGGGCGACGTGGAAGCGGGCCGAACTGACGTTCGACACGATTGTCGATGCCGCCGACCGGGGCCGGGGGCGGCTGCGGCCTGACGAAGTCGAGCGGCGCGAGCAAGCCGGCCGGGAACGGGCGTTGCTCTACGCCGTGCTCGTCTCGACCGGGCTGCGGAAGGGTGAACTTGCCGCACTCACCGTTGGCGACGTGCTGCTCGACGACCCGCAGCCCGTCATCGTGCTACCCGGGGCTGACGCCAAAAACGGGCAACGGGCGACGCTGCCGCTGCGGGCTGACGTAGCCGCCGAACTACGGGCGTGGGTGGCTGACAAAGCCGAAGCGGTGTGCCGGCAGCGTGTCGGAGTCGCCGGCGTCACGCTGCCCCAGGCCGACGTGCCGCTATTCGACGTGCCGACGGGCTTGGTGCGGATTCTCGACCGTGACCTACACGCCGCCGGCATCCCCAAGCGTGACGACCGTGGCCGCACCGTCGACGTGCACGCACTGCGGCACACCTTCGCTTCTCACCTTGTCGCCGCGGGCGTCGCCCCTCGAACAGCCCAAGCCGCACTACGGCACTCGTCACTCGAACTCACCATGCAGCACTACACCGACCCCCGGCTGCTCGACGTGGCGGGGGCACTCGCCGCCCTGCCGGCCCTGCCGACGGCCGGCACGATGCCGGAAGCGGCTCGGGCGACGGGCACCGACGACGCCGTTGCACTAGGCGTTGCACTAAACCCAAGCCGCACCCGTCAAAACATGTCCGTCGTCGACCATAGTGCAAAGACGCGACGACTGCCGGCGGTGACACCGAACACCGAAGAAACGCGGGTGTCACTACAAAATCCGAATAGCGGCGACCGGACTCGAACCGGTGACACCCGGCTTATGAAGCCGGTGCTCTAACCAACTGAGCTACGCCGCCCTGATGCCAGGAATATACCCCGCAGACCAGACCGCGTCAGGGGGTTCGGAAAGTTCGCGATCGTCGCAGGAAACCTGCTCGCGGTCACGACGTTGGTGACTCATGGAACGCGGCGGTGAGCGATTCTGCCGACAGCGTCATCGCGCGGGCGAACCCGGCCACGAACCGGGCCGACGTTGGTTCGATCGCCACGATCGAAAAGTCCCCGAGTTGAAACAGATCGGCAGCCTCGGGGAACTTTCCGAGGTAGGCGGCCTTGAGCATCGCGTGCTCCGGATCGTCCTTCGCGATGAACTCCGCCTGCCCCGAGATCGATACCCGCGGCAGCGCCTGCGGCGGCACCTCGTCCGTCTCCGGGGCCATCATCATCAGGCAGACGTCGGGGCTCGACCGCATGTCGCGGGTGTGGGTGGCAAGGCCGCTCACGTGCACGATCAACTGGAGCCGGCCGCCGACCGTCGTGGCGGCGAAGGGCACCATCGAGGCGAACGGCCGGCCGTCATGGAGCGTGGCCAAGCAGGCGACGCCGCGGCCGAGCAGCAGCGCCCGCAGAAGTGTCGTGAGCGACGGGTCGAGGTTCATCGGGGTTCTCGATGTCGTGGTGTGGATGAGGCCCTGCCGGAAGTCGTTCAGCCCTCGTCAGCGAGCGGTCGCCAACTCTCGGCACAGGGCGTCGGCACGGTGATCCAGGGCGACCGTGGCGATCGTGAATGATACCCGGAGAGTCGTTAGTTGGTCCGGCTCGTCGCCAGCAGGATCACGGCTCGCTTGCCGTCGGTGAAAAACGGATCGCCGGTGAGGTTGCGCCGCGGGGCATCGGGGGTGCACGTCCCAACGCCCCCCACGTAGCCGGCCGCCTTCACACGGCCCGCGGCCACGAGGTCCTCGATGACGTAGTCTCGCGACTCGTCCACGTCGGGGTCGATCCGGTGCGTGGTCAGGTTCCAGGCCTTCGTCGTGAACCGCACGCCGATGTCGCGGCTCACCTGACCCACCCACACCGGCTGCCCCTCGAACGACAGCGGCGTGAGCCAGAGTCGCAGGTGGATCCGCTCGTTGATCGAGTGCCGCGTTCGCTGCAGGGCGATGTCTTGCACGCGGCCGAAGAGGTGCAGGGCGCTCACTGGCGAGTAGCGGTAGCTCGATCCAAGCAGGAATGCCTTCACGGTTTTCCAGCAGGTTTTCAGCGAGATCGTCTCGCTCTCGTCCCATCTCGCGGCGAAGGCACCGAGGAGCGTTTCGAACGTGCCGACGACCACGAGGTTTGCCGGATCGCCCGTCTTCGTGCCGCAGGCGTTGGTGGTGGCCGCTGGCATGGCCTCAAGCCGGGGCACGAGATCGTCGGGCGTGCACGGCTCCACGGAGGCTGGCGGGCGGATGGCGGCGAAGTCGCGGTCAAGATAGTCGGCGGCGATGCCGGGCACCGGCATCATGAACACCAGGTCGACGGGCGGCGCGTTGTCGCCGCTGCCCGGATGCAGCAGTCGGCCGATGCTCTGCCGCAGCGGCTCGAGCGGGGTGAGCCGAACGTGCACGACCTTCGTGCCCAGATCGACCGTCGTGAACACGAAGCCCTCGACCGTCTCTCCCGTTACGATCGGTCGCAGCCGGAAGCCGTGGCGGTGGAAGACCTTGTCCATGCGGCCGTTTGCCCACCAGGCCGTGAGCAGCTTCAGCGGCACGAGAAGCAGCAGCGGGTAGAAGAGCCAACTCATCGCGCCAAACGCGGAGAGCCGCTTCGTGATCGAGAAGTGGTTGACGCCCGCGGCCTCGAGGGGCGTAAAGTACTTCGGGTCGATCGTCACCGTCTGGAGACGGAGGCTGCCGGGCGACCGATTCTCGATCCGCAGCCACACCGGCTGGATGCCCCGCTTGGCCACATCGACACCAAACAGGCGTCGGCTCTCGGCGGCGGAGGGCACCGCCACCGTGATCCGCGCTCGTGGCTCTTCCTGAGTCACGGCGCGGTCACGGTATGCGGCGTAGCCCTCGTCGGGCAGATACTGCGTGATCAGTAGACGCCAGAGCCGCCCCCAGAGCGGCACAACGCTCACGTTACTCGGCCATCTCGCACGAGGCGTGGACGATGGCGTCGATCTTCTCGTCGGAGAGGCTGCCGGCAGAGAAGGCATGATTGGCCTTCACGGTGCCTTCCTTGTAGCAGACCACGGTGAGGTCGGCGTCGGGGGCGATCTTGAGATTCTCAGGGCCGTCCTTCGCCTGCGTGGGAACGACGAATGCCACTCGCGTGATGCCATGCTTGGCCACGAAGTCGGCGGCGGCCTTCTTCAGGGCCTCCTCGTCGGTGCCGATCATGTTGACGAAAGCCGTCAGCTTGGCGTCCTGATGCTCCTCGATCTCCTCCTCGAGTTCCTTGACGAACTTTGCCAGTTTCTCGTCAGCCGAGCGGGCGAACACCATCACCACTGGCCGCGAACCCATTTTGCAGCGGTAGCAGAGGGTCTTGCCGTCGGTGACGCCGTCTTCGGCGTTGCCGGCCACCTTGGTCACCGTGAAGGCCCCCACCATCTCGCCCACCTGCGGGCCGCTCGTCACCTCGGCTGAGGCCACCGCGGCTACCGTCATCACCATCGCCATCGCCAGTGCAAGTGCACGCATCGTTCACCACTCCTTTATGAGTATCACCGGCCGGAGGCCAAACGGCCCACGGCGTTCTTGCAACATCGATGCTACCGCAGATACGATGCTGAATGCAATTATTTGCCGCATGCGGGGGCTACGGCTTCGGCGTGCAGGCTTCACCGTACTCTCTGCCCTCATCTTTGCTTTCGGGAGCATTCGCCATGGCCACCGTCACCGCCCCCCGCCGCGCTGCGGCGCCGCAGATCCGCCAGACGCAGCTTTTCATCGACGGCCAGTGGGTGCCGGCGAAGAGTGGCAAGACGTTCGAGACGATCAATCCGGCCACCGAAGAGGTGATCGCGCAGGTCGCTGAAGGCGATGCCGCCGACGTCGAACTCGCAGTCCGCGCCGCCCGCAAGGCGTTTGACGAGGGGCCGTGGCCGCGGATGGACGCCCGCGAGCGGGGCCGAATCATGATGCGGCTGTGCGACTTGATCGAGGCGGAGATCGACGAACTGGCTGCGCTCGAGTCGCTCGACAACGGCAAGCCTGTGAGCGACGCCCGCACGGGCGACATCCCTCTCGCGGTCGACGCCCTCCGCTACTACGCCGGCTGGGCCGACAAGATTCACGGCCAGACGATTCCGGTGAACGGCAACTACTTCTGCTACACCCGCCGCGAACCGGTGGGCGTGGCCGGCCAGATCATTCCGTGGAACTTCCCGATTCTGATGGTGGCGTGGAAGTGGGGCCCGGCGCTCGCGGCCGGCTGCACGATCGTGATGAAGCCCGCGGAGCAGACGCCACTGACGGCCCTGCGGATGGCCCGACTCGCCCAGAAGGCGGGCGTGCCTGACGGCGTGATCAACGTCGTGCCGGGCTTCGGCCCCACGGCCGGCGCCGCGATCGTGAAGCACCCTGGCATCGACAAGGTGGCCTTCACCGGCTCCGGTGAGACGGCGCAGATCATCATGCGGCAGGCGGCCGACCAGCTGAAGCGGCTGACGTTCGAACTCGGCGGCAAGAGCCCCAACATCGTGTTTGCGGATGCCGATCTCGCCGCCGCGGCGGCTGGTGCCCACGTCGGCATCTACCTCAACCAGGGGCAGTGCTGCTGTGCCGGCTCGCGGCTCTTCGTCGAGGACAAAATCCACGGGGAGTTTGTGGAACGGGTGGTCGAGCAGAGCAAGAAGCGGCGCGTGGGCGACCCGTTCGATCCGGGGACTCAGCAGGGGCCGCAGGTGGATAGGGCGCAGTTCGACAAAATCATGGGCTACATCGAGTCGGGCAAGGCGGAGGGCGCGACCTGCGCCGCCGGTGGCCGGCGGGTGGGCGATCGCGGCTTCTTCATCGAGCCGACCGTGTTCACGAACGTGAAAGACGAGATGAAGATCGCCCGTGAGGAGATCTTCGGACCGGTGCTCTCGGTGCTGAAGTTCTCCGACATGGAAGAACTGATTCACCGTGCCAACGCCACCACCTTCGGACTCGCCGCCGCGGTCTGGACTCGCGACATCGCCCGGGCTCATGAGGTGGCCAAGCGGCTTCGAGCCGGCACCGTGTGGGTCAACTGCTACGACGTGTTTGACGCGGCGGCGCCGTTCGGCGGCTTCAAGCAGTCGGGCTTCGGCCGCGAACTCGGCGAACGGGGCCTCGATTCCTATCTCGAGACGAAGACGGTGACGGTCAGCCTTGATCCCCCGGGGGCCTGACGCGGAACCCTTGCCTTCTTTGGAGACCCCACGTGCGAAACATGAGAACGGCCGTCGCCTGCGGCCTCGTCTTCCTGCTCGGGCTCGCGGCCGCTGCCCAGGCCGAGCAGCCGTGGCGGCCGCTCTTCAACGGCCGTGACCTCGACGGTTGGACCCCGAAGATCCGCGGCGAGAAGTTCGGCGACAACTACGGCGACACGTTCCGCGTCGAGGACGGCGTGCTGAAGGTCGTCTACGACCCCGCGAAGTATCCGACGTTTGGCAACAAATATGGGCATCTTTTTTACAAGGAGCCCTTCTCCCGGTATCGGCTGCGGATCGAGTATCGGTTCACGGGCGAGCAGTGCGCGGGAGGCGAGGACTGGGCACTTCGCAACTCGGGTGTGATGATCCATGGCGAGGATCCGGCGGCCATGCCCATCGACAAGGACTTTCCCGCGTCGATCGAGGTGCAGTTTCTCGGCGGTGCTGCCACTGGGGAGCGGACGACCGCCAATCTCTGCACGCCGGGCACCCACGTGGTGATGGACGGCAAGCTGTTCACGCCGCACTGCACGAGCTCAAAGTCGAAGACCTACCGCGGTGATCAGTGGGTGACGGTCGAGATCGAGGTGGACGGCAACACGAAGATTCGCCACATCATCGACGGCGAGACGGTGCTGGAATACGAGCAGCCGCAGTTGGACCCGAAGGACGCGCGTGCCAAGGAATCGCTCGCCGCGAAGGGCGGAGACAAGCAACTCTCTGGCGGCACGATTTCGCTGCAGTCGGAAAGCCACCCCGTTGAGTTCCGGAAGGTCGAGATCCAACTGCTCGACCCGCCCGCTGCCGCCGGCAACTGACCGACTTCGCTGCCGCGACCGGCATCACAGGAGCCATACGATGGGGAGGCTCTTTCGCCGGGTGACCACCGGCGGCGGCTTTCGCGCGGTGATGTACACGCTGAAGAAGTCCCGCGACGCCGGTGGGTTCTTCGCCTTCTGGAAGGCGATGCGGTCGAAGAACGCCTGCAAGACCTGCGCCCTCGGCATGGGCGGCCAGGCCGGCGGCATGGTCAACGAGGCGGGCCACTTTCCCGAGGTCTGCAAGAAGTCGTTTCAGGCGATGGTGGCCGACATGCAGGGGGGCGTGAAGCCCTCGTTTTTCGAGACGTATTCCCTGCCGCAGCTGCGGGCGTTTTCGCCGCACCAGATGGAGCACGCCGGCCGGCTCGTGCAGCCGATGATCCTGGAGAAGGGCTCCCAGCACTACCGGCCGATCGACTGGGCCGAGGCGATGGCGCGGATCGCTGCGAAGCTCAAGGCGACGAAGCCTGCGGAGTCGTTCTTCTACTTCAGTGGCCGCTCGAGCAACGAGGCCGGCTTCCTGCTCCAGCTTCTCGCCCGGCTCTACGGCACCAACCACGTCAACAACTGCTCCTACTACTGCCACCAGGCCAGCGGCGTGGGGCTCACGAGCGTGATCGGCACGAGCGCCGGCACGATCGCGCTCGACGACATGGAGAACGCCGACTGTGTGTTCCTGATCGGCGGCAATCCGGCGAGCAACCACCCGCGGATGATGCGGACGCTGATGATGGTTCGCCGCCGCGGCGGGAAGGTGATCGTGGTTAACCCGATCGTCGAGACTGGCCTCGTCAACTTCTCGGTGCCGAGCGACCCGTGGGCACTCGTCTTCGGGGCCGAAATCGCCAGCAGCTATGTGCAGCCACACGTGGGCGGCGATCTAACGCTCGTCTACGGCCTGATGAAGCGGCTCCGCGAACTCCACGCGGAGCGGCCTCGCGCCGACGACCCGATCGTGGACGAGGCCTTTCTTACCGCCCACTGCCGCGGCTGGCCAGAACTGGCCGCCCGGCTCGACGCCCTCTCCTGGGACGAGATCGTGGTGAAGTCGGGCGTTGCGAAGGGCGAAATCGATTCGATGGCCGAGCAGTACGCGGCGAGCAAGCGGGCCGTGTTTGCCTGGACGATGGGCATCACCCATCACCTCCATGGCGCGGCGACGGTGCAGGCGATCGCCGCCCTGGCGCTGATGCGGCGGATGGTGGGCCGGCCTGGCGCCGGTCTGCAGCCGATCCGTGGCCACTCCAACATCCAGGGAATGGGCACGGTGGGCGTCACACCCACGCTGAAGCAAGCGATCTTCGACCGGCTCCAGAAGCACTACGGCGTGACGCTGCCCACGATGAAGGGCTACGACACGCTCGAATGCCTCGACGCCGCCGACCGCGGCGAGATGCGGTTTGCCGTCTGCCTCGGCGGCAACCTCTACGGTTCAAGCCCCGACGCCACCTACGCCCGCCGGTCGATGGGGAAGATCGACACGGTCGTCTACCTGAGCACGTCGCTCAACACCGGCCACGCCTGGGGCACCGGCGGCGAAGAGACCATCATTCTGCCGGTGCTCGCGCGGGACGAGGAGCCGGAGCCCTCCACGCAGGAGAGCATGTTCAGCTACATCCGGCTCTCCGACGGCGGCACGCCCCGTCATGTGGGGCCGCGGGCGGAGGTGGAGATTATCGCCGACCTCGCGACGCGGGTGCTCGGCGAGAGCGGCCCGGTGAACTGGCGCGACATGAGCCACACCCGCACGATTCGCACGGCGATTGCGGCGATTGTGCCGGGCCTCGAGCAGATTGCGGAGATCGACCGCACCAAGAAGGAGTTTTCCATCCCCGGGCGGGCGATCGACCGGCCGGCGTTTCCCACCGCCGACGGCAAGGCGGCCCTTGTCGTGCATGACCTGCCGCCCGCGCCGGAGGGGCTCACGCTGATGACGATCCGCAGCGAGGGGCAGTTCAACACCGTCGTCTACGAGGAGGAAGACCTCTACCGCAACCAGACGCGGCGGGACATCGTGCTCATCCATCCCGACGACGTGCGGCAGCACGGCCTCACCGACGGCGGTCGCTGCCGGATCGCCAGCGCGGCCGGCGAGATGCGAGGGCAGATCGTGGCGGCGTTTGACCAGATCCGCCCGGGCTGCGTGGCGATGTATTACCCCGAGAGCAACGTGCTCGTGCCGAAGGCGGCCGACCCGCTCTCGCGAACGCCCGCCTACAAGAGCGTGGCCGTCACGATCGCCGCCGACGATGCGACGGTGCCGCCGCCCCGGCTCGTGCCCGAACTCGTCGGCGCCGGCACGCCCCGCGACAAGATGAATCAGTGCGGGTGAGCCGCTCGGGGCTGCGCACGCCCTCTCGCCGGACGTTCGCTGCGGGCAAACCACGCTGAACGCGGCGTCTGTTGGTGGTTCACCCCACGCCTCACGGCGTTGGGCTTGGACAAACGGCCACGCAAGGCTTAAAGAGAATCCGTACAAGCCGACCGGCCGTGAGGCCGCGGGCGAACTGTTTCCGTACTGCGCTACTCGAACAGCGACAACTGGTCGCGCTGCGGGGGCTTGCGGCGGGGCTTTGCCTGCGGCGCGGCCGCGTCGGACTCAAACCCGATGAGCAGGTCGCGAGCGCGGTCGATCACCTCCGTCGGCACGCCCGCCAGCCGGGCCACGTGCACGCCCCAGCTCTTGTCGGCTGCGCCAGGCACCACCTGGTGTAGAAACACAAGCTGCTCGTGGTGCTGCTTGACGAGCACCTGCACGTTTGCCACGCCCGGCAGCCGCTCGAGCGCGGCGAGCTGCAGGTAGTGCGTCGCGAACAGCGTGCGGCAGCCGACCGCTGATTGGAGGTGCTCCACCACCGCCTGCGCGATCGCGAGGCCATCAAACGTGCTCGTGCCTCGGCCCACTTCGTCGAGGATCACGAGGCTCCTC
>Ga0164293_10006015_pt1 | contig 10320 bp, 16 predicted proteins | sample GEODES118metaG_FD_111487 | JGI IMG/M metagenome (GOLD analysis project Ga0164293, IMG submission 111487) | Eutrophic lake water microbial communities from Lake Mendota, Wisconsin, USA - GEODES118 metaG | ecosystem: Environmental > Aquatic > Freshwater > Lake | place: USA: Lake Mendota...
ATTCCACTGACCAAACACAAGTTCCATAAACTCTTTCTTATCGTTTTCCTCATAAACCATTTTTTTCTTTAATGTTCCGTCCTCTTGTTCAATTTCGGTTGGAACTCCTTCCCACTGTGGTTGACCTTTGATTTTTTTAATGTGTTGTTTTTTGTATGCTAATATAACACATTCTTTTGGATTATAGATGTAAGGACTCGAAGGGCTCATCCAAGAACCCCAAGCTGTTGTCTTACTTCTATGTGGTGATTGTTCTTCTAAATCCACAATACCAAAGAACCCAAATCCAATTTGTTTCATGATCTGCCACATCTCCGATACGAAGAAAATACGACCACCTTTTTTCTGTCTGTTAATCTCATAAGGAATGTTAAGTGCAATCCTCCCATCATCCTTTAATAATCTATACGCTTCACTTAACCAATTTTTGGCAAACTCCACATACTCGTTGAACTCAACGTCATCTTCGTGAACATCGTAAGCAATCCCAACTCCGTAGGGTGGAGACGTTACGATTAAATCCACAGATCCTTCAGGTAATGTTTTCATTACCTCAACACAATCTCCGTTAATAATTTTTCCTGTTTCTATCATCTTCTTATTTTATACTCTCTAATAAATCCCAAACTTCATTTGAAAACTCTTCATAAAGGTCTCCATCCTCATCATCTGATAAATCAACAATTTCTTCATCTAAACAAAAATCCACAATTATTTCGTGTATTTCACCTAGTGTTTGTTCATCGTTTTTTAACCCCTCGTATTGATTTAGGATCTGATTTTTTTGTTCTTCTGTTAATTTCATTTTAATAATTTTTAGGCCAACCCAATCTTCGACTTTCTTGGGCTTTAAGTTCTCCCTTCATTTGTTCCCACCTACCTTTTGATGTTGGTTTTAATGATTCAGGAATTTCATCCCATTCACGGTTCATTTTAACCTCAATCTCCAAGTGAGCCAATCTTTCTTCTAATTGTCTTTCTCGTTTGTCCATATTTCATTTTTAAATTCCTGCTGTTAAATGATAATAGTATCCTTTACTGGATGTATCACCAAATGATTTATATAAATTATATTCATTTTCGTCGTATAAGATTCCACTTACAACTTCAACACGACAACCAATGTCATCCACTTTGAATCTTAATTTATCAATGTTAAATTCCTCCTCTAATGGTATGTCATAAACAAGGTGTTCTCCCTTGCAATAGTCTTCTATAATAAGATAAGCGACCTCACCACAATATTGTTCTTCATAATCACTTCTATCACTATCAAGATCCTCACTCTCATAAACAACATTACCTTCCTCATCCTTAACTCTCACAAAGAATGCATCAGGATATGGTCCCATAATAGATTCGTTAGGTGAATCAAAAAAAGTATCAACACCTAATATCTCACATATTTGATCGTGATCTAACTCATCCTGTTCAACCCCACCGTCTCGTAGAGTTTCATATTGTTCCGTGTTTAATTGGAAGGGGTAAACCTCAGCTCCTTTACCTCCTATTGTAATTTTATAGTATTTCATTTTGCAATATAATTTACGATTAAACTAGTAACTAACACTATTAATAACACTGATCCGAACCAAGCAAGTAATTTAATTGACATATAGGTTCGTTCAATATGTTCTTTTGACCTACCTTGATTTTCATCTGGATTCCATTCTTCTTCCATAATTAAATTATTTTAGTGATTAATTGTGCCAACTTATATCCCGTAAATGCCCCAATCGCTGCGGAGCCAGGAAGAACAATAAACTTACCCAACATGGTTTCGTATTTCTTCCTGTTAACAATATACGAGATTAAAATGTAATAAACAATATAGTTAATCAAAACTAAAAAGTCCAGTTCTTTTGCTGCAAATACAACAATAGAGTTCCCCAAAAACCCCCACATAAAGTTAATGAGGGTTTCACGGATCAATTCATTTGGTGTTGTGATCGCATCTAATACTATTATCTCAGTATCAAGACCTGTCTTTTTCGATTGTTTTGATGTGGTGTTCGAGGTACCAGAGGGCTTTTCTGAGATCCTCGAGTTCCTTGTCTTTTCCTTTTTTTCCTGCACGACTTATATATTTTACTGTGTTTCCTAAACTAAAACCTAATTCCCAAGCATCAATTACTTTGATTGCTTCGTAAGGGTTATTTTCTCCACCATAATGTTGGGGGTGATTAACTTGTTCTACTTTTGGTGTGGGACACTGACAAGGTCCTGTTCCACCACATACACATTCTTTATCCATTGGTTGAATAATTTTTAGCATTCATTAATGCGTTTTTTAATGCTTCGGGTATTGTACCCGTATTACTTGTATTGATATTTTCAGGTTGTGTTCCTGGTTTTATATTAGTTTTAGATTCCATAATTTCATTATCTAACTCGTAATCATCATCATCCCGATATTCTTTCAATAATTCTTCATCAGACATTGTTCCGTATTTTCCGGTGAGACCATCCATATCAACAAATGAGGTCATCATAGTTTTTGTATCATAAAGAAGTTGAGCAACGTATAGTGAGTTAACCATTTCACGAATAATCTTGTATGGATCCGCATTTGATCCAGGTCTACGATCTTCAACATATCCTTTCCATTCTTTTGCAGTATCCTGAGGAACTCTAATTGATGCTCCACGATCAGACACACCCCAACTGAATTTATCAATTGCTTGAGTTTCGTATTCACCAGTCAAACGTAGATTATTATTTGACCCGTAAGCTTTGATGTGGTCTTCATGTCTTGATTCAAATGCATTGAATAATGCCATGAAATATTCTTCGTTACCATCAAGTCTCATCGTATCTGTTGAGAAGTTTGTGTGAAGACCTGACCCATTCCATTCTCCGTGTGTGATTGGTTTTGGGTGAAGTTCAATATGGTAACCATATTTTTCGGCAATCTTGAATAAGAAGTATCTTGTCATCCAAAGATCGTCACCCCCTTTTAATTTACCTTGAGAGAACACTTGGTATTCCCATTGACCTAAAGCAACCTCAGCATTTGTCCCTGTGATATCAATTCCATAATTTAAACACATATTCAAATGTTCTTCAACAAATGGACGACCAACAACATTATGGCCTACACCACAATAGTATTCACCTTGACCTTTAAGAATGTTTCTTTTGTGACCCAAAATGTTTCCATTAACTTCTTCACGAATAAAATATTCTTGTTCAAAACCAAACCAAAGGTCGTCAAAACCTTCACCGATCTCCGATCTTTTATTTGATTGGTGAGGTGTTCCATCTGGATTCAACACTTCACATAAAACATACACAGGATCATTACCATTCAAAAAATTAGGTGGGGCGTAATGTCTAACAGGTTTTAGTAAACGATCAGAGTTTCCTGTTTCTGCTTGATTTGTTGATGAACCATCAAAGTTCCACATAGGAAAATTTCCATCAAGAAACGCATTCTTAACAGATTCATAATCAACAATCTTAACTTTACTTCTTAGGTTAGGTTCAGGTTTATATCCGTCTAACCAAACATATTCCAATTTAATCTTCATTTCATTTTATTTATTATATTTATTATTTCTTCTTTGGTAAAACCTTCACTATACATCCTATAAACTTTGCGTGAAAAATCGTCGGTGCAGATAACCGCATCGGAGTTTAAATAGGTGAAAAGATTATTGAGATTACGTAAAATGTTTTCTTTCTTAAGTATTCTCTTGTTAAAACTCATCTTATTCTATTTCTTGGTTTTCTGTTTGAATTTTTGTTTGTGAGATAAGTCCGGCAATTCTACGTTTGAATAAGGGTAAAAGGGTTTCGTCTATTGGAAAAATTCCGTTTGATGACATCTGAAACACCGGACCCATTCGCTTGTCCTTACTTTCATACGTAGAAAATGTAGTAATAACTTTTGGGATCGTCAACTCACCTAAGTCATCAGAATAAATTAAATTTATATTCGTCATTCGTTGGGGGTTGGCTTTTGTTTCTTTTTTGATTAGATATTCCCAAACATGAGTTTTTTTGTTATCCGTTTCGGTATAAAAGAAATAACCTTTTGGGTGAAGAATGTTCTTCTTATTTCTTTTAAGTTTCATATCCAAAGAATCGAATACAATCGTCCATACTGATTTTGCAACGTTGAAGTATTCCATTATTCTTGGTGCTGAGAATGATAGGATATCTCTGAACTCCATCATTTCTTCTGTGGTCATTTCCGGTAATGGTTTAACCTTAAGGTCTTTGACCATAATTTCATCGTCAATATTGTTTAACTTTTTATCAGTATAAACAATCTTTTTGTCCCTCATAAGAGCTTGGACATTCATTAAATGTAATGATAATTCTATGAACCCTGGATATAATTCTAAACGATCCAGTTTGTCACCCATTTTTTGAAAATAAGAAAGTAATTTGTATTCTTTATATTCTCTATCAATAGGTTTTTCAAACATCCAATCGGTGTTCATTAAAAATTCTATTTTCTTTTTCTTCGCCATCGTATAATTGAAAAGTAGGGCAAAGGTGTTAACAAATAAAGTTTTAGTCCAATGGAATTATAAAATACCACGTATCGTTTACACTTGCTTCAAATGCATCTTCACCGCTTGACGCCAATAACGGACCGTACCCATCGCTATTCACCACCGTTTCTGTAACCTGTCCTAAATCAACAAAATCCATTATGAATTTTTTATCAAAACCATAATGATCAATAAAACCCGTTATATCATTATCGTATTCATCGGCATCTGATCTAGCCCTGTCCATCATATTATCTTCATCATAATCACCTTCAGGTTCACTTTCAATTTCGGCTATAATATTATTTAATCCGTAAATTTTAGTTTTGATCTTATTTTTATCTTCATCTGATAAATTGGGGTCTTCTAATTTTTTGGTTAAATTAGCGATGGTATTATTCATTTGGTTAACCTGTTGTTCTTGCTCACCAGATAATGATTTTTCAACACCATAACCTTCTGGGTCTTCACTAATTGATTCATAATAAAAATCAATTAACCATTCTTCCCACTTTTCACTATCAACACTATCTTCCCAAACCCAAGATGAGAATGCATCCATCCCAACATCATTAACCAGATTCTCAACATATCTTAATGCCGCATTATCTATTTCATTACTAGTATAAACATCATAATAAGTTGGATTTAATGAATCACCACCTATCCACTCATATTGTTTTCCAACACCATAACTTCCACTTCCGTTTGGATAAATGAAATACTTATCTTCTTCATTTTCACTACCATCCTCATATTCTATTCTATCAGGAATACCTTCACCATATAAATAATCGTAAAGAGCTTCAGTTCTTTCAGAATCATCCTCACCATTCTCTACGTTCCATTCATCATCTCTTCTATATTGAGCTAATTTGGTAAGTTTTTGGTTTTTTATATTTTTCAATCTGTTAACATACATTGTGGAATTATAATCATTAACATATCCATCTACTGTGATACCATCTAATGATGGGACGTTTGTACTTGCGATATCCAATCTACCTTTAATTCTAACAATACCAGTTAATGGTCCGACGTTCTTGAATTTTGTAAGATCTAACTCCCCGTCAATGACGATACCCTTCCCTTTAAATGGTTTTAACATTGCAACCCTTGACGCAATTCCACCAACACTTTCCAATGTTTCCAAATATTGATCGGGAGATATTGTAACGAGATTATCATCCTGTTCCAAAAGGTAATCTTTTATAAAATTTTTCATTGACATATGTTATAAATATTCAGTAAAAAGAATTGATTATTCAATAATGTGGATTAATCTTATTTTATAAGATATTTATAAGTAAATAAACCAATTAAAATATTAAGTTATGGGCTGCGGATGCAAAAACAAACAACAAGCACAACAACCTCAACCTCAGACTCAACAAGGTGCTAATACCACACAGAACCAAACGAATGTTCAAGAGTCGGTTAAGAAAATTGTAAATAAATATTATAGAAGATAATATTTGCGTATCATCGAAAAGAAAGGTGTTCCATTTTGGGTCACCTTTTTTGTTTATTAGATATTTATACGATATGAGTTTAAAAAGGGCACAAGATTTAAGGGATAGTTTTAACAATGGTGATTTCTATGATGACATTGAACCATTTTTTAATGACTTAATTACCTTTTTTAAATTCATGAAAAAGTATGGTCTTTTAGGTGAATTAGATTTAGGTCAAGTAAGTTATCGTGATTGGGATGATGAAATTATAAATTACTTAGATGAACAGGGCGCATTAATTAATCTTAGTTATAATGACGCACCTGAAGAATTAAAAAATATTCTTCTACTTCGTAAATTAAATGAAAACTATGAAGATACAATGGCTTTTATTTTGGGGGAGTTGATAACAGACGTTTCGATTAGACCTGACGGTTTTTATCTATATTTAAGGGGTAGGGAAGAATTATCTTACTTTTATTGTGGTAGTAATAATCGAAGAGATGGGGTTAGACGTATTGCCGAACAAGTATTTAGTGAAGATGGTTTAGATTATGATTTATATGATAGTAACGCAAAACCTTACGAAACGGTAACTGAACTGGATGACACAAATTTAACAAAACTAAAAGACATTATTTACAAAGAGGTTGGTAACGCCGAATTATCGTTAGGAGATTACGACTCCGACTTTTTTGAAAGTTTGTCAGAGGAACAAGGAACACCTGGTTATTTTAGAATAAGACCTGAAGATTTGAATGACTTATTAAAAGATTCGGAAGCAACTAATGAGTTGTTTAGTACTGATTTAGATGAGATTGGTCAAGAATTAAGAAGTCTTTATCATAACGCCGAAAATCACGCTTACGAAAGCGAAATTTATGAATCAATTTACGGTGGTTTAGATGAATTTTTTGAAGGTAAGATAGATGAGGTTCCAATAGAAAGTAATGGGAAAACTCGTTACCACCATTACATTAAAATTAGAGATTTTGTAAAAGAAATTAAAAATTTTTTAGAGAACAACATAAATAAAACTTATAATGAATCATTTTTAGAATATTATGGTACATATAGTGATCTGTTGGTAGGTCTAATTAACGATGGTATACTTGAATGTATTGATGTAAGAATTCCTGACTACCCTGACTACTCAATGACACAGAAAAACATCAATGATTATTTTAATGATTACATCTAACTCTTTATAGTTTCATTTAATTCTCATATTCATTATAAAAACCAATAATATGAGAAAATTAGAAAAAAACACAAGACGGTATGTTGTGAACCTATTCGCAGATTACATCTTGTCAAAATTCGACAAATCAGAAAATACAATTATCCAAGTAACAGATTGTGAGACATTTGTTGTTGTAAATGGTCAGACAACAAGTAGTAAAGAAATAAACCTCAATGATCTCAAATACGACTTCATGGATGAGTTTTCAGACCTTTTTAATTCTTTAGAGATCAAAGACATCAATGTAATAGATATAATCAGATACGAACAAAATATTGAGGATTTATCCAAAGCTTGGGTTAGAGTTAATAAATCAATTTATGTTGAGGAAGAAGACCCATTTGTTGAGATAAGTATTACTTCAGAATTTCCATATGGTTATAGTTTAGGTTGTGGTAGAGGTATCTACTATTACGCTCACTATATGTTTAACCAAATGTATACCTTACTTGGCGTGAACAACTTAATGTTTAAATACAACTCTGAATTAGATGAAAATGAAGATCACAAAATAAAAATAGTTTCAGATTCTACATTACCCAAACAAACAATTAAAGATCTCGTTTTAGATGTTTTTGATATGAATGTTAAAGAGTTCAGTGAATGTTTAAGTAATTACAATCTAATAGAGGACATCACCAATCCTGACGAAACAAAACCTTATTTGGTTCAGGACAGATTAGAAGACATCATTTTGATATAAAAGAAAACCCCACCTTTTGAGTGGGGTTTTTGTTTATTGTTGTTTAAATTCAGGATCTTCACATGTGTAATTAACATTTCCTTGTGGTGAGCTTTTTCTACCATTACTATAATAGGTAATACCATCAATCTCATACATATAGGTACCATTAGGCATGGTTTTTTTAACTGCCTTAGGATGGTTTACTACACAAGGGAAACCTTCCCAAGCAGAAGTTTTAGGAAAAATTTTAGTTTTGATTGCTTCTAATCCTTTTGCGCTTGCCTCAGTCCATTCAGGATATTTTGTTAAAGGTTCACCTTGAGTTCCTTTGAAGTAGTATTTGTTTTGGTTATAACAATAACTATAGGACTTACCTGTCGCTATTTTACTTTTCTTATCAGAATCACATGGGTGACCTTTTGTTGTTTGTGTTTTGGTTACTGGTTTTGTTGTGTTTTGAGTATTTGCAACCTTAATTTGACACTTCTTTTGTAACACGGGTGCCAATGTTTTATCATAAAACATTAAATCAGTTCTCATATTTACAGTAAACTTTCCGGTTCCACACCCATAAGTAACATTGCCTTGATAAGTTTTATTAGATCCCACGCCAGGATTTGCACCAACACCAATAATTTGATTACCAACACTATTTAAAAATTGATATTTTGTGTTAGCGACCATACTCTTACCTTGTTTAACAAATTTAGCACCTTTAAAGATTTTTAAGTCTTGAGCAGATGCAGTTGTTTCTTTATATTGACCTGTGAGTATTACTGAATCATTTTTTACCGTATACTCTGAAATGTTTGTTTCTTGTTCAGAAATTAATGGTTTTACTTCACCTAGTTTTGCTTCTAATAAATGTTTAAATCTATTTAGTTTCATTTTTTTACATTTTATAATAAATATATAGAAAATAAAAAAACCCTCGTTTGAGGGTTTAATTTATCTTTCAAAAAATTCTTTAATTATTTTAAGACCTTGTTCTATGTCCTCATAGTCTCTATCAGGAGCGTATAAACCGGTATTTGGTGTTTCACTTTCAGGATTTTCAACTAACATAAATGCTGGAACAAAGTCATTCCCTGTTGCCTCAACAAACATATCATATTCTTCTTCAAATTCTTCAATGTCACGATCATAATATTCAATACCAGCTTCATTCAACATTTTCTTAAAGTCTTGACAATGATGACAACTTTTCATTGTAAAGACAACTGCTATCTTATCCATTGATCAATTCTGTTACCAACTCTTTTATTTGACCTTCGTTAAGGACACCAACTTTGGTACCAACAACTCCACCTCCATTGAATACTTTGATAGTAGGTACACTTCTAATACCTAACTCAATCGCCAAATCTCTATTCGTATCAACGTCCATTGTAAACATACCTACGTTGGTTGTATTTTCATTTGTCAATCTTTCAAATGTTGGTTTCATCATTTTGCACGGACCACACCATGTTGCGTGAAAATCTACAATAACTTTTTCACCATTTTTAATTTTTTCTCGTAATTCAGGACTACTAATTTCCATTTTTTTTCAATTTTTTTAAGTTTAATATAAAGAACTCAACATCTTTTCTTTTTCTTATAGGATAATAAATTTTACAAGAAAAAGAAGAGATCATAGGTTCACTCTTAGATAAATATATGTAAGTGTCTTCGTCAAAAAGAAAAATTGAGTTAAGGTAATAAATTCCCCCATTCATACCCTCTTCACCATCCAAAAAGTAAGGACTAAACTTTGGTTTATTTTGTAGATCTGTTGGTGTTAATCCGTGAGCGCTGGATAATTGTATGGTAGAGTATAACTCACCAGTTTTATCAACTAATAACTCTAAAAACTTTTCTTCTAATTTAAACTTTTCCATAATTCAAAATGGGGGTCAGTGACCCCCGTTTTATTTTTATACTAATAATAGTTCAGCCGCTTCCCAAAGTTTAGTATTCAATCGGTTAGATGCTTGAATACTGTTGATACCACGTAGTTTTGTTGTTCGTCCTCGTGGAGTTTGGTAAGAGAATCCACCTTTCATCATTTTCTCTTGGATCACGTTGAAGGTTGTCCAAAGGTCGTCTCCTTCATCTTCAGAACGGAATGGTGTTAGAATGTCACTCATATCTAATGATTGTGGTTGACTTCCTACCACCCATCGGATCTTAACCGCTTCACCAACCAAACGTAGTTTTTCTTTCTCTGTCAACTGACGCTCCATCATTCTGTTTACAGATGCCTCAATCTTTGGGAGTTTCTGTGAGAATGAGTCAGCCAATTCTTTTACATCGTCGTATGAGAAGTGGTTGACGAATTGAGAATTTCTCGGCAACTGACGTAGGAACTGTGAGTCCGTTAGAACATACCAATCGGAACAAACCGGCTCCCATTGAGAATGTTGCGGTTCCATCGTGAGAGTTGCGGATCACCGC